>JACKQG010000626.1_pt1 | contig 51224 bp, 49 predicted proteins | sample 8237621 | NCBI WGS metagenome assembly JACKQG01 (sample SAMN15677084, study PRJNA649215) | marine metagenome | biome: marine; feature: Black Sea; material: saline water; isolation source: suspended particulate matter (SPM) from the Black Sea western gyre | collected 2013-06-09/2013-06-10 | depth... | reverse complement strand
TTATTAAAGCCTTTAAACGGTAAGGGCCAAAATAAATTTTTAAAGCGAAATATTATACCTTAAGCTTCGACAACGGCACCAATAACAAACATTAAGACAATGCTTGAAACCACGTATGAGTTCAGTAAGTTATATATCCTTTGTGCCTGTCCTTGGCACAAGTCGTGGAGTGCTGGTTAAAAAAGACAAATAAATCATTTCGCTTGAAAAATTGAATTTGGCTCCTTTACCGCATTGGCCTTGATAGAAATTAAGGGTGCGAAACTTGAGTTTATTATATGTGCGAGAGCATTTCTTGATTGAATCAAAATGACATGCTATATGTTAAAATGTCAAATAATAATGACGGTTTTGTAAAAAGTTCAACTAATGAAAAAAAATGTAAAAACAGTCTTTTGTTGCCAGTCATGCGGATATCAGGCCCCTAAATGGCTTGGAAGATGCCCTGACTGCGGACAGTGGCAAACCTTTGTTGAAGAGGCTCAGGCCATAGGGCTCGCCCGTGGAACAGAGGCAGGTATATCATATCCCAGGACAGAACCTGTTCCCATTGATTCTATTGAACTTGAGAAAGAATACCGGCTTTTAACCGGCATTATGGAATTTGACCGTGTGCTGGGCGGAGGTCTTGTTCCCGGAACCCTTGTACTGATAGGAGGAGATCCTGGAATCGGCAAGTCCACACTTATGCTTCAGATTCTGCACGGTCTTGCAAACCAGGGCCATAAAACGCTTTATATTTCAGGCGAGGAATCCATCAGACAGGTAAGGATACGCAGCGAAAGGCTTTCTGCAGGATCACATGATTTGCTGGTGGTTTCGGAAATCGATGTTGAATCGATCATGTCGATGATTGAATCTGTGAGGCCGGATGCTATTGTTATCGATTCTATCCAGACAATGTTCAGCCCGGATCTCACATCTGCTCCTGGTAGTGTAAGCCAGGTCAGAGAATCCACGGTTCGGCTTATGCACATGGCTAAAAAAACAGGGGTTCCCATATTTCTTGTGGGGCATGTGACAAAGGACGGCGCAATAGCAGGGCCAAGGCTTTTGGAACATATGGTTGATACGGTTCTCTACTTTGAAGGGGACAGGAACCATATATTCAGAATTTTACGGGCTGTAAAAAACAGGTTTGGATCGACCAACGAAATCGGCGTGTTTGAGATGAATGAGAAAGGATTAGAGGAGGTTGCCAACCCTTCGGCGATATTTCTTTCAGAGCGTCCTGAAAACGTGCCCGGATCGGTTGTTACAGCAAGCATAGAAGGCACAAGGCCTATACTTGTTGAATTGCAGGCCCTTGCCAGCAGCACAAGCTTTGGAAATCCTCGAAGGACCATTCTCGGCCTCGACAGCAACAGAGTTGCATTGCTTGCAGCCGTGATAGAAAAAAAACTGGGCATGCATTTAATGGGGCACGATATCTTTATGAATGTTGCCGGAGGGGTTAAGGTTGACGAGCCTGCAATCGACATGGGGATAGTTGCCGCCATTGCATCAAGCTTTTTAGACAGGCCGATTTCTGATGCAACCCTTGTTCTCGGCGAAGTCGGCTTGACAGGTGAAGTAAGAGCCATAGGTCATATTGAAATCAGGGTTGTGGAAGCAAAAAAGATGGGGTTTAAAAGATCCCTTGTGCCGGAAGGCAATCTTAAACGGATGGGCGGAATAAAGGGAATAGAGCTTATCGGCATATCAACCATATCAGAAGGGATTGAAGCACTTTTTTAAAAGAACTATATGAAACGTTCGACATCTAAGCATAACAGATGGGAAGATCATTATTCGCGGCTGGCAAAAAAGGAACAATTTCCCGCAAGATCTGTTTATAAGCTCCGTGAAATTCAGCGCAAGTATAGTCTGATAAAAAAGGGGGACAAAATTCTTGATCTTGGTTGTTTCCCGGGGTCATGGCTTCTTTTTGCCGCAAATCTGGCCGGCAAGAACGGCAGGGTGGTGGGGATCGACCTGAAACCTTTGTCAAAATCGGTTTTGTCAAAGGTTCCGTCCAATGTTAAAACTTATACTGGCGATCTACTTTCCATTGATGACGAGCTTATAAGATCTGTGGAAAAAGATTTTAACATCGTAATGAGCGACATGGCGCCAGATACTACCGGTAATAAAAATGTTGATGCAGCAAGGTCTTTTAATCTCTGCCAGGCCGCCTTAGGGATCGCTAAAGACCTGCTGGTTGACGGCGGATCGTTTATTTGCAAGATTTTCCAGGGAGAGGATTTTAAAGAATTTATAAATTCAATTAAGTTAAGTTTTAATAAACACAAAATTTTCAAACCGCAAAGCAGCAAAAAATCAAGCAAAGAAATATATGTTATCGGATTTGAGAAAAAATAGGAGGAAAATATGTCGGGGCACAGCAAATGGTCTTCCATAAAGCATAAAAAGGGGATTACAGATGCCAGGCGTGGTAAAGTTTTTAGCAAGCTTATCAAAGAAATTACAGTCGCTGCCCGCACAGGAGGGGGGGATCCTTCCGGCAATCCAAGGCTGAGAACAGCTATTCTGGCGGCAAAAAGTGAAAATATGCCGAAAGATAATATTGAAAGAGCAATCAAAAAGGGGACAGGCGAACTCGAAGGTGTAAATTATGAAGAGTCAATTTATGAAGGATATGGACCTGGAGGAGCCGCCGTGCTGATTGAATCGGTTACAGACAATAAAAACAGGGCGGTTGCCGATATCCGTCATATTTTCAGTAAATGCGGCGGAAATCTTGGTGAAAACGGATGTGTGTTCTGGATGTTTGACAGCAAGGGGTATATCGATGTTGAGAAGAAAGCGGTTGACGAGGACAAACTGATGGAAATTGCTATTGAGGCCGGTGCAGAAGATGTGAGGGAAGATAATAATAGTTTTGAAATCATCACGGAACCAAACGATTTTGAAGCTGTAAAAACAGCGATAAATAATGCATCGATTCCTTATGTAATGGCGGAAATCACCATGCTTCCACAGACAATGCTTGAACTTAAAGGAAAGGAAGCAGAGCAGATGATCAAATTGATGGAAACACTCGAAGATTGTGATGATGTGCAAAAGGTTTACACCAATGCAGATATCCCTGATGAATTAGTCGGAGGTTGACAGATCTATCATTCTTTGAACCGCCTTTAATGCAGGCAGCCTTATATTTTCCGGCACCTTAACCTCTCCTTCCATGGTTTCGAGAGACCTTATGATATCATCAAGGGAAATTTTTTTCATATCATCACACAGCATATCCTTTGAAGCCGGATAAAATTCTTTGCCGGGATTTGCCTTTTTTAATGGATAAAGCATCCCGATTTCCGTGCCCACAATAAATGACAGGCTGTCAGACTCACCCGCATATCTAATCATCCCTGAAGTGCTTGCAATAGCATCGGCAAGCTCAAGAACCTCGGGTCTGCACTCAGGATGTGCCATAAAAAGGGCATCTGGATGCATCTTTTTTGCTTTTTGAACATCTTCAGGCGTAAGGCTGTCGTGGAACGGGCAGTATCCATTCCACAGGTGAATTTTTTTATTTGTTTTCGAAGCCGTATATTGGGCCAGATTCCGGTCAGGAACCATCAGTATTTCTTCTGCTTCAAGACTGTTTACAACCTCGACAGCATTTGCCGATGTGCAGCATATGGTTGACATGGCCTTAACAGATGCGGATGAATTTACGTAGGTCACCACCGGCATGGGAGGAAGTCCGGCAAGCTTTGCCTTAAGCTGTACCGGCGTTACCATGTCGGCCATTGGACAGCCGGCGTCCTTGCGGGGCAAAAGAACCGTCTTTTCAGGAGACAGCACTGAAGCTGTTTCAGCCATGAAGGTCACGCCGCAAAAGAGGATAACCTCGGCATCGGTCATGGATGCCTTTATGCTGAGTTCGAGTGAATCTCCGCAAAGATCGGCAAGATCCTGGATTTCCGGCGGCTCATAATTATGCGCCAGCATGATTGCTTTTCTTTTTTTCAGCAGACTTTTTATTTTTTCTCTCATCTTTAATACTTATCCGCTACCCGTCAAGTTGCAGGATATCAGCTCCTTCAGGAATTTCAAAATGAAACATTGAGTCATCGATATGTTTTTTGAACTCAATATTTTTAAGATAAATTTTTGTTTCATCATTGTATGAATTATATGTTACTATTTGAACAATATCAAAAGTATTTATTGAGATCGATAAATATATCAAGGAGATATCGAATGTTTTTTCTTTAGGTATAAGTTTTAAAACATAGTATTTGCCGGTGCTTTTATCATCCAGCGCAATATTAAATTTTTCCCTTATAATCTTCATATCTGAAAGAAACCCGCTCCCTTTTCCGTTCCCAAAAAAATAAGGGGATCTTCCGACCATAACCTGGTTGTCATCCTGCCTGTAAACCCACAATCTTTTGCCGTCTGTAATTATGAGTTGCCGGTCCGGTTTTTCATATTCCCACCTCATCATGCCGGGGGCCTTGACAAAAAGATTTCCAGATGCGGTATCTGTAATATCCATTGCCTTGATAGTCGATTCTTGAGAAAAATTTGCCGAAAATCCTTTTGCGGTATATCTGTTTTCGATCCCTGCCATGATTTCATTCAGCGATAGATTGAACAGATGAGAAGCATCTTTGCATTTAGCCGCTTGCGGATTGAACAAAATAAAGGCTAAACAACTCGTTAGAATTATTGTCTTTAAATATTTCATGCCTCTTTCCATAACAAATTGGGTCCGGCTATGCAATACTCTTTAATCGAGACATTTGATAACTAATCAAATTAGCCGGTTATGATTTTGATATGATTCTGGATTGACAAATATTTTGCATATTGATAAAATTTTATTTGTTATTGCTTAATCGGCGGCTTTATACAAGGTTTCTTTTGGCCTTTTTTAATACCATCTAATATCATAAAATATTTATCTGTGGTAAACTTTGTCGCATACACTTTCAAGGGATGTCGTTATTATCAATGAGCTTGGCCTTCATGCAAGGTCTGCCGCATGGATAGCAAAACTTGCACAGAATGCTAACTCAAAAGTGTGGCTTATAAGGGGAAAAGAACGGGTGGATGCATCAAGCATTATTGATATTCTTTCCCTTGCATGTTCAAAAGGATCAAAAATAACTTTAGAAATTGATGAAGAGTCAGACATTAATATCTTAAATGAAATCATTGATCTGGTAAAGAAGGGTTTTGGGGAATAGGTTTTTATGTCGGATACAAATGCAATTGAAATAATTTTAAATGGGATAGGGGCTTCTCCAGGCATATGCATAGGAAAGGCTTATTTGGTCGATAAGGAAGGGGTCGATGTTGTCAGGAAATATTTCATCGGAAAGGAGAACCTGCGGCATGAGACAAAACGTTTCAAGGCTGCCGTAAAGAAAGCAAAGGATGAACTTAGAGTAATTATTAAAAATTCCAATGAAGAGTTGTGCCAGCAGAGTTATATTCTTGAGACCCATGTTGTGATGCTAAAGGACAAGATGCTCTATGGCAAGACAATTGAAACCATTGAAGATGAAGGGATAAATGCGGAATGGGCTCTGAAGAAAGTGGTGTCAAGCTTGAAATCGATGTTTCAAAATATGTCAGATCCTTATTTAAAGGAAAGGGCTGCAGACATTGTGCATGTGTCCGACCGTGTAATGAAAAATCTGGTCGGTGCGGAAGCGCTCAATATCGCTGATATTTGTAAGCGGGTCATACTTATCGCCCATGATCTTTCACCTGCCGAGACCAGTCAGATACAATTGGAAAAAATTAAAGGCTTTGTTACCAATCGCGGAGGAAAAGCATCACATACCGGTATAATTGCACGGACTCTTGAAATACCGGCTGTTTTAGGGCTTGATAACGCAACAGGAATAATCCGAAATGACGATCTGATTATAGTTGACGGCACTACCGGTACAGTGCTTGTTCATCCAACAGAAGAGACACTTGTCAAGTATGAAGAAAGTAAAATCAAATATGAAGAATATAGAGCTGCCATCGCCAGGAGAAGCCATCTTGTGGCTGAAACGACTGATGGATTTCAGCTGCCTGTTATGGGCAATATTGAGCTGCCCGAGGAGGTGGTTTCCGTTATCGACCATGGTGGTGACGGCATCGGTCTGTACAGAACCGAATTTCAATATTTAAGCAGTTCTGTTTTTCCCAGTGAAGATGAACTGTTTGATAAATACATGGATGTAGTTGAAGTAATAGCGCCAAAGCCGGTGACTATCCGCACTCTTGATATAAACGCTGATAAAGCGATAACCCATGTTTCCGAGTGTGATGAGACCAATCCGGCTCTTGGACTTCGCGCAATCAGGTATTGCCTGCAAAATCCTGAGGTTTTCAAGACTCAGATCAGAGCCATATTAAGGGTTGCCGCATACGGCAATGTCAGAATCCTGATCCCCATGATATCAAGCTATGATGAGGTCTGTGAAACAAAAAGGATTTTAAACGAAGTTGCTGATTCCCTGGATAAAGAAGGAGCGGTCTTTAACAGAGATATTGAGTTCGGGATAATGATAGAAGTTCCTTCGGCTGTAACCATGGCGGATGTGATGGCAGAAAATGTTGATTTTTTCAGCATAGGGACAAACGATCTTATTCAGTATTCACTGGCGATAGACAGGGGGAACAGCAATGTTGCCTATCTTTATAATCCGCTTCATCCCGCTATTATACGTGTGATTAAACATGTTGCAGACGTGGCGCGTGAAAAAGGTATAAAGGTCTTTATGTGCGGTGAGATGGCCAACGACCCTATTTATATGCCTATACTTTTAGGTTTGGGTTTGGATGAATTGAGCATGAACCCTCAATCAATACCCGCTGTAAAGAGCATGGTAAGAGAACTTAACGTAGAGAATGTCAAACTTTTTATGAAGGATGTGCTTAAACAAACCTCGGCCACTGCTGTAATGAAATTAGTGCAGGATACATACGGCAGCCTTCTTTATGATAAAATCTACCATGAATAGTATAATGGAAACCACACACAACAAAACAGTTACAGAAAACAGGAAGGCCAGGTATAATTATTATATTGAGGATACATACGAGGCAGGGATGGTCCTGCTGGGCACTGAAGTCAAATCGCTCAGACTCGGCCGTGCTAACTTGAAAGACTCATATGCCAAAATTAGAGGTGGCGAGGTTTTTGTTTACCAAATGCATATCGGCCCTTATCCCTATGCCAATTATGAAAATCATGACCCTTTAAGGCGCAGAAAACTGCTTTTACATAAGCATGAGATTAAAAAGCTTTATGGCAAGGTAAATGAAATGGGTTTTTCCCTGATACCGCTAAAGGTTTATTTTAAAAACGGAAAGGCCAAAATAACCTTAGCCCTTGCCAGAGGCAAACGCAAATATGACAAGCGCGAGACCATTAGAAGGCGTGATGAAAAAAGGGAGCTTGAGAGGGGGAAAAGGGGTTGACAATTTTTGATAAACATGCCTTATGTATATATGTATAAAGGTAGGAAATTTATCTGCTTGGCAGGCGCCCAAAGCGCCGACCTGAGGCAGAGAACAATTAACAGTTTTTTAAGAAGGAGATTAGTGTTTTGGCAAATGGAATTGTAAAATGGTTTAGTGATAAAAAGGGATTTGGTTTTATTGAGCAGGAAGATGGTGGGGATATATTTGTTCACCACTCGGCTATCAACTCGTCTGGCTTCAGAACTCTTTCTGAAGGCGACAGGGTAACTTTTGATGTGGAAGAAGGCGATCGAGGACCGTCCGCGAAGAACGTAACCAAGGTTTAGTTCGCAAACAATGCCCCAATCATCGATCAAGGGCAAGGGCATCCCGTTTTAAATAAATGAGATGCCCTTTTTTGTTTAATAGATCCCAAAATCTTTTAGTAGATCATTAATGCCGAGCTTCCTGACTTTTAGCCTCAGGAATTCCGCAATAGTTGGTTGATAGGCCTTAATTTTGAGATACATATTAGCCTGTTTTGGTGTTTGGCCGCCTTTTTTATTGTTGCAGGGTTTACAGGAAGAAACGCAGTTCTCAAATGAAGTTTTACCGCCTTTTGATTTAGGAATAATATGGTCAATTGTTAGTTTTTCTTTATCATTGCCGCAATAGGCACATCTAAACCCGTCTCTTATGAGAATATTCTTTTTGCTGAAAGGCACTCTACTTCTATACAGAGTTCTAATAAGCTTTATCAGCCTCATAACAGCAGGGATTTTTATTAAAACTCCTTCAGCCGTTCTGACAATTTTTTTAGAATACTTTAATACTTGCACCCTGCTTTTTACCACAAGACACATTGCTCGTTTCCAGGTTGTCACATTTAGAAATGAGTAATCTGCATTAAGCAAAACACATTGAACCATTTTGTCCCACCTTTCTGTAAAGCCTGTTCTCAGCAAATTGTGTATCTTTGCCGATAAAATATTGTATATATCAATCAATAGTCAACTAATTTTATTTGGTAATTGCTTAAGAGCCGACATTAATGGTATAAAAATCAAGGCGGCAAAGAGCCGGCACCCCCACAGTAAGGGCCAAAATTGAACTTGGCTCATTTCCCGCCTTGGCTTTGATAGAAATCAAGGGTGCGAAATAAGAATATAACTTATTGAGGTTTTTGAAAATGAAAAATTATAGACAAAAAGCTATTGAAACAGCATCTTTTTTAAAAACATGCATTAAGAAACCTTCTGAAATAGGAATTCTTACAGGGACCGGTCATGGAAAAAGCGCAGAATCACTGGACACATACGCCTCTTTTGAATACAAAGATATTCCACATTTCCCGATTTCAACTGTTGAAAGTCATTTTGGAAGACTTCTCATAGGCAGTATGCATAGCAGGCAGATTATCGCCATGCAGGGGCGGCTTCATCTCTATGAAGGATACTCTCCAGCCGATATTACCTTTCCGATAAGGGTAATGCAGGAGCTCGGCGTTAAAACCCTGATTCTTTCAAATGCCTCAGGAGGTCTGAACCCTGATTTTAAAGCCGGAGATATAATGATTATTACAGATCATATTAATCTTACAGGGTTAAACCCTCTTATCGGCCCCAATGAAGACAGTTGGGGTGTCAGGTTTCCTGATATGACGCGGGCATACGATACAAATCTTGCATCGATTGCTGAAAAAGCAGGAAAAGACACGGAGATTCCATTGGAAAAAGGTGTTTATGTCGGTCTGAAGGGCCCCTGCCTTGAAACACCTGCCGAAATACGCCTTCTAAGAAGCATAGGCGCTGAAGCAGTCGGGTTTTCAACAGTACACGAGGTGATTGTGGCAGTGCATGCCGGGATGAAGGTTCTCGGGCTGTCAACAATAACCAATGTGCATAATCCTGAAAAGCCTGTTGAAACAACAATGGAAGAAATAATTGCCGTGGCAAAGGAATCTTCTTTAAAGCTTGCATCAATAGTAAATAATGTTATTGAGAATATAACATGAAACTGTTTGACAGCCATTGCCATCTTGACGACATGGCCTATGATAAAGATATTGATGCGGTTATTAAACGCGCGCATGATGCCGGGGTGGTGGCATGTATGATCGTAGGAACAGACAAAGAAAGTTCCATCAAAGCCGTTGCTCTGGCCGAATCCATAAACGGCATTTATGCCTCTGTCGGCATTCATCCTCACGAAGCACAAAGCTGCTCTGAATCAATCTTAAAGTTTCTTATAGATCTTGCTGAAAATCCCAGGGTTTGTGCATGGGGTGAGATCGGTCTTGATTTCAACCGTATGTATTCGCCACAACATGATCAGGAAAAATGGTTTATAAGGCAGCTCGAGATTGCCGGCAAATGCAACCTTCCGGTTATCTTCCATGAAAGAGACAGCAAAGGCCGCCTGCTCGAAATAGTTAAGACTCATCACAAAAATGGGAGAAAAGGGGTTGTGCACTGTTTTAGCGGAGACAGGGCGGAACTTGAGCAGTATATTAATCTCGGCCTTTATATCGGCATAACAGGCGTTTTGACCCTAAAAAAGCGCGGCGCCGATTTACGCAAGCTGGCCCCCATAATTCCTGTCGAACAGATTCTAATCGAGACAGATGCGCCATATCTAACACCTGCTCCGGAAAAAAATCGCACACGACGGAATGAACCGGCATTTGTCAGGCCTATTCTGTTTAAACTGGCGGAAATAAGAAAGGAAGATCCGGAATATCTGGCATCCGCCACATGGGAAAATAGCTGCCGGCTGTTTAATATAATCTAACGAGTTCAAATCCCGAGGCTTTTTTTGATGCCGAGAGCAATCTCTTTCACCCTTTTCATAACTTCCGATTCATTAATCGTTAAAAGCCGCCTGTCTTTCATAACAGTTTTTCCGTTTATAATAACTGTGGATACATCAGACCCGTTTACCGCATAAACAAGATGAGAATAAGGATTATACATCGGGGTAAGGTGGGGTTTGTTCAAATCTATGGCAATAATATCCGCCTTCATCCCGGCTTTTAAAGAACCTGTAAGATTTTCCATTCCAAGGATCCTGGCGCCGTTACAGGTCGCCATATGTGTAACAGTATGCGCAGACATGACTGTTGGATCAAGACGTTCAACCTTCTCAAGCTTGGCTGCAGTGTCCATCTCCTGTAGCATGTCGAGGTTATTATTGCTGGCGCATCCGTCGGTTCCAAGCCCCACGACAATGCCATGGTATAACATGCTGGATATAGGAGCAATACCAGAGGCAAGCTTCATATTGCTTTCGGGATTATGAACAACCTTGCATCCGCTGTCTGCAAAGATTTTTATATCCTCTTCGTCCATGCAGACGCAGTGAAAGGCAAAAAATCGCTCATCAAGATAATTGATATCTTTCAGGAAATTAGTTGCCCTTTTGCCGAGTTTTTTTCTTAATTGTTTTGCCTCTCCTTTGTTTTCCAAAAAATGGGTGGCAAGCGGGATGTTGTATTGGTCAGCCAAAGCCTTGGCGTCTATAAGAAGGGAGGGGGAACATGTGTATAATGAGTGGGGTTCAACCATGATGTTAATCAGCGGATCATCTGCCCATTTTTCAATGAGCATTCTGGTATATTCCAAACCTTGGGCAGGTGTTTTAATGTTGGGAGACGGAAAATCAAAGAGAACCTCTCCAAGAAGGCATCGCATGCCGGCCTCTTTTGCGGCCTTTGCTGTTTCGTCTTCAAAAATGTACATGTCACAGAATGTCGTTGTTCCTGATTTGATCATTTCTGCGCATGCCAGCAGACTTCCCCAAAAGGCCAGTTCTGTATTCACATTTTTAGCCTCAGCAGGAAATATATAATTGTTCAACCAGTCCATCAGTTCAATGTCGTCCGCTATTCCCCTGAAGCAGGTCATTGCTGCATGGGTGTGGCTGTTAATAAGTCCCGGCATAATCAGATGATTTGTTGCATCTATTATTTCTCTGGCTATATATCTTGCCTCGATTTCCTCCAGCTTTCCCACAGCAACAATATTTTCACCGTCAAGGGCAACGGCTCCGTTTTCAATTACAGTTTCATTTTCATCCATCGTAAGCACCAGCCCGTTGGATATGATGATATCAACATCAGTCATGTTATATTTGCTCCTTTCATAGCAGGCTTTGAAAAATATGAGTCTTCGATACTCAAAACATTTTTGCGTTAATTGAAAATTAGCCTGCGGCTTGCTACAGAGTGTATTTCCTGCTGGAACGGAAGAAATGGAGGAAATACCCGTCTCAGTGGCTTTCAGTGGTGGATATAAGGGTGCGCAGAACATCCTCCTTGCCGATGATTCCCACAAGGCGTGAGTCTTCGACCACGGGCAGGGTATGAAATTTGCTGTCCACCATCAGGGCCGCAACGGTTTCGAGCTCGGTGTCCGGCTGGACTGTGACCGGCTTAGGCGTCATGGCTTCCGAAACCGTAAGGGCGGCGATTTTACTGACCTGCTTTTCGATCTGTTTCACAGATGTCAGCCGGATGAGGCCGTCGAGGAAAGTAAAAATAGTGGGAATCGGCAGCTTTTTCTGCTGGGTAATAAGATCGCTTTGGCATAGGATGCCCACCAAACCGCCGCTATCGTCCACTACCGGTGCGCCGTTAATCCGGTTATCAAAAAGGATTGAGGCTGCCCTGGAAATATCCATATCCGGGGTGACGGTAATCAGGTCGGTGTTCATGATATCTCTGACAATGATCATTGCTTCCTCCTAATCTCAGTAACTCGGAGATCTGTTCGGTTTATGCTTTGAGTAAAAATAATTGTGTTGTTATGCTCCGGCGCTATGCTGTAAACTATTGCCCGTATCTTTAATAGGGATAACCCGTCGTTCAATATCCGCCCAAATTTTACGCTTCATCATTCGCAGATTATATTCAGTTTGCAGATTTAGCCAAAACTGAGCTTCAATCCCAAAATACCGCTGTAGCCTCAAGGCTGTGTCGGTAGTAATGGATCTTTTTCCATTCACAATTTCACTTACCCTATTGGGAGGAACTGAAAGATCCCGAGAAAGCTGGTTAATGCTAATGTCTAAGGGCTCTAAAAAATCCTCACGAAGAATTTCACCCGGTTTTATTGGATCAAGATTTTTTTTGTACTCATAGGAACACCTCAGTGATAGTCTTTTCAACATGTAGTGAATTCAAAGAGCGCCCTTCTCGAGCCGATTGTTAGATGGCAACTCCCACGGAAATTCCATGCTACCTATTTGCTCGCTACGTATTTGTCCGCAGCCTTGAAAGCCCGACTCAGTTTCTTGTTGTAATCCGTCTCACCCAGAGATTTTAAATAATCCTGGATTTGGAGACGAAAGTCACCACGCATGCGTACTTCGTGAGGAATCTTTTTGATCAATGTGTTGAGAGACTTATCCTTTTTCAAACCCAACGCAATCACAACTTGTATGGCATGAGGAATATAAAATCTAGGTGCGAGTTTCGTAGCTTTCTTTGCCCAATGATTTGCCTCAACATAATTTCGGCGATTTAAATAGATCTCCCCAAGCTCGACCATAGCATGAAAAAGCTTCGGCTCTTTTTTGATTGCTTCTTCAAATATTTCTACTGAGCGTGGTTCGTTACCAATCTCTCGTTGCGCAACTCCAATGAAATACAAGGAATCAGGGACATCGTAACCCATCTGGATGCACTGTTCATAAGTACGAATAGCACCTAGTTTGTCGCCAAGAATCAATAATGCGTAAGCTAACTGTGAGGTGAATTCTGGGTGGCTATGAAAGTCAACCAATGCCTGTTCACATGTATCGCGAACTGCTTCCCAATTTTCGACTTCACGGAGTGCATCAATGGTTGAAAAATAAAAACTAAGACGAGCCTCACGAAGTGTCGGCTCCAGAGTTTTTAGAGAGGGATTCGAAATAATGTAATACTTGTTCTGTCCAAGTCCCTTGAAGTCCGACTTAAGCTCCTCGAATCTATAATCTCTAAGGACATCGGCCACAATGTCATAAAGGACAGATGATATACAGATACCATTCGGTGGCGTAACACCCTGAAGGCGTGCTGTGAGATTTAGATTTGTATCAATATAATTCCCCCCCCTCTGGTGGTGCAATTAAACCATAATGAATCGCAATTCGGGTATTAAGAATAGCTGGTGTTTCCTTACCGTGATTGTATGCCACAATGAATGATTGACAGGCAATCGCCTCGTTGATTACTTCTACTGGTCTCGGAGGGCAAAGAGCAAGGAAACCATCACCCAATTACCCAATGAATTCTCCTTTCAACTTGTGAACAAAAAAGAACTCAGTGAACTCTTTTAGTTGCTTGATTTTGGGTATAATGAGTGCTCTACCGTGCTTTTTTAATTCTTGAGTAAAATTTACGGCGTCAAGAAATACTATGCTACGCATTTCTTCTTTGGTTTTGCGCGAGCGAGCCATACTGGAGTGCTTTCTCTCCTATTGAGTTACTCAGCGACCTAACGAGGCTGTCGGAAAAGTACAAAAGTGACTAATTTGTCCATTTTGCATGTAATAAAATTAAGTACTTACAAATCTTAAAACCGCTGGTTTAGAGTTTTTCGACAGGCTCAACGTCCGCCATCACCAGTGGGTAGGGGAAACGGGCCTTTGTAAAAGGCGACTAAATACAAAACTTGATAAAAACTTCAACCCGCACGACCCTGCCCATCTGAGTGAATGGCGTTGTTCATGCCTTCACAATATTTTTTCCTGAGTTGAACTTAATGACTTCTTCCCAGAGGATTTCACCGGAGGGGTCACAAAACATTTTCATAAATTCAAGTGAAAACCTGTTTATTACTTTGGCATATTCTCGTAAAAAAAGATCGTTTTTTTCTTTGGCCTTATGCCCTAAGGGTTCAACGATTTCAGTATAGAGATTTTCATTGCCCGATATAAACTCCCAGAATCTCTGTCCGCATAACTTTAGGTAATCACCTTTATTCGGTGTATTATCTTTTCCATAACAACAGCCGTTTACCGCAATAACATGAAATCCAGTCGAAGTATTTGTTCCCAAAATTCGTTTTGCTTTCTTGAAGTTGTCCTTCATTTTTTTGATTTGGCTGCTATTCCCCCAATTTGGACCGGATTTTATCGAAACGATATACTTAGCGTTGTCTTTTTCAAACTCTAAGTCAATGCCTTCAGTGGAAGACTTGCGGCCGTTGTAAACATTGCTACAAATAAAAATCGCAAGTTCTTCTAAAAATCCTCCGAAAAGACTTTCCTCTTGAGATGAAAGGAATGCATCAAGAATTGTTTTAATAAAATCGCTGGCAGTGGTGATGTTTTTGACCTTGAATAGATATGGGTTTTTGCGTTTAAGGACATCTCTGAGTCTCAATTTCTTCAGTTTGTCTAAACGATTCTGATGAAAATTAGGGATATTTTTCTCAACATATTCAACTATGTCTTTCTGAGTTATTAACTTCATATTCTTCTTGTTCCTCGCACAATCTATACTGATAATTTGAGGTGCGTTTTCTTGCTAACTCATAATAATCAGGTAAAATTTCAATACCAACCGAATTTCGTTTTAGTTCTTGGGCTACTTCGCACGTTGTTCCAGAACCAAGAAAAGGGTCAAGAACCCAATCATTCTCTTGAGTAAACAACTTCATAAACCATTCCGGTAATGTTTTTGGAAACACAGCGCTGTGATTTCGGTTATAGCATTCTGTGGCAAAATGCAAAACATTCGTGGGGTATGCCTTTTCCCGTTTTAGCCAATTGGAAATGTTTTTTCCAAAACCACTTCCTACCTTGGAATTATCACGGGTTTTATCTGTGTCACTTAAATTTTTTAATCTACCTTTAGCCCAATCACCCATTGGAACCATTACTGCTTCTTGATACATTTTGAACTTTTTAGACTTATTAAATTGAAGGCACCTTTCCCAAGCATCTCTAAAACGATTAGGCCATTTTCCAGGGTAACAATTTTTTTTATGCCATACAAATTCTTCGGTCCATAGCCAGCCTTGCCGCTTCATTTCTAATATCAATTCAATAACATATGTGTGCCGTTCCCCGTTAATCGCTTTTTCTTTAATATTCAGTATAAATGTGCCATCTGGTTTCAGGACTCTAAGAAACTCAGCAGAACGTGGCAGAAACCACTCAACATACTCATCCGGCTTTATTCCTCCATATGTTTTGTTTCTTCTGTCAGCATATGGGGGAGAAGTTACAATTAGATTAAAAAAGTTATCCGGAAAATCAGTCAAAAGCTCTAAGCAGTCGCCTGTAAGTATTTCTGTCTTGATCGATTCCATAGAAACACCATAAATTCAATTGCAATGAAAATTTAATTGGTTAACTGACATTGAACCTTTATCTTAATGAAAATTAGCATAATTATGGGCTTGAAGCAATCACCAAAAAATTAGATTCAATTGGAAGGTAAAAAAACCTTCTAAATCTTTAATATCTTGTGCGCGTTTAGCTCGGCGCATGACATAATCAGCTCGTGCACGCCCCGACCCATTTTTGGTTGAATCGATTTTTATCATTGTAGGATCTTTTTTTTCGTATGATATGTGTTTGCTTTCAATTACCGGACAATTTCTATCAACAAATGCTCGATCAGCTAAATCATAATTGTTAATTTCCTCTAAAAATATGGTTGGATTAATTGCAACACCAGAGCTTATAAGGGCTTTCGTATTGGGGTTCACGCAACCAAGAGGTAGCATACGTGTTTTTATAAACTCTTTGTCAATGAAAAAACTATGCCCGGCATTTGTACCAGCCCCTGCCCGAACTGACAGCTTCGCATCTAATCTCTTTGACAAAAATGCACAAAACTTACCTTTCCCCCCATCACCCCCAAAAGCATCTACGATGATTGTTGCTCCCATATTTACCCTTGTGCGTAATGACCTAATTATTGCTATGATAAGTAAGCCCAACAATGATTAGCGGGCGAAAACGCGCATTATCATGGAACGAAATCGCGCATGACATTCGCACCTTTTGTATGGTTTACAATTTGTTGTAGCCCGCCAACGCTGAATATTGAGATCAGAAAAGCGAGCTGTTTTTCTCAATTTTGCCATATATCCAATATGCGCCAAAATGACCAACTTATTTTTTTCCGAGCCCTTAGTGGGCGCTATGTCGAAGTTATTCGTTATTTTGTTTAAGAAACATGATCTTTTTAATGGGAAATGTTGGCGTATGAATAACTATATGGTTATCCTTTTCAATCTTTACGGTGGTTCTGTCCCATACAGAATACCAGATTCCCACCTGTTTGCCTTCCTGATCCAGGATTAAAGATCCATAAGGGCTGACAGGAAAATCATGAGTCTGGTGCATCCGGTCGATCCAGTTTTTTAGCTGTTTGCCGGTAAAATCCACATCTTTCCACAGTTTTGTTACAAGTATATACTCGTTCTTAATCCCAATTATGGCATTTGGCTCTGTTTCCGTTCCGCTGTAATAATACCTGTAATTATCAAGTATCTTAAAATGTTCAAAAAGCTTTGTGACATCCCGGCTTTGCTGAAGACATCCATAATTTGATGCGCAGCCCGAAAAAACCATAAGCGCTATAAGAACAGTAGCGCTTTTCCATACAATTAAATTGGTTGTCTTCATCTGTTTATTTTCAGTAAACGTTAATGCACTGAGCAGGAAATACAGGGGTCATAAGCCCTGACAAGCATCTGAGCGAGACGCCCGATCTCTTCTTCCCTTTCCCTGTACGATCAATTTTTCAACCAGGCTTTGCAGATCATGATAAATATTGGCATGATTCTGACTTGTGGGGATCACGCAATCAGCCTCAGATCTTGCCGGCTTTCATAAATCGTCCCTTTCTTTGGCCCGTCGTTTGTAGTATCTTTTTATCAGGCGTGTTGACGTTGAAATTATTATTACTCCACTCAGTATAGCAAGAATGCCTGGGATCCAAACATGCTTATGATATTCAAGTTTTTCATATGCTTCAGAAATACCGGTGATGCTAAACAAAAATACGATAAGCAAAAAGCCAATCATTATCAAACAGCTTGTATCCGAATCATACCACGGAGAGATTTCTTTTCTAAATAGCGGATTTTGCTGAAGGCGCATAATATAATTCTTGATGTTCCGTGTTTCTTTGTGTTTAAACCTATCTGCGTTCATCTGTGTGAATCTGTGGCTGAACTGCTACAATATTACAGATTTTCTACAAGTTCGTCAAATTATAAAAAGGGGATGCAAAGGAAGGGGTTTTTCAAAGGTCTCGATATACAATGAAGTTAAGCAGGAAAACGGTATTTATACTTTTTTGTTTTACCGCCTTTATGAATTTTATATGGGGATGCGCAATGGCGCCAAAAAAACTTTTAATCGAGGATTTGTCGAGGTCGTTTAAAGAGGGAGATATAATCAACACCAAAACCGGCGTGCCTGTATCTTTTGAAGAGCTTATTGCCGACCTGAACATGGCCAAAGTAATTTATATTGGTGAAAAACACACAGATTCAGCACATCATAAAATCCAGCTAAGGGTTATCAAAAGGCTTATTGACACACATCCTGAACTTGTTATCGGCATGGAGGCATTTGATCATTCATACCAGAAAATACTGGACATGTGGTCTGCCGGCAGGCTGGATGAAAAGGGGTTCCTGGAAAGGACGCACTGGTATGCGAACTGGAAATTTGACTTTGAATTATACAAAGACTTACTTGCTTTTATCAGGGAAAGACATATAAAGCTTATAGGCTTGAATATCCCCTTCCATATTCCCCCCAAGATAGCTGTCGGCGGAATTGAGAGCTTATCAGGCGATGAAAAAAAATACCTCCCCAAAAGGATAGACACCACCAACGCCGATCATAGGGCCTATGTAGAAGATATATTCAAAAAACACAAAGTAAAGGGAAGAGAAAATTTTGAGCATTTCTATATGGTCCAGTGTGTGTGGGAAGAAACAATGGCCGAATTAATAGCGCTTTATCTAAAAAAAAGGTCTAAGATAGTGGTTTTATCCGGAAATGGTCACATTATACGTAAATTCGGAATACCTGACCGGGCCTTTGATCGCACCGGAGCCACCTTTAGGACCCTTTTGTTAGCGCCCGCTGGAAGCAAGGCCGAACTTGCCTTTGCAGATTATATCTGGGTAACACCTCAGATAAAAAAGCATAATATGGGACATGTTAATAGCAGGAAGATGAAAGCTCAAAGCCATCATCCAGCTAAGTAAAAAAATCCTGCAGAAAAAAATAGCCTTACCCCCCTGTTATTCTTTGCAATTCGCGTTAGTGTTTTCTAATTCAAGCACAACATGTTGATTTATTCATTGACAAACATACACCATGTTGTAGAATTGCATCAATTTTGGAAAGAACTTAAATTGCCAGAAAGGAAAATAAAAGTGTTTAAAGGTATAAAAAAGCGGGACAAAAGGATTGTGCAATTCGATTCATCAAAGATTGCAGCCGCGATTGCCAAGGCGGGCAGGGCAACGGAAGAATTCGAGGAAAAAGAGGCAAAAAAGCTGACCCTTCGAGTTCTGACCTTAGCCCATGAACTCCACCTTGATCCTGTTCCTGAAGTGGAAGAGATACAGGATATTGTTGAAAGGGTGTTGCTCGATTCTCCATTTTATAAAACCGCCAAGGCCTATATTCTATACAGGGAACAGCATGCGCAGATAAGAAACATTATAGCAAAAGCAAATGTTGATCTTGTTGATACCTACATCCAGAAACTTGACTGGAAAATCAAGGAAAACAGCAACATGTGCTATTCTCTCCAGGGGCTTAACAATTATATATCATCCGATATTACGAAAGAATACTGGCTTAACCGCATCTATCCTCCTGAGTTCAGGCATGCCCATAAAAATGGCGATCTTCACATACACGACCTGAGTCTACTTTCGATTTATTGTGTTGGGTGGGATCTGGAAGATATTCTAAAGGAGGGATTCAAAGGGGTTGAAGGCAAGGTGGAAAGCGCCGCCCCGAAACATCTTAGATCGGCTCTGGGACAAATTGTAAACTTTTTCTATACATTGCAGGGCGAGGCAGCAGGCGCCCAGGCCATTTCAAACTTTGACACCCTCTTAGCCCCTTTTATCCGGTATGACAACCTGGACTATAAAGAGATAAAACAGGCTCTACAGGAGTTTGTTTTTAATATTAATATACCGACACGCGTAGGATTTCAGACACCATTTACCAATATTACTATGGATCTTCATGTGCCTTCTATTCTAAAAGATCATCCCGTGATCATAGGCGGAGTTGAAAAGGATGAGACATACTCAGACTTCCAGCCGGAAATGGATATGTTAAACAGAGCCTTTGCCGAGGTAATGATGGAAGGAGATGCAAAGGGGAGGGTCTTTACATTTCCTATTCCGACTTATAACATCACAGCAGATTTTGACTGGGATAATCCTAACTTTGAACCGATCTGGAAAATGACCGGCAAGTATGGGATCCCTTATTTTTCCAACTTTGTAAATTCAGACATGTCGCCCGAAGACGCCAGGTCAATGTGCTGCCGTTTGCGACTTGACAAAAGAGAGCTTTTAAAAAGGGGCGGCGGCCTGTTTGGAGCAAACCCCTTTACAGGATCGATTGGAGTGGTAACCATAAACCTGCCGCGTATAGGATATTTAGCTCAAAACGAAAAGGACTTCTTTGCGCGTTTAACAAAGATAATACTTCTTGCAAAGGAAAGCCTGTCTATAAAAAGAAAGATTCTTGAAAAATTTACAGATAAAAATCTCTATCCTTATACAAAATTTTATTTAAGAGAAATCAAGAGCAACACCGGTTTTTACTGGAAGAACCATTTTTCCACTATCGGGATTATCGGCATGAATGAAGCATGCTTAAACTTTTTAGGCGAAGATATTACCACTAAACAGGGTCAGGAGTTTTCACTCAAGGTCATGGATTTTATCCGTGACATGATAGCACAGATGCAGGAGGAGACAGGCGAGCTGTTTAATCTGGAGGCAACGCCGGCAGAAGGTACGTCGTATCGCCTGTCGAAGACAGATAAAAAGAGATTTCCTGAAATTATTTGCGCTAATGAGGATGACTATCAAAAAGGGGCGGCCCCATACTATACAAACTCCACCCAGCTTCCTGTTAATTATACAGACGACATTTTCGAAACCCTGATGCTCCAGGATGAGCTGCAGGCAAAATATACGGGAGGCACTGTGCTGCATATTTTTCTGGGAGAGCTGGTAAGTGACACCATGGCTATTAAGAGCATGATTAAAAAGGTATCAAACAATTTCAAGCTTCCATATTTCACCATTACGCCAACCTTCAGCGTATGTTCGTCACATGGGTATTTGAATGGTGAGCAGGCGATATGCCCTGTCTGCAACCAAGAGACCGAAATCTATTCCAGGGTGGTCGGCTACTTGCGACCTGTAAAGCAGTGGAATGACGGCAAGCAGGCTGAGTTTAAAATGAGAAAGACGTTTGCAATTGAAAATTGACGATTGAAAATTTTAGGAAATAATATGAGAATAAACACTATATATTGTGATCAGCATTCAAGTAAATCGTCAATCGTCAATCGTCAATCGTCAATCACAATAGGTGGTTTGCAAAAAAATTCTCTTATCGATTATCCTGGGAAGATAAGTTGCGTGCTCTTTCTTTCAGGGTGTAATTTTGCCTGTCCTTATTGCCACAATCCAGATCTTGCAAGGGGCTGTCTTGCCGCCAATATCAACGAAAACAGTATTTATGATTTTCTTGAAAGCCGCAGAGAGTTTTTAGACGGCGTGGTTATTTCCGGCGGGGAACCCACCCTTCAAAAAGATCTTATCCGGCTTTGCAGAAAAACAAAACAGATGGGATATCCTGTAAAGATTGACACAAACGGAAGCCGGCCACGGGTTGTTCAGGCCCTCATAGACGAAGGTCTTGTTGATTACGTTGCAATGGATATTAAAACAGATCCTGCCCGCTATTTCCCTCTGATACAAAAAAAAGGCAATCAGAAGAATATAATCGCGAGCATACAAATCATCATGGAGTCAAAAATAGATTATGAATTCAGGACTACCTGCATAAAACCGTTTATAGATGCGGATGTTATTGAAAGCATTTCCAGACTCATCAGCGGAGCAAAGCTATATGCCCTGCAGAAATTCCGGAACAGCGGAGTGTTACAACCCGAATTTTTTCATGGTAATGAATGTGGTTACAGCGATGATGAGCTGATGCATTTAAAATCCCTAACAAAACCATGGGTAAAAAGATGCATTGTCCGCTAACACTACAGCCGGCTTTAGTTCCCTTAGCAATAAATTTTATGCAAAAAAATATCATGGTAACGAAGTGTGAAGTAACTAATCCGCCAAAGTCATTTGTCGGATAACTTTAGGCAGTTTAAACTTTGATTTTTTCGTAAAAAGTACGATTTGTTCGCTCTGTGAGCATTTTTGGGATTCAGATTAATCCTGTCTAAATTGCAAGAACTCGGCCTAACGGCCTCAAACAGCTTGCAATTTTTAACGCCAGGCTCAATCTGAATCTTTTTCCAAAACTGCTCAATTTCGCTCACAAACAACTTTTTACGGTTGCATCAATTTTAGTTCACTTGTAACTTTTTCGGTTTATTTGCTTTAGGTAAACGAAAAATGAATGTTGAAGAGAAGATCAGTTCTGATAAAAAAATTAGAGCCCATGCGGTAATTGCCGGCAGGGTGCAGGGTGTTTTTTTTAGAATGGAAACAAAACGGGCGGCTGATCATGCAGGGGTGTTTGGATGGGTGAGAAATAAAAGGGACGGAAATGTTGAAGCCCTGTTTGAAGGGGATGAAGGGAGTGTAAAATTGGTGCTTGAGTGGTGCAAAGAAGGCCCGCCGCTTGCCTGTGTAAAGAGTGTGGATGTAGAGTTTGAAGATTATAAAGGTGAGTTTAAGGAATTTGAAATTACTTATTAAAAAAATCAAGACGGTTTATTTTTTGATTAAGATGTACTCAATAAACCGTCTTGATTTTTTGTGTTTATACGGCAGCCTTTAATTTCTTGCCGGGGCGGAATTTTACAACATTGCAAGCTTTGATTTTGATGGGAGCTCCTGTTTGAGGATTGCGTCCTTTGCGAGCCTTGCGACGGACTTTTGAAAAAGTGCCAAACCCGACCAGCGTAACCTTGCCGTCTTTTTTCTTAAGTGCCTTTGTTACGCTATCCATAAAAGCATTTAGCGCTGTTGCAGCCGCAACTTTGGAAATTCCCGCATCTTTTGCCATCTTTTCTACCAATTCAGCCTTTGTCATAGTAATTTTACCTCCCTTTCTTTTATTTGTTATTAATAATGAGCAAACGCCTGATTTTTAGTCCTCTATGGCAGGCAATATAGCAGGTTATTATTAATGTCAACACTTTTTTTGCATATAATGCTGTTAATATGCTTTGTAGCTGTATATGCGAACAGATATAGCCAAAAAAGGCTGTATTATAAGAGCTCATCGCAATGATAAACATTGGTTAAAACAGGGCGGCAACAAACTGCTCTGGATCAAATTCCCGGAGGTCGCCGATTTTTTCCCCGATCCCGATATACTTTAGCTGGATTGGAAGAGAGCTGCTTATGCTGACGACTATGCCCCCTTTGGCTGTTCCGTCAAGTTTTGTAACGGCAATGCCGGTAACGCCGAGCTCATCATGGAATACTTTTGCCTGGGGCAGAGCATTTTGGCCGGTTGTTGCATCGAGTACCAGCAGGATTTCATGCGGCGCATCCGGCAGCTTTTTAGAAATGGTCCGCTTGATCTTTTTAAGCTCCTCCATCAGGTTTATCTTTGTGTGAAGCCTTCCTGCAGTGTCTACAAGCACGACATCAACCCCCCTGGCAATCGCTGCTTCTATGCCATCGTATGCAACAGCGGCGGGGTCTGCATTATCCCTGTGCTTTACTATTTCTGCGCCCGCTCTATCAGCCCATATTGAGAGCTGTTCTATTGCCGCCGCCCTAAAGGTATCAGAGGCGATGATCAGAACCTTTTTTCCTTCACAGGCATATTTTGCCGCCAGTTTCCCTATGGTAGTGGTTTTGCCGACACCGTTAACACCTATTACCATTATGATGTGAGGTTTGGAGACGATCTTTCCAGATGATGGGACCGGCGAATGCTTATTAAGAATAGAGAATATTTCCTCTTTCAGCGCATCTTTCAGTTGATCGGGACCAGATATTTTCACAGTTTTTTTTGAAATACTTTCTATAAGACGCATGCTAGTCTGAACTCCTATATCAGAAGTAATCAGAAGCTCTTCAAGCTCTTCTAACAGATTATCATCAACTTTTCTGTTGCCTGTAAAAAGCAGGTCAATATCTGTTGTAAGAATTTCACGGGTCTTGGTCAGCCCTTTTTTTAAGCGTTTAAAAAAACCGATGGGTTCTGCTGATTGATTATCTTTATTCTTTTTTAACCGGTTAAAAGCCATAGTTAGCTTCGCTTCGCTACGCCAGATTTACTGAAACAATCTTTGAAATGCCCTGTTTTTCCATGGTAACACCGAACAGCATATCAGCGAATTCCATAGTCCTTTTATTATGGGTGATCATGATAACCTGGGATTTTGCTCCAATAACTTTCAACAGATCATTAAATCGCAAAATATTGGAGTCGTCAAGCGGCGCATCGATTTCATCCATGAGGCAGAAGGATGTAGGCTTAATTAAGAATATGGAGAAGATAAAGGCAATAGCGCTAAGGGCTTTTTCTCCTCCGGAAAGAAGACTTATTCTGGTAAGTTTTTTCCCACGCGGATGGATCATCAGCTCCACCCCTGTTTCAAGCGGCTTATCCGGATGTGTGAGTATGAGTCTGGCTGAGCCTCCATCAAAAAGACGTGGAAATACCTCATCGAGTTTCGCATTAATCAGGTTGAAAGTATTAATAAAGCGCTCTTGCGTAATTTTGTTTATTTTCTTAATTACATTTTGAAGATCCTCCAGCGCTTTAACCAGATCGTCATGTTGCTTATTCAGGAAGTCAAAACGGGTCTCGATCTGTTCATATTCCTTAATGGCTCCAAGATTGACATCGCCGATATTTGCAATCTTTTTTCTATACTCTGCAAGCTCATCTTCCATTTTATCTACAGGCATTTCCGGACGTTCAGATGAATCCGGCCTTAGCTGCGTGAGGGGTTTATGATAAAGTTCCGTCAGGCGGTTTGAAATGGTCTCCTGTTTTATATGACGCTGTGATTGCTCAAGTTCAATCATTCGGATTTTTTGCAAGACCTCTTCACGCTTGCTGTGCATATCTGATACAATGCTGTCGCTTTCCTGCAGTTTGGCGGCTATGCTTTGATACTCAGTCTCATTGCTTTCAAGCGCCTGCTCAAGGGATTCCATATCATCATACATGCTGGAGAGGCTCTGCTCATATTCAATAATTTTTTGTTTGAAAGCTTGTCTGTTTTGATTTTTTTGTTTAAGCTCCAGGGAAAGCTGCCGGAGCCGCTTTACTCCGTCATCAGAAAATTCTTCAAGCCGCCTTAAAGTATTATTGCTGTTTTCCAGTCTCGCATTTAAGGCTGTTAACTCAAGATTGAGATCAATGACACTTTGATTAAAATTCTCCATTTCAGAAGATGCTGAGTCGATTTTTTTTGATGTTTCCGCAACCTTGTCCTGAGCGGTTTTTACACTGTTTGTGATTTCAGACAGCTCTTTGTTGTATTTGGCTATTTCTTCATCAATGTCGCTCTTTTCGCCCAGAAGCTGATCCTGCTCGAGACATACGATTTCAAGATGATTACGGGCATGCTTCAGATCCTCTGTTATCTTGTAAAGGGACTTCTCTGCTTCGATTTCATTTTGCCTAACAGTGTTTTTGTGCTCTATCTCCCTTTGCATGTTGCTTTCAATTTTGCGAACTTCGGTTTCCAGTTCTTTTTGGTCATTACGGGCGGTTATCAGTTGCTGGTCCAACCTCTTCATCTGTCGGTCAAGTTCTTTGAGCTTTTGTTTTTTCGCAAGGATGCCGATTCCATTGTCTTTGCTTCCACCGATCATAATCCCCTGATGGGAGACAATATCGCCGTTTTTGGTAACAATAGTTTGCAATAGACCATTGTTGTTATATGTTGTTATGGCTTCTTCGATATCAGAAGCAACAACTACATGCCCTAAAAGGGCTTCAATTATTTTTTCAAATCCCTGCCTTATAGAAATATGATTTATCAGCCTTTTTTGAACATCCGGCATTTTTTCGTGCTTGCGATCTATTTGCTTGATGGATGAAACCGGAATAAACCCGCTACGACCAGCGCTGGTTGATTGAAGATAGTTTATAGAGCAAAGCCCCGCTTCTTGATCCTTTACAAGAATGTATTGAAGGGATTCTCCAAGGACCGCTTCTACCGCAGTTTCAAAGGAGGGTTCCGGCTCGATAATATCCGCTATCAGGCCGATGGCATTAGCAGCAAGTTTATGTTGGTTTTCCTGCGTTTTGCTGCTTTGCTCCCCGGGGGTTTGGTCTTGAGCTTTCATTATGGCTCTGACGCCGTCTTTGTACCACTCAAAGTTATCTTCCATTTTTTTTAAGGTTAAGTATTGCGATCTGGCTTTATTGCGTTCAAGATCCAGGGTCTGGACCAGTTTAACCTGTTTACCAAGCAGATTGTTTTTTTCAACGAGCCGCTTCTGCAAGGCGTCCATACGCCTGTTTATCTCTCCAACTTCAGCTATTAAAGAATTAAGCCGGCTTTTGGCTTTGCTTTTCAAGCGTTGTGTCGATATTACCTTCCTGCTTGCAGCCGCCCTTTCCTCTTTGATTCTTGTTAGATGCCTTTTAAGGCTTTCCTTGTTGTTTGCGGCGTTTTGATAAATGTTTTTATATCGCGCTTCCCGGGCAACCATGTCCATAAGGTTTGTTTTATAAGCTTCTATCTTCCGGCTAAGCTCTGATAATTTATCGCTACTTTCTTGCGATGCAGACCTTTTCCGGCTTAACGAATATGTAACATTTTGCATTTCCTCTTTCAGGCTTTTATTCTGATTTTTAACCTGAGCGATTTCGGATAAAATATTTTGGGTTTTTTCTTCCAGATTTTTACGATCAACCTCAAGTTCTCCGGCTTCATTGCCGAGCCTCTTAATATCTTTGCGGAGATGGTTCAGATCATTTTCCATTTTGTCTATAGCGCGTTGGTGTTCAAATTTACGGGCTTTTTGATCCGAAATTTCCTGTATTTTTTGTGAGCGCTGGAATTTAATTTCTTCTACAGCGGCATCGAGTTTCTTTAGTTTTGATGTATGCTCAATCTTTGTGTCATTAAGGCTCTTTAACAAAAAGTCGGTTTTTTCTATCTGTCTGGTGTAATCATCATAATAATGCAGCGCAATGAGAACGTCTAACTGCATGATGTTGTATTGATGATTTTTGTAAATTTCGGCCCTTTTGGCCTGACGTTTTAGGCCGGCCATCTGCCGCTTTACTTCGGCAATTATATCTGCAACACGTAAAAGATTCTGTTTGGTGCTCTGTATTTTTCGAAGAGCTTCATTTTTTTGGTTTTTATAACGGGTAACTCCTGCCGCTTCCTCAATAAAAACCCTTCTTTCTTCTGGTCTTGCTTCAGTAATTGCGCCTATATTCCCCTGTTGAATTACGGCGTACGATTTTGCTCCCATGCCGCTTCCCAGAAATATATTATGTATGTCCTTGAGGCGGCAGGCATGTTTGTTTATTGAATAGACGCTCTCGCCTGACCGGTAAAGGCGTCTTGTTAAAATAATTTCCGTAAAGGCCCTTAATTCTTCAGGTAATTCTTCAGGAGCATCGCCATTGTCGTTAGTAATTGTTAAGGAAACCTCTGCCATGTTCAATGAAGGTTTACCGTTTGAACCGGCAAATATGACATCTTCCATAGATTTTCCGCGGAGTTGCTTTACGCTTTGTTCTCCCATAACCCATCTTAGAGCATCAACTATGTTGCTTTTGCCGCAACCATTGGGGCCGACGACTGCGGAAACACCGGGATGAAATTCGATGCAGGTTTTATCAGGAAATGATTTAAATCCTGCTATTTCCAACTTTTTAAGTTTCATGCAGGGAAATCTCCTGTGTTATTGGTTTAAGGTCTCAAAAAAACATTTCTATTTAAATGAAAAGTAAATAGCAGAAAATAGTCGCTTTGTAAAGCGAAAAGCACAAATTGCTGTATAATTTTGTTGCATAAATACAATATATGGTATAATATTATTAATAAGAGTTTAACATTAATCTTGCACGTAAAAATTAACTGTGATAGTTTTATTGGTAATTGTTCACGGTTTACAGTTATCGGTTCACGGTTGAAAAAACTGTGAACTGTGAACCGACAACCGTGAACGGTTACTTTTATTGTTATGAAACAGTATGTAATTGATGAGCTGAGACCAGCAGATTATGAAAAGATCCGGGCTTATCTGGATAAGAATCTTGATGCTTCCGGTATAGATGGCATTTACTGGATACCACTTGACAGGGACATTCTTAGCAATATCCAGGCAGAGCATACCGAATGTCAGCCATTTTATTTTGCTATTAATTTAGAATCAACGATTATAGCCTGCGAACTTCTGGTGCGCAGTAAAAATATAATTAGATGCAACTGTATCGGCTATGCAACAGAAAAACAGCGTAACTGGTTTATCCAAACTGTTGACGCTATATTCGAGAAGCTTGAAATCAAAATATGATCAACGGATATCACTATGATACGAACCCCGTTAATTGCTATATGGGTTGTGCTTGTAACAATTTTTTTCAGTAGTTCGGCAATTATTGCTTCCTTTATAACAAAAAATGGTGATATGTCGAATAAGATTGCGGCAATATGGGCGCGATTTATACTTGCTGAGAGCTGTATCAAGGTTAAAGTTATTGGTCTTTCCAACATAGATCCTTCCAAGTCTTACATATACATGTCCAACCACCAGGGAAACTTTGATATTCCAATTCTTCAGGCTTATCTTCCTGTTCAGTTTAGATGGCTTGCAAAGGCGGAACTTTTCAAAATACCTATTTTTGGCTATGCTATGGGAAAGGCAGGCCATATAAGCATAGACCGATCCGATCGCAAGTCTGCATTTAAAAGCTTAAGCAATGCGGCAAGGATTATTCGAAACGGAGTTTCGGTTTTAATTTTTCCAGAGGGCACTCGCAGCTCTGATGGAAATATCAGACTCTTCAAAAAGGGTGGTTTTATCTTAGCTGTTGATTCCGGCGTGCCGATTGTTCCGGTTGTTATTCATGGTTTATGGCCGCTTATGCTTAAAAACAGGGTTTTTGTAAGACCAGGGAATGTGCTGTTAGAGATAAAGAAGCCGATTGAATCAGCAGAGTATACCAGGAAGACAAAGGATGATCTTCTGAAGAAAGTCAGGCATGTCATTTGTGAATCATTTTATAAAGGGATTGAGGGATTGAGGGATTGAGGGATTGAGATTAGCAGAATACCTTCAATTCCCAAATTCCTCAATTTATCAATCATGTCTTTCCTTTGTGTCTTGGTGGCTGAACTGTTACGAAAAGAGAGATCGTAATGTTAAAGATAATACCGTTGGGCGGGCTGGGAGAAATCGGCCTAAATATGATGGTCTTTGAGTATGGTGATACCCTTTTTGTAGTTGATGTGGGGTTAATGTTTCCTGAAGACTATATGCTGGGCGTTGACATTGTAATCCCTAATTTTGATTATATCAGACAGCATAAGTACAAGCTTTCAGGGATTGTTTTAACACATGCGCACGAAGATCATATCGGGGCTTTGCCTTATCTGCTCAGGGAAATAAACGTGCCTGTTTTTGGGACTCCCTTTACTCTGGGTATCGTAAAGCACAAACTTGAAGAGCATGGTGTCCTGTCAACCGCATCATTGCATGAAGTTTCTCCAGGCGAAAAACTTAAATTAGGTGTTTTTGAACTTGAGTTTATCCGTGTTTGTCACAGCATTGTGGATGGAGTGGGTCTTGCCATCAAAACCCCTTTTGGTCTCGTTGTCCACACAGGCGATTTTAAAATCTCTCAGACCCCGATTGACGGCTTAATGACCGACGTAAACAGGTTTGCCCAATGCGGCGACGAAGGTGTTATGCTGCTGATGTCGGATTCAACAAATGTTGAAAGGGAGGGGTATGCTATCTCAGACCAGAAGGTAGGTGAGACACTTTCAAAGATTACCGAACAGAGTAGCGGGCGAATGATTGTCGCCCTTTTTGCTTCCAGCATTACCAGGATACAGCAGATAATCGATATTGCAAAGGCAGAAGGCAAAAAGATCGTTTTTGACGGAAGAAGCATTAAAACAAATGTAAGGATTGCAAAAGATTTTGGTTATATGCGCGTCCCTAAAGGGATGGAAATCGATGTTAAGCAGATTAAGGACTTTCCGGATAATGAAATAATTGTAATTACTACCGGAAGCCAGGGAGAACCCATGTCGGCCCTTTCGCGAATGGCTGTCGGCAGACATGCCCAGATAACAATCAAGGAGGATGATACGGTTGTTCTTTCATCAAAATTCATTCCGGGAAACGAAAAGGCGATTGCTAAGATTATTAACAGCCTTTACAGACGAGGGGCTGATGTTATTTATGAGAAGATATCTGATATCCACGTATCAGGCCATGCTTTTCAAGAAGGATTAAAGCGGATGATCAATTTGACGAAGCCGAAATATTTTGTTCCGATTCATGGGGAATTCAGGCATTTAATTCTTCATGCACGGCTGGCTGAGCAGGTTGGTATTTCAAAGGACAGGATCCTTTTTGCTGAAAACGGTCAGATAATTGAGTTTGATGAAAATGGGGGGAGAATTCAAGAAAAAGTTGTAACAGGCCACGTGCTAATTGACGGCAAAGGCATTGGGGATGTAGGCTGGAGCGTGCTTAAGGAAAGGCGTATCCTGTCAGAGGACGGCATTGTTACCATAACCATGGCCTTTGACGAAGAAACAGGAATTGTGGTATACGGGCCTGAAATTGTTTCCCGTGGTTTTGTGTTTGAAACCAAAACAGGGCATCTTCTGGAAGATGCACAGTGTGTTGTCTTAGAGATTGTAGAAGAAATGGCGCCTGAGACGCCTGATCGGACTGACAAGATACGATCGATGATTCAAAAAGCCTTAAGGGAATATTTCTATTTTACAATAAAACGACGTCCGGTTATACTAACTTTTATTGTGGAAATATAATAAAAAGGGATTTAGGAATTGGGGAATTTAGGAATTTAGGGATTGAGGAATTGAGGAATTGAGGAATTCAAATCAATATAATAATACCTTCAATTCCTAAATTCCCTAATTCCTAAATCCCTAAATAAAAGAGACTTATGCGTAAGGAAATTATAGGAATTTTGCTGTTTTTTCTCGTTATTTTTATGCTGGGCAGTCTTTTGTCTTACAGCCCCGCAGACCCTTCGATTCACAATGCAAAGGCCTTAGGCTCTATCCACAACCTTTTTGGAACATTTGGATCCCATTTGGCAAGCGTTTTTATAGGTCTGTTTGGGCTTGGAGCATTCTGGCTTCCGGTTTTATTACTTTTTGCGAGCATTCATTTTTTTTGCAAGCATCACCGCAGAGCAGTTGTTTTGACGATAGTCGGCGGCATTCTGCTGGTTATAACAACCGGAAGTCTTCTGGCATTTCAGCAAAACCATTACCTCATTTTTGGAAGTAAATTTTCATCAGGCGGCATAATCGGCGTTCCGCTAAAATCATTTCTTGTAAAATATGCCAATTCCACAGGCGCTGTTATTATACTAATCCTTGTGTGGATAATCGGTTTTATTTTAGCAACCGGTTTTTCCATGATTAATTTTATAAGGCTCTGTTGGAGGATGGCCATTGTTGTTTCAAACCGCATAAAAACATTAATTGTTATATGGAAAGAACGGAGAGCAAAGGCCAAAAAGCTTTCAAAAATAAAAAAGGAGCATAAGAGTAAAAAAGAAAAAAGAGTACGGATAAAAATACCTGAAGCAAAGCATATTAAAAATACCCCGGTTCCAAAACAGGAAGTATTTAAATTCATGCGTGACGAAACAGGGTTTCAGTTGCCTTCTGTCAATTTGCTTGACAACCCTCAATCTCCGCCGATTTCCGCCAATGATGAAAACTTACAAATGCAGTCAAAACTTCTTGAAAAAAAGCTGGAAGATTTTAGCGTCAAAGGAAAAGTTATCGCTATATTGCCAGGCCCTGTTGTTACAACCTTTGAATATGAACCTGCCCCGGGTGTGAAGATTAACAAAATAGTCGGCTTAACAGACGATCTGGCTCTCGCCCTTCGAGCGACAAGCATCAGGATCGTGGCTCCTATTCCCGGGAAGGCGGCAATCGGAATTGAGATCCCGAATAGCACAAGAGAGACAGTTGGATTTAAGGAAATTATTATCTCCTCTGTTTTTGAAAAATCCAAGTCTTACCTGACCATCTGCCTTGGGAAGGATATTGTCGGCAACCCTGTTGTATCGGATCTGCATAGCATGCCGCATCTGTTAATTGCGGGCGCCACGGGAACAGGCAAGAGCGTGGGCTTAAATGCCATGATTTGCAGCGTATTGTACAAAGCAAACCCGGAAGATGTAAAATTCATCATGATTGATACAAAAAGGATAGAGCTTTCAAGTTATGATGGTATTCCGCACCTTATTACTCCTGTGGTGACAGATGTCAAAAAAGCGACCAATGCGCTATTCTGGGCTGTGCATGAAATGGAAAAGCGATATGAAATGCTTTCCGAAAAGAAAGCAAGAAACATAAATCAGTATAACAGGAAGGTAGAAAAGGAAATCAGGAAAGCAGAAGGGGATTACCTGAAAAAAATGCCGTATATCGTTATCGTAATTGATGAGCTTGCAGATCTTATGATGGTGGCTTCACGGGATGTCGAAGTGGCATTGACACGACTCGCACAGATGGCCAGGGCAGCGGGGATTCATTTATTGCTTGCCACCCAGAGGCCTTCAGTGGATGTTCTGACAGGCATAATCAAGGCAAATTTTCCTACCCGTCTTTCTTTTCAGGTTTCATCCAAGACGGATTCAAGAACTATAATTGATGCAAACGGGGCGGAGAATTTACTGGGAAACGGAGATATGCTTTTTGTGCCTCCTGGAACGGCCGGCCTTCAGCGAATCCACGGGGCATTAATATCAGAGGGAGAGATTGCAAGGATTACGGAGTTTTTGAAAAACCAGAAAAGACCTGAATATGATCGGGCTGTAACAGAAAGGGTTGTCAAAGAAAAGGAGGGATCAGACAATCAGGAACATGACGAAAGATATGATGATGCCATAGCTCTCATTACAAAGACAGGGCAGGCATCGATATCTATGATTCAGCGTCATTTGCGCATAGGATATAACAGAGCGGCGCGCATTATTGAAACGATGGAAAAAGAAGGAATCGTCGGCCCTTCAGATGGCGCCAAGCCAAGGGAAGTTCTTGTTCGCGGATATGATAAACTGCCATGATGAGATTATATACAAAACAAATTTGATGGTATTGTAAAAAGTCAGATTTGTTCGCTCCGTGAGCATTTTTGGGATTCAGATTAATCCTGTCTAAATTGCAAGAACTCGGCCTAACGGCCTCAAACAGCCTGCAATTTTTAACGCCAGGTTCAATCTGAATCTTTTTCCAAAACTGCTCAACCTCGCTTACAAATGACTTTTTACCAATTCATCAAATTTGGGTTGATTGATGCAATCAATGCCTGGTCTGATTCGCTACTAAAAGGATAATATAGTGTTAATATGAAACATCTGGAGAAACTCATTAGGCAGATTGCAAGCCGTATAAATACTATTCTGCTTAAACACGGATTTGATGCGGATTTGCATATTCGAAAATGTATTCCTTTGGATAAACTGAACAAATTTTATGCTTTTTACGGAATTACATCATTTCATCCACCTGGGTTTTATTTCAGACACTCCAACCTTGCAGGAAGCTATTTTCTTGGCAAATGCTCAGTCGAAAACTCAATCCTGTATAAAAGCGACATCAGGGGGGACGAACTAAAGGCTAAGGGAGATATATTTCATCACCAGGGATCAGATATTGTGATGTATGACGATGAAGTGATTAGAATTAAAGGCAGTTTTTTAATCAAAACCCTGGTTCATAATTTTTCTCACAATCCGGACAATCTTGAAGAATTTTTAATATTGAGCACAGTATCCATGCATTATGCGAACATTCATGGTTCTCCGGTTGAGGGGTCTTTTTTAGGCCCATTTAGCACCATTGATTTAACATCTCTTCATAATTGCGTTGTCGGAGCTTATGCTTATTTACAGGCAGGAGAGGTGTCTAATAAACTGATTAAGCCTGGACAGATCCGTGTCAGCAATGGAGATATGTTTGATTTTAGTTATCGTTTTTCTTCCAAGGCTCTTGACAATTATATTTCCTCTGAACCGGGCAAAAGGCCACGGGGCATTTTTATTGACTTTATAGAAAACCGGAAAAAGGATTTTCAGAATCTATTCGATGTTGTTTATCTCAAGACTTCAGACAAGATTCCTGACAGCGCCTCAGTTAATAGATATGCTGTCATAAAAGGAGAGACCCATATCGGCGAAAATGTTCTTGTGGCCCAGAGAGCATATCTTGAAAATGCCTGGCTCGGGAAGGGAGCCAATGCTCAGGAAAACTGTTATATTATTAATTCCCGCCTTGCAGGGAGCAATGTAACCGCTCATGGCGCTAAAATTATTCATGCGCGGCTTGGGAACAAAGTATTTGTCGGTTTTAATTCATTTCTGCAGGGAAGGGCTGATTATCCTTTGACTGTCGGCAAAGAAACCATTATAATGCCTCACACAATAATCGATCTGCAAGAACCCCTGAATATTCCTCCCGGCCATCTTGTATGGGGTTTGATCAAGAAGCAAAAGGACCTGAAAAAACACAGCATATCCCTTGTCGAGCTTTCTATGATTAATGGAGAATTAACTCGTGGTTTAATGCATTTCAAGGGCAGTGGATCAGCCTTTGTCAACGCCTTCCAGGATCGGATTGAACATATACTGGCGGCAAACGGCGCATATTTTGACGGCAGGAAAAACAAAGGACATGCCCAGATGGAGCGGAATATCTCCTTTAATATTATACAGCCATATCCACGCGGACCGCTTGAGGGCCTTTATCCCACGATAGCCATTCATTCCTGAAATTGAGGATATCGGATATGTTTAACCGAATCGGACTGAGCATACGGATTTACGCGATTTTAATTGCTCTTGTTTGTATTGCTATTGCCGGCGGCAATCGTTCCCGTGCAGCAAAACTCCTGGGCATTTCCAAGCCTACCTTGCATTCAAAGATTGAAAAATACAATATCAAACTCAAAACATCTGTTGAAGAAGACCTGTCTTAATCCGGAGTCTTCAGGAGCCCCAAAAGGCCTGTTGCGGTTTCTGCCGAAAAATTAGCACAAATATGCATTTTGGCAACAGCTCGTTTGTCTTGGGTGATAAAGCCGTTGACTTTTAACTGGCTATTTTATAAAATAATTTATAAATATTTATTTTTTTCTGCCTCTGTCCGAGAGCAACTCATAGGCAGAGAAATAGGGCGAAAACAGATGGAAAAGGGTAAGCTTGTTGGAGTTGTCTCTGACAGGGATATAAAAAAAGCATCCGCCTCAAAAGAAAAAGGATTGTTTACTAAAGATAACAACCAAAATTAAAAAATTAAGCTACAAGGAGGTTTGATATGAAGGAATTTAATAAAATTTTATTTCCCCTTGATCTTTCAGAAGCATCTCCAAAACTTGTTCCTTATGTAACGCTTATGGCCCGGAAATTTGGATCGGAAGTTCATCTTTTATTTGTGGCCCGTGTTTTTGAATATTTCTCCGGCATTTATGTTCCTCACCCTTCTATAAGCAAGTTTGAAGATGAAATAGTGGAAGGAGCGAAGAAACGCCTTAAAGAATTTACGGAAGAATATTTTTCCGATTTTCCGGAGGCCAGATCGGAAGTGGTGGCAGGAGATATCTCGGAAGAAATTTTAAAATATACAGTATCTAAGGGTATTGATTTGCTTATCCTGGGAACTCATGGCAGGAAGGGGCTGAAAAAGGTGGTTTTCGGCTCTGTGGCGGAAAGGGTGTCAAAAGCCTCTCCCGTGCCGGTTCTTCTTGTAAATCCTTATAAGACTTCCTGATCTGAAGCAGGAAAAAGGCAGATACGCATTTTATAAAAACACCGGGACTTGCACGTGTAAAGGAGGTATATAATCATGTTGGTCAAAAACTGGATGAGCAAAGTAGTTGTAACTATTGAATCTGACGATTCTATCCAAGCTGCTATGAAGCTGTTGAAACAGCATAAAATTCGTATGCTGCCGGTTACTAAAAAAGGCAAGCTCGTCGGTGTCATTACAGACAGGGATATAAAAAGGGCCTCAGCCTCTGATGCCACAACTCTGGAGGTTCATGAACTCCTTTATATTATTTCTAAAATTAAGGTTAATGAAATCATGAGTGACAGGCTCATTACGGTTCCTTTTGATTATACCGTGGAAGAGACAGCAGAGGTGTTGCTACATAATAAAATATCCGGTGTTCCTGTGGTTGATCATGATGGTAAAATCGTGGGTACCATTACCCAAACAGACCTGTTCAGAGTAATTATCACGCTTACAGGTGTCGGGGAAAAAGGAATTCAGTTTGCATTTCAATTAAAAAATCGACCCGGTTCTATCAAGGCTGTTGCCGATATAATCCGGGGATATGACGGCCGCATAGTAAGTATTTTAAGCTCTTATGAACGAGTGCCTGAAGGGTATCACAATGTTTACATTCGCATGTATGGCGTTGAGCGGTCAAAACTTCCTCAACTTATTGAAGCTTTAAAAGCAAAGGCGACCCTTCTTTACATGGTGGACCACGATGAAAACATAAGAGAGATCTATTAATATGGATTATTTTCAAAAGAGTTAGTAGGATTATAAAGATTTTAATTAAGTCAGCCCTTCTTGCCTTACGGACGGGATCAGCTCCGCCCCTGTTAAAACTGAAGCACAGGTAATTCTCCTGCGATTTTTGGCCGAAAGAAGCCTCAACAGTGGAAAAATGAAATCCGAATCTCCGCCTACATTTTAAGATTTTTCAATTATAATTGAAGAATCCTGCAGCAAGCTACGGGGACTGCGCTCGCTGTTGCAGTTTAAAAATATCTCGCAACCGTGAACTGTGAACCTAAGTAGTTACAAATGGATTTAGAAAACAAACTCAAGCTCAACAAAGCCGCCTTAATTATTTCCTGGTTTATAGCTTTTTTGTGTTTTATCTTAACGCTTATGATGAGCATTCAAAAAACCCATGTCGGTGCTAACAGCCTGTTCTGGATTCAAGGAGCGGGTATTTTTGCTCTTCTAACAGGAATGGCCGGGGCCTTATTTTATGATCAATGGCGTTTCCGCATCCTTCAAAATCAGATTTCAGCCCAGTTCAAAAAACTCAAGCGATATGAAGAGAGATACAGGAGCCTGGTGGAAAGTGCAGAAGATTTTATATTTACAGTTGATGGCTCAGGCCGTTTCCGATCATTAAACAGCTTTACTGCTGCTTTTTTCGGGGGCACTCCTTCCCAATTTATTGGTCAGCCTCTGTCAAACCTTTTTTCAAAAAAAGTTGCCGAAAAACAGATAGACATTATTAAACATGTTTTTCAGGTTGGGAAAAGTGTCCGTGATGACTTTATGGTAACAACAGGGGAGCATCAGGTTTTGCTTAACGCTAATTTTATGCCGCACAAAGATGAAAAAGGAAATGTGCGATCTGTTCTTTGCATTGCAAAAGATATAACTGAGAGTAAGAAATTAGAAAACCAGTTGGTTAATACTGAAAAACTTGCTTCAATGGGAACCTTAGCTGCAGGGGTTGCACACGAGATTAATAATCCGCTCGCTATTATCCTGGGTTTTGCCGATCTTCTCCTGGAAAAATGCGAAAAAAACAGCCGACTTTATCAAGACCTGAAAACCATTGAACGCCACAGCCTTCATTGTAAGGCAGTAGTGGAAAACCTGCTGAGATTTGCCCGTCACGGGGAGGGCCTTTACGAATACTGTGATATCAACGAAGCTATCAGAAATATCATGGATGTGGTTAAACACTCATTGGACATGAATGATATTGAACTTCGATTAAATCTGGCCCCTGATCTTCCTGAAGTTAAAGGCGATTTGCGACAGATGCAGCAGGTAATACTGAACCTGATCAATAATGCCGCAGCCTCAATGAAAAATGGAGGTATATTGTGGATAAGTTCAGCCCTTGATGCAAATAATGAAAAGGTAGTTGTTATTGTCCGCGATAATGGACATGGTATTTTGCCTGAATATATGGATAAAATTTTTGATCCATTTTTTACAACAAAGAGCAAAGGGGAAGGCACGGGTTTAGGCCTATCTGTAAGTCATGGCATTATAACTAAGTACGAGGGGGCTATTACCTGTGAAAGCAATACAGCCAATTCCGGCAGCAATCCAAAAGGAACAACTTTTACCATTACACTCAGGATTAAACAGGACTAATTATGATGGCGTCGTAAAAAGTCCCATCTACTGCGTTGTAGTATTTTTTCAGATCCTCGACATACTATAGGTATGCCTTCGGCCCTGAAAAACTACTACGCCTTGTATATGAACCTTTTTACTTAGCCATCTATAGTTAAATTTGTGACTTTTTACGAGGTTATCAATTATGGATGAAAGGATTTTAATAGTTGACGATGAAAAGGATATGCTTGTTCTTTTAAAAAGAATAATTGAAGAAAAAACCAACCATATTGTTGAAACAGAATACGATCCTTTGAAGGTAGTAGAACTGCTGAGAAAACATCAATTTAATATCATAATAACTGATTTAAAAATGCCAAAGATGGATGGGATGGCTATCCTTGACAGGGTAAAAAATATTCAACCCTATGCAATTGTGGTAATTATGACAGCATATGCCACTATTGAAACTGCAATAGAAGCAATCAGAAAAGGCGCTTTTGACTATATATCCAAGCCGTTCCGTAAAGAACGGATACTTATGACAATTGACAAGGCCATGGAATGGCAAAAGCTCACCCAGGAAAATATAACTCTTAGAAATTCCCTTAAACAAAAAAAAGGATTTCCTCCAATTATCGGTTCAAGCCCCTCTATTATGTCAATTACAAAAATGATTGCTCAGGTGGCCAAATCAACAGCTACGGTTCTTATAAGCGGAGAAAGTGGTACAGGGAAAGAACTGGTAGCAAAAGCCATTCATTATCACAGCAACCGTAAAAACAAACCTTTTATAACGGTCAACTGTACTGCCATGCCTGAACAAATTATGGAAAGCGAGCTTTTTGGTCACGTCAAGGGCTCCTTTACCGGCGCATGGAAAGATAAAAGAGGAATTGTTCAAGAAGCAGACCAGGGCACTCTTTTCTTAGACGAAATAGGAGAGCTGAATATGGCGATGCAGGCCAAATTGCTTCGGCTCCTGCAGGAAGGGGAATACAAGCCAGTCGGAGGTCTAACAATAAAACAAGTAGATATCCGTTTTGTAGTTGCCACCAACCAGGATCTTAAAAAGCTAATTGAAGCAAAACAATTTCGAGAAGATCTTTATTACAGGCTTAATGTTATTAATTTACACCTGCCCCCTTTAAGAGATAGAAAAGAAGACATTTCGATTTTAGCACACCATTTTCTCAAAAAATTCAATTTCTTAAACGATAAAAAAATAAGTGATATTGCCCCTGAGGCAATATCAGCGCTAATGTCTAAAAGCTGGCCAGGGAATATCAGGGAACTGGAAAACTGTATTGAGCGCGGAGTTATCCTCTGCCGATCCGATACTATTAAAATCCCAGATATCCTGCCACAAGAACCTGTAGCGCATACTTCCCCTCTTTTTGATCACAACATTTATACACTTCCATTTAAAGAAGCAAAGGAAATCATTATAAAGTCTTTTCATAACAAATATATTAACTGGATCCTTCAACAAAACAATGGTAATATTTCCAAGGCTGCCGAACAGGCTGAACTTCAAAGACAATATCTCCACAGGCTCATAAAAGAAGAGAATATTAACACTGAAATATTTAAATAAAATAGCTACTCACCCTATCCAGATGTAATCTAATTATTTCACCATCCTAACCCATTGATATTTCATAATCTATTTATCAAATCTTCATCCCCATACACCAATTACTGTAATCTGATAGTTTACAAAAAGTTTAAAATCCAAACACAATCAATAAAATTAATAAGCAATTAATAATCATTACAAGCAATTAAGATTTTATTCCCGCCGACTGATTTTTTGGCATCCGTATTGCTGTTATCTTATAAATTGTAACAGTTAAGCCACTAAGGCACAAAGAAGGGGAAAGAAAAAGAAGAGGAGACCCTTTTAAAAAAGGAATATAATGGAAAAACTAAAGGTTAAAGAAATCACTCTCCTAATAGATGAAAATCTTTCTACTGAACAATCTGTTTCTGTAGAGGACAAAATTACAGATGCAATCGAAGTCATGCTTAAAAACGATCTCGACTGCGTTGCCGTGACAAGCAAAGATAAAATTCTCGGCATGATAAAGCTTGAAGATGCGCTTAAAGTCATTGGATTAGAAGACGACCTGAAAAAAAAGGCGGCAAAAATTATTATCGTACAGGGACGCAAAATTATAATAGAGTAATACCTATAATTGAGCGATTTTTTAATGATTATTATCAAAATAAAGAAGGAAGGGAGGAAGTTGAATCATTGTATTTAAAACTTTGAAGTAAACTGATTGACATTGAACATATTATAACACCAGAGGAAAAGGAGAAATATTATTATGAATTTCTTTAAACAATTGGGCCGTTTTATGATGATGGGCGCAAGAGCCCATGCAAAATGGGAGCTTGATGTTTCTAATACAATACTTGGAGACAAAAAGCGGCTTATTATATTAGGGTTACTTACCATCCCTGTAATACTGGGTGGTATTGCTTTTGCAGATCAAATCGGCGGAGCCCTTCCCGAACTGCTTGGAGGCAAAAAGGCTTACAGCCCGGCTTTTTACAGCACCGGCATTTTCATCGTATCAATCCTTATCGGAATGGGTGCCGGCCTGATTACCGGCTGCATCGGAGCCGGCGGCGGATTCATTATCGCACCTGCTCTTATGAGCGCAGGGATCAAAGGCATCCTGGCTGTTGGTACCGACCTTTTTCACATCTTCGCCAAGGCGATAATGGGAAGCGTAATTCACAGAAAGTTAGGAAACGTTTCAGTACCGCTTGCCATAGTCTTTCTGATCGGGGCAATCATAGGCGCCACGGCCGGCGGACTTCTTAACCGCGTACTTTATGAAATCAACCCTGTTTTGAGCGATGCCTTTATCACAACTGTTTATTCACTTATGCTGGGTTTTTTGGGTATTTATTCTTTGACAGACTTTCTTAAGGCCAGAAAGGCTCCTGGTGCAGCAGATGAGGGTGCACATGGCGGAAAAATCGAAGGTGCCGATTTAGGCAGCCTTCCTCAAAAACTCCAGGCTCTTAAAATACCTCCTATGGTCAAATATGATTTCGATCTTGTACCGGGAGGCAGAAGCATTTCATGGGTATTTTTAGTGCTCAGCGGCGCTCTTGTTGGACTTGCAGCAGGTATTATGGGTGTTGGCGGCGGCTTTTTGACCTTTCCCATATTTGTCTATGTCCTGGGTGTTTCCTCTATGACAACCGTTGGAACCGACATTTTCCAGATTATCTTCACCGCCGGTTATGCTGCTATAAGCCAGTACGCCATATACGGATTTATTTTCTACACTTTGGCTATGGGTATGCTCCTCGGCTCACTGGTTGGTATTCAGATTGGCGCATTGGTCACAAAGGTTGTTCCCGGAATCACAATCCGCGGCTTTTACGCAACGGCAGTTTTGGCTGGTTTTGTAAATCGTATTTTTGCTTTGCCGGCCAAGTTGGGCGCTATGGATGTTATTCCGATATCACCGGGGCTTGGCGCTGCACTCGAGACTATCGGAGTCTGGGCATTCTTTATTGTTATAGGCGCGTTTTCGGTCTGGGTGATCGGAACCTTTCTTAAGAATATCAGAGTTCTTAAAGGAGAGGAGGTGAGATCATGATTGCGCATAAGAAAGAATTTTTTGGCGGCTTTGCGATGCTCTGTGGCTTTGTGGTTGTATTGGTACTAATATTTTCACCTATTTTCAAAGGCAAGAACGGTCTGGAATATCTGGATTTTCTGTATAACTCCATATCAAAAGGCTCGGCCTACTATATCCACAAGGTAAAGGAAGAAACCGATAAGTTCATAGGAAACAACGTTACAATGTCTCTGAAAATGGCGGACGAAAAGCAGGCGCAGCAGACAGCCATGCTGTTTACAGAAGGCGGGGCAACAGCAGATGTATCAGGAGCCCAGCTTAATGTATCAGGCGACCTTGGCAAAATCCTTGCAAATTGCCTGGTAGATGCCGATTTGATGTATTATAATGATGGGGCAAAGGTCTCAGGCAAATATGGATACAATGAGAGACAGGTTCTTTATAACTGGTGGAAGGCGCTTAAGGCGGCAGATAAGGACTTGAAAAAGCAGAAGCTGTTCAAAGAAGCCAAAACAGTTGCATCGGTTATAAAGAAGACCATTGAAACTTCATACAACTACTATAAAATCGAGCCCCAGAAAATTGGTGATAAAGTAGGGATCGTTATATTTTCTCTGATCTTCTATGTGGGTTACACGTTGTGGTATGGTTTTGCCATTCTTTTCATGTTTGAAGGATGGGGACTTAAGCTGGAACACTAATTCAATTAACATAGTCAAATAATTACAGGGTCATTTTGGCCCTGTAATTATTTGTTATCCAAGAGACTCCATAATATCATATTTTTTTATCTTTCTCCATAGAGTCGTTCTTGGAATGCCAAGAATTTTTGAAGCCCTTACCTTATTATAATTAGTAGCTTCAAGCACCCTTGTTATATGTGCTTTTTCTTCTTCATAAAGGGAAAGCAGTTCTCTGTTTCCAACTGTCTCTACTACCAGGTGGTCAAGATCCTCCGGCAGTTCGTTTTCATCAATCCAGACTCCTTCTCCCAGAGCAATGGCGCTTGACACCATGTGTTCAAGTTCTCGGACATTTCCCGGAAAAGAATATTTCATCAAGAGATCTTTGGCTTGTTTTGTAAAACCTTTAATCATTTTGCTGTAAAGTCTGTTATATTTATCTATAAAATGTTCTATTAATAGAGGTATGTCTTTTTTCCTTTCCCTGAGTGAAGGGACACGGATTTTGACTACTTTAAGACGGAAATAAAGATCTTCTCTAAACCTTCCAGCCTTGATCTCGTTTTCAAGCTCCTTATTTGAGGCGGATATAACTCTAATATCCAGGTCAACAGGGTTAGATCCTCCCACTCTCAGCAGTTTCTTTTCCTGAATTACTCTGAGCAGCTTTACCTGCATGGAAAGGGGCATCTCTCCAATTTCATCAAGAAAGACAGTGCCGCCCTGCGCTGCTTCTAACAAACCCACCTTGATATTTTCTGCGCCGGTAAATGCTCCTTTTTCATGGCCAAAAAGTTCATTGGATATCAATTCCTCCGTAAAACTGCCGCAATTAAAACTGATATATGGTTTGTCCTTCCTCGGGCTGCCGAAATGTATCGCCTTTGCTGCCAGCTCCTTACCAGTCCCGCTTTCACCCTGAATAAGAACATTACAGTTTACCTTGGACACTTTTTGAATTATTTTAATTAACTCACGGACAGGAGAACTGACGCCAATGATTTTTCGTATATTATCTTTTCTAAAAAGATCCTCCTTAAGCCATTTATTTTCGTGGACCAAACGCACCTTATCAACAGCGCGGTTTAATATCAATAAAACCTGTTCAGGTGTGAAAGGCTTTTCAATGTAGTAAAAAGCGCCTCGCTTAACCGCTTCAACTGCGCTTTCTATTGATGCGTAGCCGGTAATAATTATTACTTCTGTCTTGGGGTAATTCCCCTTGATCTTCTCTAAAACCTGCATGCCATCCATTTCCGGCATGTGTAAATCGGTGAGAATAATGTCGAATGGCGCTATTTTCATTCGATCGATGGCTTTTTGAGGATTTTGAAATGTTTCAACCTGGTAGCTACTTTTACTTATTTTTCTCTGCAGATTTCGCAGGACCAAAGGCTCATCGTCAATAATCGCAATACGTATCAATATATTCTTATCGTCTCTTTTCAACGACAAATTTCCTCCAATACCAATTTGCTTTTATTACCTTAGGTTTTGTTCAAAACTGCAGGAACAGTTCTAAAAGGGAGAGTTACCGTAAACCTTGTATATTTTCCTTCTTCAGTTTCAATACTGATCTGTCCACGATGCATTGTAATGATACCATGGGAAACAGAAAGACCCAGTCCAGTGCCCTTTCCCGGCCCTTTTGTGGTAAAAAACGGATCAAATATATTAGGCAAAATATGAGAGGGTATTCCGCAGCCATTGTCTTCTACCTGAACAGCCAAAAATTTAGGACTATCGGCTTTTTTAACATTTATTTTAATATTTCCTTCTTTTTCGACAGCATCTAAGGCATTAAGAATCAGGTTTAAAAAAACCTGCTTCAATTGCTGTTTATCCCCGCGTATACGAGGAAGGTCGGGCTGAATTTGAGTTTCTATTTTCACTCCGGATACTTTAGCCTGATTCAGCGTTAATTTAATTGTTTCGCCAACTAACGCCCCTAAATCAAGAGGTTCGGAGACAGACTCGCTTTCTCTTGAAAAATCCAGCAGATTACGAATTATACTTCGCGACTTGTCTGCTTCGTTAATGAGATCGTTTATCATTTCAAGCAGCCCATCTTCAGACAGGTTATTATGATCCTCAAGCATGGCATGTGCTGTGAGCATTATATTGTTTAGCGGATTGTTCAATTCGTGAGCCACACCGGCTGTTAAAGTTCCGATTGCTCTAAGCTTGTGGGATTCAACCATAGCAACTTCACGCGATTTAAGCTCTCTACACATTTGGTTGATAGCCACCTCTACTGCTGTAAATTCACCACGGTATTTACATATTGGCGGAACAGGAGAAAAGTCTCCTTTTGCTATTCTTTGAGTGCTTTCAATGAGGAGATTAAGGGGCCTTATCAATCTTTTTACGAGAAAACGTGCCAAAAAAATTGTTAATAACAAAACAACTGCAAAGCAGTAAATAGGGATCCTCTGAATAAGGTGGAGCATAGCATTCATGGAATTCTGCTCTTTATAAACCAGAGCAGCCGCTACTTTAACCATCTCAGCGCCATGTTTTCGCAAGGAAGTTTCGATCTTGTTTTTTTTTTCAGTATTTTCAATCCCATTTTTTTTTAACACCGTTAGATCTTGTAGATCTTGCAGAAGGCTCCTGTATTTCTCAAGGTGCTCAATCATGCCTGCTGTCTCTTCTGCCGATAAAACAGTTATGAACTTTTTCAGGTTTTGGGATAAAAAAGTTTTCGCATTACCGGCGCTCTGAACTGCATCTTCGAGATTTGTATCATACAAAAAATAGTTTTTTTCCCACCTCCTGGCCTGCGCAATTTCAAAAAGATATCTTTCAGAGGTTTGAACGAAGTGCATCTTCTTATCTATACTGCTTATGGCTATAACGGAACCAATAATAATAGCCATCGACAAAAAGGAGAAAAGAATAAACACCAGCAACAGATGTAGCCGAAGACTAAAACGTGGCCGTGCAAGCAGGTCCCGCCCCTCGGTATCGAGCGCAGTTTTTTTTTCTGAATTGTTTATAAAGCTGGATTTAAATTCAAGAGTATTTGTCATAACATGTATCTAATCGATTTTTATATTAATCAAAATTTAATATATTTCACGATAGTCTTGAAATATCAAGCAATAGATTTCCCCCTTCCAGAAATTTTTATGCTTTTGCTATAATTTTTTTATAGCCAAGTGAATCAGCTGCTTTTGCTATTACAGAACGAAGATTATCAGGCGTGAATGGCTTGGCAATCATATCAAAAGCACCTTTGTCCATAGCTTCACGAGCCAGAGCTACTGTTGCATAGCCTGTAATAATAATTACTTTAGTAATATCTGATTTTTTTCGCACTTCTTCCAGAATCTGTATACCGTTAACACTCGGCATCATTATATCGGTAATAACTATATCAAACTTTTTTTCGCGAATCCTGTTAAGAGCTTTTTTGGGATCTTCAAATAATTCAACATCGCAACCAACTTTCTTCAGAGCAGGCTTCAACCTGTTTCCAACTATAGCTTCATCATCCAGCAACAGGATATCTAATTTTTCTTTCATTTTTACCCCCCAATAGATATTAAATTAGCGTCCTTCGTGCGAGCTCTTAAATAAATTTTTGCTGTCTAAATAAGAGAATATATGAACAAATTATTGCCCATGAGCAACTGTTGAAAATAAATCATTATCTACATAAACTTCAACGTGTTTGACCCCTTCAAGTCTCATCACCTTTTGTTTCATTTCTAATACCTTATCCTGTGCCTTTTTCTTAACGGCTTTAGTATATATATATACAGTTCCTTCATCGGATTTTACCTGCATTTTTGAATCTATATCCGCCAGAGTCGCTCGTACACGACATGACATTGCAACATTTTTCATACATCTTAAGGAATATGTCAAGGGCTGAAATTTCTTGTGTTTTACGGTATTAATAATAGTTTCCAGAGCACCTTCCACATCATCATCCTGTATATGTCCGATATTTATTACCAGATCATATAAGTTCGGATCTGTAAGGTCTATATCGTAAACGGCCGCAGCCCATTTCTTTTGCTGATTATCTTCCTTGATAACTGTTTTACGTGCTTTCTGTTGAGATTCGCCATCCAATTTTGCTTTGTTCTTAATTCTATCCTCTAAATTAGCAATAATCTGAACTTTGAGCACATGAGATATTTCCTGGATAAATGGAAACCCGATAGCTCCATAATATACAATATTATTTTTTAATATATGTTCTGTGAGCACAGTATCTATATATATTATGTGTTGTTGTTTAGCCTGAGAGAACAAGCCAACAGTTAAAGGTATATCTTTAATAGCTTTAACCAGTTTTGATTCGGGAACACCAAATTCCCTGGAAACCAATGATAAAATAATTTCGCTATCTGCAAAATCGTATTCCATTCTTTTGGCAACACTTTTGGCTATTTGCTCGCCTTTGCTGTATGAACCTGCGGTAATAGTTATAATGGACACTTTTGTCCCTCCTCTAATACATTGTTATCTTAATGTTTTCAATAAATCATCCATGACCTTATTAAATGCCGTAAAAAAGATAAAGCATTCCGATTAGCACTGCTATAAATAATACAGTCATAATTCCACCCGCCTTTATAAAATCTACACTCCTATACCTGCCTGGCCCCATATAAAGTGCATTAACCTGATGCGTTGGCAGCATAAACGAATTAGAAGTCGCCAGGCCCACAACAAGGGCGGCTATCCTCGGATCAGTTCCCGCTGCCATGGCCATATTAACCACAAGCGGCACAAGAAGCACTGTGGCGCCCACGTTCGAAATAACCAGAGTAAAGAATGTGGAAAGTACTGCTATGGCCGTTAAAAGCACAACAGGAGAAACATCTCCTATTAAATTAAGAATAGTGTAAGCAATCCACGCTGCAGTGCCGGTCTTCTCGGTTGCAATGCCAAGGGGTATCAGGCCGGCCAAAAGAAATATTGTCCTCCAATCAACAGACTTGTATGCCTCGTCAATAGTCAAAACCCGGCAAACAATCATTCCAAAAGCTCCGGTCATAAGGCATACAGACAACTGAATTTTAAATATAATTATCATTATAAGAGCCACTGCCAGCCAAAAACCAGAAATTAAAGCCTTCTCAGGTTTGAGAGCTTCACTTACCGGAGTTGTAAAAATGAAATTGTGTCTTTGCTGTAAAATATTAAACCTCTCCCAGGTGCCATGAAGCAGTATTGAATCACCTGAGCGCAATACAAAATCTGACAGTCCGGAATAAAAAGCTTTGTCTGAGCGGTAAATCGCCAGGGGATTCACCTGAAATTGTTCCCAGAAGTGGGCTTTTCTGAGGGTTTTGCCGATCAGATCAGAACGTGGGGCAACAACCGCCTCAATTGTTCCGGATACAGCTTCTGACATTTCATTCTGAAATACATCTAATGAGTCTTTAATTTGCATACCCAGTTCTTTAGCCATTTTATCGACATTTTCCTGCAATCCATAAACCGCTATATCGCTGTCAGACCTTATCTCCATGTCCGGAGCAGCGGAAAAGACCTTAAAACCGTCCCTTCCGGCAATTGCAACCACATTCACCAAATATTTTTCTCTGATATCTTTAATAGTCAGCGGGTCCCTGAAATCGGTGAAATCATTAGGCACTTTTAATTCAAAATGATCGCCAATATCTTCGTAGGAGCTTTCTAAACCTTTAATAGCTTCATCAGAAGAAACACCATCACCAACTTTTCCTTTAGGCAGCACAAACCGCCCGAAAAGGATGAAGAATGCAATTCCTGACCCGACCAGCGCCAGGCCGATAGGCGACACATCAAAAAGTCGGAAGGGCTTAAGATTAAAGGGCGCCAGCAAATCGTTGAGAAGAATCAACGGGCTGCATCCAACCAGGGTGATAGTTCCCCCTAAAATTGCGCAAAAACCAATAGGCATGAGCATCCGGGAAAGCGATATGTTCATTGCTTTGCTCACGCGCTTAATAGCGGGAAGAAAAAGAGCCGCAGCTCCGATGTTCTGCATAAAACTTGAGATTCCAGCTACAGTGGCGCCCATTGCTATAATAATACGCGATGAGCTGTTGCCGGCTATTTTCATAACAGGCTTAACCACTCTGTTTATAACACCGGTTTTGTCAAGGCCGGCGCCTATGATAATAACAGCAATGATGGAAATAACTGCGTTGCTGCTAAAACCGGAAAAGGCCTCTTTAGGCGTAACTAAGTGGAGCAAAGGAAGTGCAACCGTCATTAGTATAGCTACCATATCAACGCGAATCCATTCGGCGATAAAAAGGAACACCGCCACTCCAATCATTATCATGACCAAAATCATTTCTGTTGTTAACACATTAGCTTCCATAACTACTCAATCTCCTTTTTTATCACATTTAATTTTCTTTATCTTTTTCCTTTACAGTCAATATACGGCATGACGTCATCTGAACCAGCAACGATATATTTTTATTTATTTTATTATAATGCTCGTCCTTTTTATCAGGAACGGCAATCACGATCTCAGCTATGCTCAAATTCCGCACGAACTCGCAGACCTTTTCAATGTATTCACCACGACACTCGTACTGTTCAATATTGATTCCTTCCATAGCGCTCCTGTCGATCAACAACTCTATTTTTCCCCTTATTCTCTTTTCTCTCTCCACTGCTTGCGAAACATCCGTCTTAAAATAATCTGGCTTGGCACTATCTTTTCTATATAAGAAAAGAAAAATTGGCTTAGAGCCGCTTCTCTTGGCGAATTCAACAGCATAGCGAGCCGCATTAAGCGATATCTCAGAAAAATTATCTAAAGGTACAAGTATCTTGTTCAACTAACTTCATCCTTAATTTATTAAATAAATTGGTAAGCGTTCACGGAACGTTGAAATTAGAAAATAGAAATTGGAAATTTGGCCTTCATGCTTTCACGCGGCGCACCTGCTGCGACGTGTCGCTATCACGGCGAGAGCGCCTGCGCTACACGTGTACCGTTCTTCCCAATTTCAAGTTTCAAGCCGTGAGCGGTTACATAAATTGTATGGCTCAGGCCATAAAGGCCACCGTCAAAGCAATTAAATACAAATTAAATACAAACTTGATTAGAGCTATATTCAAAAAATATGCCAGATAAATTTATCTAATAATTATAAATGGTTGCATTTTTCAGCCCAGAGAAGAGATCTGGCATTGTTTCAATGTGAAACGCATAAAAAGCATCGTTGATATTTATTTGTGTTGAAGTCTAATTTGGACAGACATCCGGGCTTGTGTTTCATCTTGAGACTATGTTTCATTTTGGAATTAACATTGCGCCCGGAAAGGAAAATACCTGGAAGGAAAAAATATTATTTAACATGTAAAAAAGACGAGTTTTTATTTTATCTTATTGTCTTAAGTCGAATTATTCGACGTCATTTCCGGTATGTTGACAAAATCTATACCTTTCTCGTTAAATATTCTTTTCTCACATGCCATTCGCAATTTTGTAATAAGTTCATCTTGATCAAACGGTTTCATAATGTAGTCAAAAGCCCCCAACTTCATACCTTTGACGGCGACTTGAACTGAGGCATGGCCGGTAAGCATTATTACCTCTGTCATTGGCTTGATTTTCTTTATTTCTCTGAGGGTTTCTATTCCATCCATTCCAGGCATTAAAACATCCAGTAATACTGTAATAAAATCCTGCTGTTTAATCTTCTCCAGGGCTTCACTGCCATTCATTGCCGTACTTATATCAAAACCCCTTTTTATCAAGAATCTTGAAAGGTACTTAAGCATTATTTCTTCATCATCAACAAGCAATACCTTGTATTTCATTGTTCACTCCTATTATAAATTCAATCACTTATAAAATTCTACCTTTGCAGAAATTACATACAATAATAATTTTTTATATATTCATCGAATTATAACAATACTGTCAATTAAAAACAAGTAATCGTTTGCCGAAAATTTAAATCATTTTGCTTTGCAGACTATTAGTATGTTGAGAACCTGGAAAATCACTGCAACCCACTTAGGGCGGACAAGCGCAGTAGATTGGACTTTTTGCAAGACGATTAATTTTTTTATTGACAAAGAATTACAAGTGTTGTTTCTTAATAAACTGACTGAAGACTCAGTCAGTTTATTAAGAAAGGCAAATGAATCATGTCATTTTTATCCAAAAAAGAGTCTATCCTTCGGGCCGCAACGCTGCTTTTCTCTGAAAACGGGTTCAGGCATACCTCAACCGAGGAAATAGCCAACATGACCGGTGTTGCAGAGGGGACTATCTTTTATCATTTCAAAAGCAAGGACGGGCTCTTTCTTGCGATACTGGATAACCTGCAAAGAGATATTATTGAGCAAGTCACTGAGTTCTTTTCAGGGAAAAAGTTTGATAACGGGCTCCAGATGGTTGAGTCGGCCATTTCGTTTTATATCCATCTGGAAGGGGTATTGAAACACAGATTTCTTTTATTGCATCGCCATGATGCCTATGAATTTGCCATGGTTAATGCTGAGTGTCATAAACATCTCGAAGTTATTTATGAACAATTTATAGAAATGTTTGAGAGGGGAATCCTGCTTGGTCATGAGGACGGATCTGTCAGGGATGTGTCAGCGCGAAAAACTGCGCTTATTATTTTCAGCATGGTTGATGGATTAGTAAGGCTGAACACTTATGGTTTATATAGTGCAGACCCATTATTTGAGGAACTCATTAGAGCGTGCCGGAAGATATTGGAAAACGAAAGGACTTAGGAATATAGGAGGTATAGACTCGTGTTAGCAAAAATTTTGCCGTTTGTTGATTGGCTCAAAGGATATAGGTTTGATGATTTACGAACGGACGCCCTGTCGGGATTGACAGTGGCGCTTGTGCTTATCCCGCAATCCATGGCTTATGCCCAATTGGCAGGGCTTCCCGCGCATTACGGGTTGTACGCGTCTTTCATACCTCCCATGCTGGCCGCTTTGTTCGGGTCGAGTCGACAGTTACAGACAGGGCCTGTGGCAGTCGTATCCCTCATG
>JACKQG010000624.1_pt1 | contig 51228 bp, 46 predicted proteins | sample 8237621 | NCBI WGS metagenome assembly JACKQG01 (sample SAMN15677084, study PRJNA649215) | marine metagenome | biome: marine; feature: Black Sea; material: saline water; isolation source: suspended particulate matter (SPM) from the Black Sea western gyre | collected 2013-06-09/2013-06-10 | depth... | reverse complement strand
ATTTGTTTGAGAATAATAAAACTCTTGACAACTAGGAGGAACCATATACGTAAAATACAAACATGCAAAATCAAATATGAAGTGCCGGTACAAACTGAAATTCAATTTGACCGTTCATGATGTTTGAACAGTTGCGTCAAGAGTATTGTCTGAACAGCATAAGTTTTATTGGTTAATAAAGCAATAATCCTGATTGACTTTCACCAATTGTCGCAACAAAATGATATGATAAATTACCAGCATGTCTGTGTAGAAGCTGGTGGTAAAACCAATAACTAAGCTTGAGGAAAAAATGGGATACGTTTTTGCGCTGCCGGAAACTCCGACTGTGACTGTAGTAGGTACAAAAGACAACTTTCCTGTCCGTAGAATATATTGTGTCGGTCAGAACTATGCTAATCATGTGCGGGAGATGGGCGCAAATCCGGAACGTGAAGCACCATTTTTCTTTAGCAAGCCCGCAGATGCTGTCTGTGCGGATGGTTCAAAATTGCCTTTTCCTTTAGCAACTGAAAATTTGCACCATGAGGTTGAAATGGTTGTTGCAATTGGTAAAAATGGAAAAAATATTTCAGAATCTGCAGCACAGGATTATGTCTATGCTTATGCAGTAGGCCTGGATTTGACCCGTCGTGACCTTCAGGCTGAAGCCAAAAAAAAAGGACGTCCCTGGGCTACTGCAAAAGGATTTGATAATTCTGCTCCATGTTCTACTTTACACAGAGTAGATGAAGTTGGACACATTTCTCAGGGTAAAATAACGCTTTCTATAAATGGCGAGACTCGTCAAGAGGGTGATATTTCAGAGTTGATTTGGAGTGTATCAGAAGTTATTTCCAGCCTATCAGCTTTTTTTGAATTATTTCCTGGTGATCTGATTTATACAGGAACGCCTTCTGGAGTAGGTCCTTTGAAAAGAGGAGATAAATTAATTGCTGAAATAGAAAATTTAGCAAGGTTGAATATTGAAATCGTCTGAGCAGCAAGAATATTCAAAGGTCTGTTAAAGTTTCAGCAGAAATAGTCGAAACTATAGTAAGTTGTAAATACTGAAATAGTTAAATTGACAATTATTTTTGTGTATTTTTCAAGGCGTAGCATTAATTTCAACTAAGTACAAAGATGAAAACGTTTAACAATCGTCAAAAATTTTATAGCATTTTGATTTTATCAGGATTGATTTTTCTTGGTTCTGGTTGTTCAAAATTTGCCAGTTTTACCAAGGAGAGTACTGCTCCGAGTACTTGTGCAGATCAGGTAATTGCCCGAGCATTTAATCTGCATGAGAATGCAAAATCCGGGTTGGCTTTGTATTTTGAAGAGCGTACTGAAAATCAGCTCTATCAGGCTTATTATGCAGCCTCAGACTCAGTATTTGAATCCCGAAAGGTAAAAAAATGCTGGGATAGAAGAGTCTCACACTATTATGCGATGCAGAATTTACAGGAAATGAATTCCTCTATTGCACGTGTGATTAAACGTAACATGCCGGATAATGATCGTGGTGAAATGATCTCTGTTTACCGAAATCAATATGATTGGCTGATGCCGAATTTGCGCTGAGTTTCACAGCTTGCCTTTTTATTCCTCTCCGTCTACATTATAACTCTTTTGTTTCCAGAGTAATTCCACTTACATTATTTTCTCTTTAGCTACCAACTTTAATAAGAATAGATACATGAGTACGTCTTACCCCATGACACCAAGGGGATATGCAAATTTAAAAAGTGAATTAAAGCAACTGACCAGTATCGACCGGCCAGCAGTGGTTAATGCAATCTCCACTGCTAGGGAACACGGTGATTTAAAAGAAAATGCTGAATACCATGCTGCCAAAGAACAACAGGGGTTTATCGAAGGTAGAATTCAGGAACTCAATGCAAAGTTGGCACTTGCAAATGTGATTGATGTTTCAAAACTATCTGGTGAAAAAGTAGTCTTTGGCGCAACAGTCACCTTTGTGGATGTGGATACGGACGAAGAAAAAACCTATCAAATTGTTGGAGATGATGAATCAGATTTGAAACAAAAAAAACTATCTGTCTCCTCTCCAATTGCCCGCGCTTTGATTGGAAGGTCTGTTGGAGATACCCTCACAATTCCAATTCCAAAAGGAAGAATTGAAGTAGAAATTTTGGAAGTTGTCTTTAATATCTAATAAAATTAATTTTAGTCAAGCACTGACAGAAAATCGGGTTTTAGATCCATGTGAATCTTAAAAACTTCTTTTAAGTCCTTTAGAATCAAGATTTCATGAAATGGCAGCTTGAGGCGTTTTGCGGTTTCCTGATATATCCAAGTTGGTGTACGATACTTTTTTTGCAGCATTTGCAGAGAAAAACTGTTTTTTGATTTTGATAGTTTTTGTCCGGAATCGTTTTTTATTAAATTATGATGGACAAAGCGAGATGCAGGAAATTTTTTCTCATTCAAGCATTTCGCCAGATAAAGTTGCGCAGCTGTTGAAGTCCGCAAATCCTGACCTCTCACTACAAGAGTTACTCCTGCATCCAGATCATCTACCAGCGATGCCAGCTGATAAGCAGGGAGTCCATCCCTCCTTTTGATGATAAAATCTCCCATATTCTGAGTGACATTTATGGTCTTAATTTTTTTTGAAAATGAGCTGTAACTTACCAGAGTCTGTTCCGGAACTTGAACTCGCCAGGCTTGATCGTTGTTCTCTAAAGGATATTTATTTCTGCGGCAGGTACCTGGATAAATTCCGGTTGTTGTCAATTTTCGGATTTCTGCACGAGAACATTGACAGGCATAGAGGTGCCCTGATTTTCGCAATAGTTCAATTGTTTCGAAGTAATGTTCTTTGCGCAAACGTTGTGAATATTTTGATAATAACTCATCTGGGCCTGAAGGACCGGAATCATAACTGATTCCCAACCATTCCAACTGCACAAAAATATCTTCCACAAAAGCAGTCTCCACTCGGGGGGCATCCAAGTCATCTATTCTGAGCAATAAATGTCCATCCATATAATCGACAAGTAACCAAGTCAGTAAAAAATTAAAAGCATTTCCTAAATGAAGGAAACCGCTTGGAGTAGGAGCTAATCTTGAGATAACTGCAGGGTGCATTATAATTGTTTAGGCAGGAAGAAATTAAATAATTAATAGCTACTTTGTTAGTTAGGAAACTGAAGGCAAACACCTGCGATTGATGTGCGGTATCAGCGGGTATGAAGCAGGTTTAAAAAACTCTCACATGCCATTTGCTGCATCATCTTGAGAGAAGACTCATGAGATTTACCACTTCCTACAAACATAGTCATACCTTCAATTGTACAAGAAAAATAAAGTGCCAATTCATTTTTTGTGTTTTCATCTAATTCAGGTTTAACTTCGGCAATCAAATCAATGATGACCTGCCTTTCAGCAGAATATATTTGTTCCATCATTTTTTGTGCATATGGGTCATGATTGGACAGGGCCCACAGTTCTGGAAAAAATTTGGTAGTTTCCGGAGTGTTCAAGTCTTGAATCAGATAGGCTATCAGGGAAGAGAGTCGTTCTTCCGGTGTTTTGCTGCTGGTTTCTAAAACCTTATCAAATTCGCACTGATATGATTCCCAGACTTGATCCAGCATATCGTGAAAAAGAGCTTCTTTGGTTTGGTAATAATAGTTGAGGTTTCCAACAGTGATACCGGCCTGCAGCGCAACTTTTCTCATAGTTAATTTGTTGTAGCCTTTATCAACAAATACATCTCTGGCAGCCTCAAGGATGGTTTTTATGCGTGACTGTCCCTTGTTAAAACTTGTTTTTTTTGCTCGTGATGCAGTTCTTTTTTTCACAAATATAACTCAAAGTGTCATTAATTATTTTTCCAGACTTCACTAAGAAAAACGTGAATGTTGAATTTTAGACTGTATAAGCTGGATGAAAATAGTTTTTGTATCAAGCTCACCAATGTCCGATTAATATTCCCATTGTTTCATCTAGGTCAACTCCCATTTCAAACAGAGAATCATGTGTCATTTCAGTACGAATTAAACGCTTCCGAAACCAGCTAAAAAGTTGTTCATGCATCTCCTTACTCATGGAACTGTATTCCGGATCGTCAGCTAGGTCATAAAATTCTTGCGGATCATTTTTGAGATCGAAAAGTTGTGGTCTGAATTTTTCGTGTAAAATGTATTTCCAACCTTTTGTGCGAATCATGTGAGCGCGGCAATCATAAGGATGCAGATTCAGTGAGACACGAGGACCTCTGTCACTGTAATCTATCTGGCTGATAGTAAATTCCCGTTGATTTTCTGTTTTTATCGTTTCTCGTGTCTGGGATAAGAGAGAGAATCCTTCCATACGCTCTTTGCAAATTTTACCTCCGGCAAATTCAACAAAAGTCGGTACGATATCCACCGCTTCCACAAATTCATGATTGACGGAACCGCGAGTCGAATTTGCCGATACGTCAGGATCACAGACTATCAGCGGAATTTTAACCGAAGGTTCGTGAAAAAGATCTTTTTCTCCCAACCAATGATCACCTAAATAATCGCCGTGATCCGATGTGAAAACAATTAAAGTAGAGTCCATTAAATTTTTGGATTCCAACATTTCAAAAACACGTCCCAAATGGTCATCGATTTGTTTTATCAGACCCATGTAAGTCGGAATTACAGTTTCTCGAACTTCATCACGGGAAAAATTTTGGCTGTAAGTTTGTTCTTGGAAAGCACTATAAACTGGATGTGAAGGTGGTTGCTCATCCGGATGCCGGACTACTGGTAAGAGTTGATCTTTATTATAGAGGCCATGATATGGAGCAGGTGCCAGATATGGCCAATGCGGTTTGATATAGCTCAAATGCAAACACCAAGCATCATTTTCATTTACTCTGGATAAAAAATCCAGTGCACGATTAGTAGTAAAAGCTGTTTCGGAATGCTCTTCGGCAACAGCGGCGGGGAGGTTTGCGTTTCGCATTTGCCAACCACTGACTTTATTACCTTCTGAGTCAGAGGCACTATTGGCCCAGTTTTCCCAAAGATTATCACCTTCATAACCTTTGGAGACCAAGTAGTCATTATAACCTAAATCAGGGGGAACAATCGCATCCGGATAAATTCCGGCAAAGTGTTCATAATATTCAAATCCGCCTTGCGCCAGCCGTTGCCCTGTTTTTGAATGCAGATCAATTTTCAGGCGTGACATTGCGTCTTGATTGCTGCGTGCTTCGGATTTTCCGACTAAAACAGTGCGATAATTTAGGTCGTTCAGATAATCTCCTAGAGAAAGCTCACCTATTTTCAGCGGATCTGAGTTGGCCAGTGCACCGTGTGAGGTCAGGTAACGGCCTGTGTAAAAACTTGCTCGAGATGGTCCGCAAAGTGGAGCCTGACAATAGGCATTAGCAAAGCGTACTCCACGTTTGGCGAGCAGATCGATGTTTGGTGTTTCCAAAAAAGGGTGTCCAGCACAGGAAAGATAATCTGCCCTTAATTGGTCGCACATGATGAATAAAATATTTTTTGCCATAGTTTCTTCCTTTAAACAACTGATGTGATGTTGGATTAGTGTTTGAAAAACTCTGCAATCCAGCGTCCCCATAAATTGGCATCTGGTACTTCATTTCTCAAACTGATCCGTCCTTGTTCCATTTCTTCCGGATTAGCACCGAGTAGCAATAGTTCATTAATAAAATTTTCCATTGATCTTCGGGGTTGTTCAGGATGCCCCTGCAAACCCAGCACCCTGTCTCCTATGACAAACACACTGTTGTTACATAGCTCTGAATGCACGATGCATTCTGCATTTGGTGGAAGAGATTTAACATGGTCTTGATTAATATGGTAAATTTCACATTGCTTTTGTATAGGAGACATCCAGGTTTGTACATCGACAATGTCAAAGGCTTTCATTCCTAAAAACCAACCTTCACGTCTTCGTTCAACAGTACCTCCAAGAGCACTTGCGATTATTTGATGTCCAAAGCAAACGCCTGCTAATTTTATTTGAGATTTGACACAATCCCGTACAAACTGACTCAGTTTTTCTATCCACGGATATTCTTCATTTACACTGCAGGGACTACCGGTAATCAGGTAAGCATCATAATCGTCTAACTGTGCAGGCCATTCACCTTCGGCTACAAAGAGTTGATCCAATGTGGTATCTGCCATAACAGGCTGCAGAAAATCAACAAATTTTTCAGATTCCGTAATTCCAAGATCTGTAGACCAATAGTTTCTAGGTACAGTATCCAATATGCCAAGTTTCATTTCATATCCATTCAAGTGTAACAGCGGAGTCTAAGCTGAATCATGCTTTTCAAAGCACATCGTCTCTATCCCATAATTTTTGCGTGAGCACACCTACTCGCTCCTCAATGGATTCCATTGCATCAAGAATCAGGTCCTCGCGGAAACGCCGCCCAATGATTTGCACCCCAGCCGGTAATCCCTCCACCAACCCGATGGGAACTACCCCAGCCGGTAAACTGAGCCAGTTAGTACCAAGGCTGTAGATGCCGGCATGAAAAAACTTCAACATTTCTTCAATACTTTTCGTGTCACAATTCCACTCAGGTGTTTGCTGTAAAAAATAAGGTGAGAGTATGAGTGGATATTTTTCCAGAAAGACATTCCATTCACGTGTCATGGCAGTCCGTTCTTTGATTCCGACGCGATAGTCTTCAGCATCGTTCACTTTCCCAATTTCAAAGTACCATTCAAGAATTTTTTGGACAGTTTTGCTTCCGTGTTCTCTGGCAACCGGCATGAGAAAGGCGTTGAGTTCATTTCCAAGATACCGCAACCAGCAATTGGCTGCTTCCTCAACAGAAGGCAGTGTTACCTGTTCTACTGCATAACCGGCATCAGCAAGATAACCTGCGGCGCGCTCAATGGACGCTGATATTTCCGGATGAATGGGGTGTCCATAACTTTCAGTAGTTACGCCGACTCGTATTGCTCCGGGCTCATCCGGCCAATCGTCAAAGGGAACTGGCATCCAGAATGGGTCCCGTGGATCAGGCTGAGCCATCACTCTGGTTGCTAGACGCACATCACGCACTTCCCGGCAGATTGCACCCTGTACCGACATTAACTGTGCCAGCATTCCACGTTCAGCAGGTGCAGAAGGCTGCCACGCTGGAACACGCCCGAAAGTCGGTTTGACGGTCGCAAGTCCGCAGTTGAAAGCTGGACAACGCAACGATCCGCCGATGTCGTTACCATGATGGATCGGGCCAAAACCAGCCGCCGCCGCAGAAGACGCACCGCCGGAAGAACCTCCGGGACTGGCGTTTTCATTCCAGGGGTTAAGTGTGCGCCCGTGAAGTGGATTATCTGTGGTAAATCGTATCGAAAGTTCAGGTACGTTGGTACGTCCGATAATGATTGCTCCGGCTTTTTTGAGGTTGCTGACCACCGGTGAATCCTTCGGTGCAATCAGATCAGCAAACGCAGGCATACCATTGGGAGTAGGCTGACCTTCAACATCCACATTAGATTTGATTGTGACTGGAACTCCATGTAACTCACCCACTTCTTCCCCTGCGGCAAGTTTGCGGTCGGCCTCTCTCGCTTCAACAAGAGCCTCGTCACTGTAATCATACACAACGGCATTGAGATGCGGATTATGTTTTGACATCCTGGCTGTAACCGAGGACATCACCTCTTCACAGGAAAAACGTTTCCTACGAATTCCTTCTGCCATTTCGCAGGCACTTAACTGCCACAGTAGTTTTTTCATTATTTTTTATTTAATTAATTTTTGAAAAATGTAAAACAAAATTAGTGTCCAAAAACCAGCTTGCAAACTTATATATTTAGGAAGAATTGAAAAAACAATAAATGGTAGTATAACACGATAGATTGTTTTTTTACCAAATCTGCATTTACTAATATTCTTATCTGCAAAGTTGTTTTTTGTTAGAGCTGAACTTTTTTATATCTAAAATCTCACACCGTTCTGCTTTAGCCCAAAAAATGGTGTATGAAGAAGAGTCGTTACAACTGTCTAGATTGTAGGCTGAGAAATATTATTATAACTCAGTATTGCAGGTTGGTTCTCAGTCTTAAAAATCAATTTAAGATTCAAGCATCTGCAAAGTAGCCTGTGCGTCAACGGAAAGTAGTTTAAGATGCAGAACCCAACCTCGAAAAAACTTTGGGGTTAATTTTTAACTCCTCAATTTGTAAGAAATCTGAGTTAGCTTTAGTAAGAGCTCGTGAGGAATTCCATACCACTAAAAAACTACTTGTGGCCATTGCAAGTGCAGCAAAAAGCGGATTGAGTTGTCCGGTTAGAGCTAAGGGGATAGCAAATGCATTATACAAAAATGCCCAGCCTATATTTTGACGGATTCGTTTGCGGGTGGTTTCGATCAGCTCAAAGGCTATGAAAATTCGATCCAGTCTGTCTCCAGGAATTATCACGTCTGCGGCCTCAGCGGCTAAGGATGTTGGTACTCCAAAAGCTATTCCCAGATCAGCTTCTGCCAGGGCGGGCGCATCATTATTTCCATCACCAATCATGACAACAGAAGCTGATGTTTTTAACTGACGAACGACTACTGCCTTGGCTTCCGGGGGAACACCTGCATGGAAATCATCAACTTGATCTTCATAACCGTCGGGATGTTCTGCACCGGTAAGTAAGACAACACGTTTGTTTTCTTGTAAACGAGTAACAACTTGTTCCCATTCAGGACGGCGCTGATCACTGGTAATAATGGCACCATAAATCGAGCCATTCCAGCCTACATATGAAACCACACCACTCGCGTTGCTGAGCTTTGAGAGAGTTGGCTTTACCTGATCGTCAACTTCCCAGCTCAGCAGAGCAAATAATGACTTGCTGCCGACGGCTACCCGGAGACCATCCACACTGGCTTCGGCCCCCTTTCCTGGATGAACTAAAAAATCTACGCCAGTTTTGTTAGAAGCTAATTTTGCAATTGCTTCTGCAATAGGATGAGAAGAAAATCTTTCAACTGCAGCAGCATATTCCGCAACTTCTTTAACTCCGACTACTTTTTCCACACCCATTTCACCCAGGGTCAATGTTCCTGTTTTATCAAGTGCGACCGTCTCAAATGCAGCAGATTTTTCAAAAATATCAGCACTGGAAATGATGATTCCATGTCTTAATGCCGTGCTGATTGCATTTGCAGTTGTCAGCGGAACTGCTAATCCGAAAGTGCAGGGGCACGATACTATCAATGTTGTCAGGCCTGCCAAAAGTGCAGAGCTGGGCTGTAAACCAATCCACAACATCCATCCGGAGACCAAAGCAGCCAAGACAAGCACCAATGGAACAAAAATACTTGCAATCCTGTCGGCTACTCCAAAAGTTCCGGGAGTAGAACTTTGAACGCTCCAGAGAATGCTGGCAAGGTTCTTAAGCTGGCTTTCAACTGTAGATCCGACTTCAATTTTGAGATTGCCTTCGACGACATGAGTGCCGCCAAGCACAGAATCCCCGCTTACTCTGATGACAGGGAAGGGTTCACCTGTCATGAGAGACTCATCAACAGCGCTTTCTCCCGAAACGATAGTACCATCAACTGGAATATGCTCATTTTCTCTGATGAGAAGAAGATCTCCTGGTTGAATCTCATCCGCTCCCAAAGTTACAAGCTCCCCATTTCTGATAACTCGGGTTGATGGAGCCCAGGTTTCAATGATTTTACTTAGTTCTCTGGTGGCATTCTTTTTGGCTTCCCGTTCATAATAACGACCAACAGTCACGACTGCTACAATTACTGCAGCAACGTCAAAATAGAAATTTAGTTTGCCACTAAGTAACTGGCCAAAACTGAAGCCATAGGCAGCCAAAATGGCAATTGCCAGTAAATTATCCATATTTAGCATATGGGTACGAAGTCCAATCCAGGCTCCTCGCAGAATAGGAAATCCAACGACAAAAATAAGGATTGTAGTGAGCACAAACATTACTTTTGGAACTGCGTTAAACGCCAGCCAGCTGACGGGCTGCAATTCCTGCAGGGTAACTAATCCAAGATCAACTGGATAGAAAAAGGCAAGATTAAGCATCATCACCATCCCCGCAAGTCCTACTGAAAGTACGAACCAAAGCAGGGAGATATCATCATTTTTAGTAGATAATTTGTCTGAATGAAAGTGAGCACGATATCCGGAAAGACTTAGTGCTTCCGGCAATTTAGCTTTATCAATAAGATCAGGATCGTAAATTACTTTTGCAGTTGAAGTGGCATAGCTGGTAGAAACTGCTAGTATTCCGTCAAGTTTTTCTGCACTATGTTGAATCAAAATTTCGCAGGAAGAGCAATGCATGCCCTCAATTCTGAGAAAGGCCTCACTGCCAGTAGGTTGTGTTGTGGCTTGTTTTGGAGTTGGGAGAGTTTTTTTTGAATCGAATATCTTCTTGCCGAAAGAACTATAGACAGCGCTGCATCCGTGGCAGCAGAATTCGTGTCCATTTGTCTGAATCGGTGGAGTGGGCGTTGGTAAACCGCAAAGATTACAGTTTGTCACGCCCATTCCATTTGCACAGTTTATTGGTTAGTCTAAAGAAATTTCACTGGACTTGCTCAAGTTTGCAAGATAGAGAATAATTCCATAAGCCAGCATCAGACCAAAAATTAAAATCAATATCCCAATGAACATATATCCACCTTCAGTCCAGTTTGCAATCCGCCGGGGCATTCCTGAAGCACCACCTGCCATGAAGGCATACATTAAACCAACACCGCCAAAAAAATAATATTTGATTGAACTTTTGCCTCTGCCAGCGTCAAGACTGCGACCTGTAATTACTGGATAGTGATGATAAAGTACTCCCATCCACATGAGACTCATTGCAAGTAGCACAGTCATGGCATGTCCACCTGTCCACATAGTTCCATGTAAGTGAAATGAAAGGGCTACATTTGCCACAACCATGGCGGTAACTCCATCCAGGACATAGATAACGAAGCCTGCCAGAATCATTATCATTCCAGGTTCGGGTCGTACGCCGTGTTTCCAAATGGTGGCAAGAATAGTGAAAATAGTAAATGCACCACCAAGACCGGTTCCCCAACTCATGATGTTTCCGTGATAAGAAAATGTAGACGGAAGCGCAGGAAACATGGTGTAGAAATGGTGAAAGAAGGAAGTTAGAGAAGTAACAAGTAAGATCCACAGTGCAGCATTAGCCAGCTTGTCACTATAAAGTTTTCTTGTTCCATCTGCCAAATAAAGAGGAAGTGTGCCATAGACAGCACTGACGATCATAATTGCCATTGCCTCCATCAGGTTGTGTGCAAATATATAAAAAACGAACTGGAAAACAACCGGTTCTACTGCCCATGTGACCATACTCATAGGCAGGATCCCATAAAGAGCAAGTAAGATAGGCGTGGCAACAGACATCAAGGGCAGGCCCGTAATTAATAATATCAAAACTGCGATCAGCATACCTAGCATCCCGGGGTCTTTAAGTGTTCGCGGAGAAAGTACTAGATTTTCATGTTTTTCTGAAAAGAACAACATCCGCAGAACTTGTATTGGATACAAAAATATCATCGAAATTAAGACCAGAGCAATTCCGCTAAAACCAAGAATCAGCATCTCCATAGACCACTGTCCGGTCTGTACACCAACTACTGGGAGAGGGAACATCACAGTGTAGGTCACCTTGAATCCACCAAGAACTGCCAGTGTCAGCAAGAGAGCTCCCACATTCATGCAGATATAAAATAGCGCCACGAGTGGACCATTTGCTTTTTTACCTAAACAACCCCCTGCGCGGTGCAAACTCACACCAACCATTAGTTGAAATGCAAAAGGGAATGCCATTGCGGCACCGTGTAAAGTTAGTGATGTATAGAATAAATTGGTGTTGAGCCCGTAGTACTGAATGACAGGCATCAACAAACCAAGTAAGGCTGCAATTACCAGCCAGACAAAAGAGGTCATCGTTATCAGGGCCGGCCAGGAATTGATATCCTCCAGTCCATTTTTTGTATCGACATTAAACATTCGCCCGAATAGAGGCACTTTTTGTATTATCAAAGTTGCAGTAGACATTATATATCTCCCAAATTTACATGTTTTATTAATTAAAGATATATTCTGCTAAAACTACAGAATATATTTTGAGGCAAACTCACACTAATGTTTGTTGATGATTATTTAATGAGCCAGTTTTTAGCGGACAATAAGAACATCCTGCATTCCGTGATGAACAATGCCGCAGTACTCTAAGCAACGAACTTTATATTCTCCCGGTTCAGTAAAAGTATGGACAAGAGTGCTCGCTTCTTCTAACCCGGGCATTAACATCATTGTAAACAAAATTCTTCCATCAGGATGATAGACAGCGAAACCATGAACTGTATCCACGCTTTTTGCAGAAAAGATAACTGGGCGACCGACTTCGTATTCCCGGTTGCTGATCTCGTAAAACCAGGAACGTGCAGTAACATTGACCTCCTGGAAATCTCCGCCTTTTTTTATCATCGCAGCAGTTGTCACCGGCGGCATATAAACAACACTGAGTACATTTACTAATACAAATAGTGCAACTACGGTTGCAATCCAGATACCCTCAAGCAGGGGATATTTTTGAGGATCTGTCTCGCTTGCACCTGTATTCTTGTATGCCTTTCGATAGACAATTCGGATGAAAAAAAAGAGGAAAGGGATTTGAAAGAAAAGCATGACTGCAAATGCTCCCCAACCGTCTGTGTAGATAAAATCAAGCATGATATTTCCATCATTAAATTTAGTTAATATTTATGTTTAATTACAGTGATTCCCAGAGGCTAAGAGCTGACTCAATTCAGTTACAACAGGATTTCAAAACATACTCACTGTAATTTATCTTCACAAAATGAAACCAATTTTCATTTGAACTGAAGGCAGGCTACAGATGATTTTTACTCATGTCAAGAACTAAATGGTAATATTGTACTATTATTAGCTTAAAAGTAATTTCTGTTAAGAAATATTTGTTTTTATGACTTAATTAAAGCATAATCTGGTTGTAATAAAAGTCAAAGTTCAACTTTGAAAGTTTCTTAAGGTTTTTTGCATTTATTTGAAGAGCAGAGAAACAAATATATTTTCAATAACTTATCAGGAGTTAATAATGAAATCAAGAGCCGCCATTGCCTGGGAGGCAGGAAAACCTTTAGAGGTCGAAAATGTTGATCTTGAAGGGCCAAAAGCAGGAGAAGTTTTAATCAGAAATGTGGCCACCGGTGTCTGTCACACGGATGCGTTTACCCTTTCCGGCGATGATCCTGAAGGTATATTTCCAGCAATATTAGGACATGAAGGTGGAGCTGTAGTTGAAGAAATTGGCGAGGGAGTAAACAGCATCAAAGTTGGTGATCACGTCATTCCGCTGTATGTTCCTGAATGCGGAGAGTGCCGGTTTTGCAAATCCGGAAAAACCAATCTCTGTCAATCGATTCGTCTGACACAGGGAAAAGGTTTAATGCCGGACGGTACTTCACGTTTTTCTTACGCGGGAAAAACTTTGTATCACTACATGGGGACATCGACTTTTTCCGAATACAGTGTCTTGCCGGAAATTTCTGTAGCTAAAATTAATGCAGAAGCTCCGCTGGAAAAAGTCTGTCTACTGGGTTGTGGAATCACAACCGGAATCGGTGCTGCCTTGAATACCGCAAAAATAGAAGCCGGATCAACAGTGGCGGTGTTTGGATTGGGAGGAGTAGGACTGGGTGCAATTCAAGGTGCGGTTTTAGCCAAAGCAGAACGTATTATTGCAGTGGACATCAATCAAAGTAAAGAAGAATTTGCACGGCAGCTTGGTGCAACTGATTTTGTAAACCCAAAAGATTACGACAAACCAATTCAGGAAGTCCTGGTTGAATTAACTGATGGCGGTGTGGATTATTCTTTTGAATGTGTAGGCAATGTTGACTTGATGCGATCTGCCTTGGAATGTTGTCACAAAGGCTGGGGTGAATCAATCATCATTGGAGTGGCTGGAGCAGGTCAGGAAATCACGACAAGACCTTTCCAGTTGGTGACAGGTAGAGTCTGGCGCGGATCTGCTTTTGGAGGTGTAAAAGGAAGATCTCAGTTGCCGGGATACGTAGAAATGTACATGAATGGTGAAGTAAAAGTGGACGAGTTTGTAACCTACACCATGCCTCTTGAAGAAATCAATCGTGCTTTTGATTTGATGCATGAAGGCAAAAGCATCCGTTCTGTCATTCTGTTTTAACTTTTATTAAGTGAATCATGTCAAATATCACAATAACACAAACCGGTGCAAATAAAACTTTTGGAGGCTGGACAAAAATGTTCAGTCATCCTTCTGCAATTTGTGGAGGTGAAATGAATTTTTCTGTATTTTTGCCTCCGCAGGCAGAATCAGGAGATGTTCCTGTTCTATATTGGCTTTCCGGATTAACTTGCAATCACGAAAATTTTATTACCAAATCCGGTGCCCAGCAATATGCTTCAGAACACGGAATTATGTTAGTTGCTCCGGATACCAGTCCGCGTGGTGCAGGTGTGAAGGGTGAGGACGATACATACGATTTGGGAACTGGTGCTGGTTTTTACATCAATGCAACTGAAAAAAAATGGGCAACAAATTATCGGATGGAAGATTACATCATGCAGGAATTACCGGAAATTATTCGTGCCAGTTTTCCGGTAATGGAAGAGCAGGAAAGTGTTTTTGGACATTCGATGGGAGGACATGGTGCATTGACTTTGGCTCTAAAATATCCTGGACGTTACCGATCAGTTTCTGCTTTTTCACCGATTTGCGCGCCAAGTCGATGTCCTTGGGGAGAGAAAGTATTTTTAGAATACCTTGGTGATGACAAAGGAAAATGGAAGCTGCATGATGCGAATGAGTTAATTAAATCTACAACGCTGGAGATTCCGGTGTTGATAGACCAAGGCGGAGATGATCCATTTTTGGAAAAGGAATTGAATTATGAATTATTCCTAAAAACCTGTACAGATAACAATCAAACTTTGACAGCACGTTTACAAACCGGATACGATCACAGCTATTATTTTATAGCAACATTTATGGCTGATCACATTCGGCATCATGCAAAGGCACTCCAAGTGTAAATAGCTGATGGTTACAGAGTCACTTTATTTTTCTGCTTTTGTAATAGGATTACTTGGTGCAACCCATTGTGTTGGAATGTGTGGTGGGATCGTCTCTGCGTTAACGTTGGGAATCTCACAAGATAATCGGCGCAGCAATCTCCTGTCCTATCTACTTTCCTACAATTTTGGTCGTATAATAAGCTATTCAATTGCAGGAGCAATGGCAGCCAGTCTGGGTTCAGTTTCAGAACATTTTGGTTTTGGTATGGAAGTCCGCAAAGTATTCACTTTGCTTGCTGCAACAGTAATGATTTTTCTGGGTCTTTATCTAACAGGATGGTGGACTGCAGCCATTCTCAAAATAGAGCAAATTGGTGCAGTTTTTTGGCGTAGGATTGAACCTTATGCTAACAATTTCATTCCAATTCGCAGCACAGGCCAAGCCCTGATCGCCGGTCTACTCTGGGGCTGGCTTCCTTGTGGTCTGGTCTATTCTACATTGTTTCTGGCAATGTCGGCAAAGACTATTCCTCAGGGAGCTCTGATCATGGCTGGCTTTGGACTGGGTACCCTGCCGGTTCTCTTGGCCGTTGGTTATTTCTCCGATGAGCTGATTATACACCTTCAAAAACGCTGGCTCCGAACCACAGTTGGTCTCTTGATCGTTGGCTTCGGTTTATTCCAGTTTAAGATCCTATTATTCTCCTGAAATAACAATACTGACTCGAATTTGAACTAAAGTGGCGCTTGGCTGTTCCATGGCTGAAGATATTAGTTGTTTTAATAATTATTGATAAAAGTACAAATATATTTATTTTTTACTTGACAAGCTTTTCAGTAAAATATATTTTGTATGGAAAATATAGGACATATGTCCTAAGGACTCTTTGTAAGCTCTAGAATTTCTGAAGTAATCCGCATATTTAGATATTACATTTTTAAGAGGTAGTGTCACCAACCTACAAAAAAGGAAAGAAAAAATGGAGTTACTTGAAATCCAAAAACAAATAAAAGAAGCTGAAGTAGATTCCATTCGAATCGAGTTTCCGGACATCCATGGAATTTGCCGGAGCAAATTGATTCCTGCCAGACGTCTGGAAGAGACGCTGGAAGAAGGACTGAATTTTGCGGAGGCCACTTACATTGTTGATTTTGCAAATGACATTGCTTTTCAAGGCGGTTGTGGAGGTGGTGCCGGATGGTCGGATATGAATGCACTTCCTGAGCTAGAGACTTTTGCAATTCTACCTCATGTTCCACACACTGCACGCATCATCGCCAATACTTACTTAAAAGGTAAGCCACACCCGATTGATCCCAAGGGAGCCTTGAAAAAGATTTTGGAACGTTATGAAGCTTTGGGGCTGAAGGCTTTTGCCGCTTCTGAACTTGAATTCATGCTCTTTGATTCTGCCAGCGGAGAAAATTACAATGCTTCTCCTTCCTGTGTTTACCAAATCAATTCAGCAATTGACAAATTGGGAATGATGAGAACTATTCAAAATACCTGTTTAGATTTGGGGTTAGAGATTATTTATCTAAATCATGAATTTTTTCCAGGCCAATTTGAGGTCAATTGGAAATATTGTGATGCGATGAAAATGGCAGACCAAACATTCACTTTCAAACATGTTTGTAAAGAACTTGCAACTCAAAACGGCCTGCATCTTACATTCATGGGCAAACCTAAAAATGATGGAGGCGGCAATGGTTATCATATTCATATCTCACTAAATGACTTGGAAACCGGAAAAAACGTATTTGATGATGCTGCCGGAAAAGATGGAATGTCCGAGCTCCAACGGTATTTCATCGGAGGTCAACTGGCACACGCCAAAGGAATGTCCGCATTTTTAGCACCAACGATTAATTCCTACAAACGCTATGTCCCGGATTCCTTTGCACCATATTTCATTGCTTGGGGTGGAGACAACAGGACTGTTTATTGTCGAGTACCAGATGAACGTGGCACTGCAACCAGAGTTGAAAACCGCGCTGCTTGTGCTTCGGCAAATCCATATTTAGCGCTGGCCGCAATCTTAGCGGCAGGTCTTGACGGTATTGAAAACAAAATTGATCCTGGAGAACCGGCGGATTGTGATATTTATCACGATGAGTCAGGACAGTATGAGCCTTTGCCTTTTTATCTCCGGGATGCAATCAGTGCATTGAAGGCAGATAAATTTCTGAATGAAATTTTTAGCCCGGAATTGTTAGCTGGATTTATCGCACTTAAAGAGCGGGAGGAAGATCGTTTTAAAACAGCTGTGACGGATTGGGAATTTAACGAATATTCTTATCATTTGTAAAAATTTAAACGGGATAATTGGAGTAACAGGTTTTTCTTGTCAGACACCATCCAGTTTTAGCCTGTTATCCTGTCAAAAATAAAAGGTATTATGTGTGGACTAACAGGTATCATTGCAAAAAATCCAGAAGGATTAGGCGAAAATCTCACAACAATGCTTAAGGAAATTGAGCATCGTGGACGAGATGCCACTGGATTTGCGGTATATGAAGTCCGGGACGATATTCAAATTCGGGTTTCTAACCGTCAGGTTGAGAGCAAGACGGATTTATTGAAAATACTGGAAAAATATGAAAATCCAACCGCAGGTCGTAGTTACAAAGGGGTTGGGATTTTTGATTTTTATGAAACATCCCTCAATATTCCTTCCGCAGAAATAATAAATCTGCATCATGAAATTGATAGCCACACTGATTTGTGTGTGCACTCTATTGGCGAAAAAATCAAGGTCTATAAAGATCAAGGCACAGCACGCGATTTGGAAAATCACCATCAATTTAATATCGGCCCAGCGACTCACGGAATTGGCCATGTCCGATTGGCGACTGAAAGTTTGGAAGATATTAACTTTGCACATCCATTTATTTCAGAAATATATCCGGAATTATGTCTTGTCCATAACGGACAATTTACCAACTATTTTAATTTGCGTCGTAGTTTGGAAACCAAAGGTGTGCGCTTCAAAACTAATAATGACTCTGAAATTGCCGTTCAATTCCTGGCTTTTTTGATGCAAGAGAATGGGGGAGATTTAGAGGATGCCATTCAACAGGCAATGGAGGAATTCGACGGAGTCTTCACTATTATTGTCAGCACAGCCAATCAAATCGGAATTTTTCGAGATGAGTTGGGTATGAAACCAGTTCTGTATTATGAAACTGGAGACGGTACAGTATTATTTGGTTCTGAAGAAATTTCACTGGCCAAAATTACGTCTGATGTCAATGCAACAGAATTGGAACCTGGAGGAGTAAAAGTATGGAACATTTAGACATTGCCGATAAAAGTATTGCCGAAACAAATCGTGCCTTGAGAGACTTGATTGCAGAACACGATCAAGTCGTTATCGACAACCCGCATTCTTCACACAATTTAGGTACTGCTCTCAAAGGAACTGGAGTTGTTACAATCAAAGGCAGTACCGGATATTTTACCGGAGGTTTCTTAGCAGGCCCAACCCTGGACATACAAGGAAACACCGGCTGGTACACTGGAGATAATATGAGTGCTGGTGAAATTATTATCAGCAAAAACACCGGCAGTAACTGCGGCCCTTCGATGATGGGTGGGACAATATTAGTACGCGGCAGTAGTGGAAGTCGAATCGGTTTTGCCATGAAAGGTGGAAATATGATAGTTTGCGGAGATGTCGGACGCTGGGCCGGATACATGACATTAGGCGGACGAATTATTGTCTTGGGAAAAATGGGACCGGAAATCGGTGAATCTATGTATAAAGGCATCATCCATTCGGTTGACCCTGAACTGCAAAATAAATTAGGAAATAATGTAGCCGTGATTCCAATTACCGATGAAGAAAAAAAAGAAGTCTCTGCATTGTTTGAAAAATACCAAATTGAGCATCCTGTCGAAAATTTCAAAAGCGTGATTCCTTTGAAAACAGGACGAAAAAAATACAAAATATTTAATCCAACTCACCTAGAGATACCCCAAAATGGATGAAAAAACTAACAACATGACCTCCCCAAAAAAAGCAAAAAAGACTACTAAAGTTCCTAATCCAGATGGACTCTGGACAAAGGAGGTTCGTGCTGAAATCAATCACAAAGCTGAAACCGGTCAGCATCGAGTAAGGGGTATGGGGGTGAACATGCGCTACCCGAACTTTGATGATTTACTTGTTTTGCCTGCACAACTCTCCCGACTGTCGGTTGATACTTACCGCGAACCTTGCGTAACCAAAACAGTTTTAGGCACTCGTTTTGCCAAAAAACCTTTGGAAATTGAAACACCGATTATGATTTCAGGAATGTCTTACGGTGCCTTGGGCAAAGAAGCAAAAACTGCATTGGCCAAAGCAACCCAAATTGTAGGCACTTCAATAAATAACGGAGAAGGCGGCTTGCTACCGGAAGAACGAGACAATTCTTACAAACAGGTCGTGCAGATTCTCCCCAGCCGTTTTGGTTTTTCACTGGAAACGATTGAAGCGGCGGATGCACTTGAAATTATTTGCGGAATCGGTGCAAAACCTGGACTTACGGGCCATCTTTTGGGAAGTAAAATTACTGAAGAAATTGCGGAAATGCGGCAAATTCCGGCAGGTCTAGACCTTTATAGTCATCCAAGACACGGCGATATTTTTGGGCCGGATGATATGGTTTTGAAAATTCAGGAATTGCGTGATATTACCAATTACGAAATTCCGATATTCCTGAAAATTGCGGCAGGCCGTGTTACCGAAGATGTGAAAATTGCGGTCAAAACCGGAGCGGACGGCATTGTGATTGACGGCTGTCAAGGCGGAACCGGAGCTGCGCCGGTGGTGGCTTTGAAAAATTTAGGCATTCCAACTTTACCCGCATTGGTGCAGGCGACTCGCGCCCTTGAAGATATGGGTGTCAAAGATGAACTCAGTTTAATCGTTTCCGGAGGAATCAAGGACGGTGCGGATGTTGCCAAAGCGATGGCCCTTGGTGCGGATGCTGTGGCCATCGGTACTGGAGCCAATATCGCTTTAGGTTGTACAACTTGCCATCAGTGCCACGAAGGAATTTGCGGTTCCGGGATTTGTACGCAGGAGCCGAAATATCGTGAATTGCTGAAATGTGATGCGGCGGAAAGAGTAGCCAATTATATTACCGCCATGACCAATGAAGCAGTCATCATTGCCAAAGCAGCCGGAAAAACAAGATTGTCAAATTTGGAACGCGAAGACATTCGCTCTGTAACTTTAGAGGCTTGCGCCATGACAGGAATTCCGTTAGTTGGTACAAATTATACTTTCACAGAAAGGTTTGGATTTTGTTAAGTGTTTGTGTAAAAGGATAATTTGTTTGAAATCTGTTTTGATAATTACAGCTCAAGTGTCTGAATACTCTTCGATTTGAAGCAGTTTATTCTGCTGAGGTATATATAAATTGGTGGATCAACTTGAAAAAATGCAATTTTTAACTTTACTGGTGAAACGGAAGTGGGCAACGCTGGGGAGCGACCCGTCTAGGGATAGCTGGAAGAAATTTGCCATGCCTTGAAAACCCATAGAGGGAGGCCAAAGTGAGGAGTAGATTCCCAGCATGTAATGTGAAATTTCCGCACTACATCCTGAAATGTCTATCTGAGCTTACTGATCCGGCATGTATCTGTTCGGTTCATGGTGAACCGGATACGACCTGCCTTTATAGAAAAAGAAAGAGGAAGTATGAAACAATCTGTTTTATTGACCATGTTTGGAGGACTGTCAGCATTTTTGATGCTGGGAACAGCCCATGCTGGTTCATTTAATATCGATGCAGTTTTGGCCACCAGTCTTTCGGCATGCAAAGCTGCACCAAGTGGTACACCCTTGAAAATCGGTTATGCGGCCGATTTTTCGGATCTCGGGGGATTTGCCGACAAACCTGCCAGTGAAGCTGCTAAATATTTTGTTGACTTGGTTAACTGTGCTGGCGGTGTTGACGGTTCACCAATCAAGTTAATAATCAAAAATATCGAAGGCAACCCGGAAGTCACACAACGTGTTGGTCTTGAATTGATGGATGCAGGAGTATCAGCCATGCTTGGCCCTCCCTTTCCAGATTTTGGTGAACCACTATTGCAGGTAACTGCTGGTAAAATTGCAACTCTGTTTGTTACCTCAACTGAACCCATGTTGGCCAACTCTAAGGCACTTTCGTATTTGGTTGCCTTTGATGACACGGCTCAAGCCACCGCCGCTGCCAAATTTGCTTTGTCAAAAGGCTGGAAAACTGCGGTAACTTTTTCTGCACCTGGACCTTATTTTGGTTATAATCCGAAAATCTTCAGCAAAGTTTTCAAAGCAGGTGGAGGAACAATAGCTGCAGATTACAACTTTGTGCCAATTGATGATATGGATTTTTCCACACAAGCCAATAAAATGGCTTCGGTAGGAAGTGCTCCGGATGTGGTTTATTCAGCCATGCTGTCTTTTCAGGCAGCAGTTTTGCGTGGGCAATTGGATGCCGCAGGTGTAAAAACTAATTATTTGGTAACCGATGCTTTTGAAGCAACAGGTGGTTACTTCACAAAAGGCGTTGAAGGCTTTTATCACACCACTCATTCATTTCCGGCTGCAGGCAGTCGTGTCAAAGCATTAGCCGACGGCTATCAAGCGACAATAGGTGCACCTTTGGAAAATGCCTCGTTTGGCGGTTTAGCAGTCGATGCAATTGCAGTCATTATCAGTGCTTTTCAAAGTACCGGTTCAATGGATCCAAAAATACTAGGTGCTGCCATTGCAAAAACTGATGGAGTAGAAGGTGCTACCAGCAACCTATCATATTCTGGTGCCAGTGGTTCTCCTGCAAAACCGGTTTTTGTTCACCGAGTTGTAAATGGCGCACCTACGTTGGCGGCCACGATACAGTAATGGTTGATGAAATACTCAACGTTGAAAATCTAAATACACGTTACGGTTCTATTCGAGCAATTCGTAGAGTAGGACTAACAGTAAAGGCTGGTGAGATTGTCTGCCTCATCGGCCCTAACGGGGCCGGTAAAACTACTTTACTGGCTACTGTTGCAGGATTACTGAATCCTGTACTGGGACGAGTTGTTTTCAATGCTAAAGATATAACCGGTTGGTCCCCGGATAGAGTACTTCGGTCGGGGTTGTCCCTAGTTCCGGAACATCGACGAATTTTCGGTAACTTTACGGTTCGTGAAAATTTACTCGTTGGCGGTGTAACTCAATCTCCGGAACACCGGGAAAATTTGTTGGACGAAATGCTGACTCTTTTTCCGGTGCTGAAAGAAAAACTCTCAACTCCCGCCGGATACCTTTCAGGCGGAGAAGCACAACAGTTGGCCATCGGCCGTGCCTTGATGAGTAATCCCAATATGTTGCTGATGGACGAGCCTTCTTTGGGTTTGGCTCCTGTTCTGGTTGATGTAGTGTTTGATTTGATTTTAAAATTACGCGATACCGGACGAACTTTGCTGGTTGTTGAACAAAACGCCCAACGAATACTCGACGTTGCCGACCGAGCGTATGTGATGCGTTCTGGAAAAATTGTTGTTGAAGGAGCGGCGTCTGAATTAGCCGGACGTGAAGATCTTTTTGATACTTACCTTGGTGGCTCTGGAGTTGCGGCATGATGGAACTAATTCAACAAATTGTAGATGGTTTGGGACGGGGCAGTATTTATGCTCTGCTGGCGCTTGGAATTGCCGTGATTTTTGGTGTGATGCACTTGGTTAATTTTGCTCACGGTGAATTAATCACAGTTAGCGCATACACCAGTTATTGGCTGCTCACCAGTGGCTTCGACTGGTGGCTGGTCACATTGGCGATCATTCTGGTTGCGGCCTTAACTTCAGTGGTAATTGAATTTGTGGCCTTTCGCTGGGTGCGCGGCGCACCGGATTTTACTATGTTGATGACTTCTTTCGGAGTCCATTTTTTGGTGCAGGCCCTTTTTGTGATGTATGTCTCCGCCAATTTTCGTCAATTTTCGAGGCCTGACTGGATTTTTGACACTTGGAAAATTGGTGCAATCAGTCTTGAAATATACGACTTGGCAGTTATCGCGACCACTTTAATCACACTACTCTGCACATATTGGCTTCTGCAGCATACCATGTTCGGCATCAGTCTACGTGCCGCAGCTGAAGATTTTGATGCGGCTCGTTTAATGGGCATCCGCAGCAATCGTGTAATTCGGGGGGCCTTTTTTCTTTCCGGACTTCTAGCTGGTGTTGCGGCCGTTTTTTGGCTTATGCGGAGCGGTCAAGCCGGGCCGATTGCCGGCCTCAATCCAATGTTAAAAGGAGTTTTGGCAGCTTTGATAGGCGGATTGGGAAGTTTGAGCGGAGCAGTGCTGGGAGGATTTGTTTTGGGATTAGTTGAAGTTTTATTGATTGCCCGATTGCCTACAGAAATTGTCGGTTTAACGGATGGAATTGTTTTTGTGCTGATTGCTCTCCTTTTCGTTTTTCGTCCGCAGGGTTTGATTACAGTACAGCATGTGGAGCGTGTCTGATGGGTACTGATTCAGTCCGACATTTCGTGATTCCGACCTTTGGTTCTGTCCTCTTAATTACGGCTTTGATTTTGGGAGGTATGCTCTATACGGCCAACGGTGACTCATCTCGTGACAGCCTGGTTACGCAAATGCTGATAAATGCCATTATTGTTTTGGGAATTCAAATCTATGTTGGCAACACCGGAGTTTTGTCGTTTGGTCACATTGGATTTGGCGGGATTGCCGGATATACCTTTGCCGTCTGCGCCATAGCTCCTGGAAGAAAAATGCTGCAAATACCGGATGCACCTTTTGGCTTGGCTGAAGTCGATTTGACTCCGTTACAATCCGGCATGGTGGCCGTCGCTTTGACAGTAGCAGTAGCTTTTTTTGTCAGCTTGGCACTTTCACGTGCCGGTGCGCGTTCCGGCGCAGTCTCAGCAGTGGTGATAACTTTGGCTTTGTTGTTTGTTGTTCACGAAGTAGCACGAAACTGGACAGATTTAACACGCGGTGGAAAAATCGGTCTTTCTTTCAGTCCATTCGATGGTGCAACACTACAAGGAAAAAATTGGATTTATGTGCTTTTGTTATGTGCTATTTTGCTGGCACGACTTTTCAAAGAAACCCGAATAGGCCGTTTCGCACAAGCTGCACGTGAAGATGATCTAGCGGCGCGAACAATGGGAATTAACCCCGCAATTCAGCAAATGGCCGCCCTGTTAATTTCGGTTGCAGTAGTTTCTGCTGGTTCTGCGTTACGGGTTTTTGAATTGGGTAGTATTAATCCAAGATTGTTCTTTTTTGATTATACTTTGCTGACGCTCACCATGTTGATTGTCGGCGGTCGTAATGGTGTAACCGGGGCCTTGGTCGGTGTGGTGATTATTACATTCGGTAGCGAATTCACCCGCAAACTTGCGGAAATGGAGATTGATTCCTTGAGTTGGATTTTGCGCGAAGGGTTGACCGATATTTTCCTGGGCGGAGCAATGTTGGGCTTTATGATTTTACGGCCTGCCGGAGTTTTGAGAGACTGGGAATTTGATCATTGGTTACTGGATCGTCTACGCAGATGTAAAAAAAACAAAGCTCCGGAACAACAGAGTGATGTTAAAAAACAGTCTCTAAAAGCAGCCAAAACCGTTTGCGCTCCCGCTGTTTTAAAAGTAGATGGAGTAACTGTCAATTTTGGCGGTTTTCGGGCTTTGAAAAATGTAAACATAACTGCTTCCGCAGATGAGATTGTGGGATTGATAGGGCCCAATGGTGCAGGCAAGACAACTTTACTGAATGTAATCACTGGATTGGTTAAGTCGGATTCCGGTAGAATTCATCTTGCTGAGATGAATTTATCAGGGATGCCACCATCTCAAATTGCACGGTCGGGATTGGTGCGCACATTTCAAAATTTTCGCTTATTTTCAAACCTGAGTGTGCGGGAAAATATCGAAGCAGTACATCTGATGGCGGGACAATACCGCTCTGCACGAAGTCTTCCGGATGTAGATGCCTTATTAAGACAAGTTGGACTTTGGGAGTTTCAAATTTTACGGGCTGCTGCATTGGATTACGGAAATGCCAGGCGTCTAGAATTAGCCCGTGCTGCTGCTGCTGCACCGGATTTTCTTTTGCTTGATGAACCGACCAGCGGAATGGATGACAAGGAGTCAATGGCCATGATTGACCAAGTCCGGACAATGGCCGACATGGTTGGTTCCGGAGTTATCTGTATAGACCACGATTTGAATTTTATCACGGGTATTTGTGACCTAGTTTATGTGCTGGATCAAGGGCGTGTAATTGCCTCTGGAACTCCCGTTGAAATTTCTGCAAATCCTGCGGTGAAAGCAGCTTATTTGGGAACAGCAACTAATGTTTCCTGACAGGATATCAAAATCAACATGATTTTTTGTACAAACTATTTTTTGACAACACAGCTTTTATTCTGTAGTTTCGTCAACAAATACAATGATATTATAACTACAAAATAATGACAGCAACACGATACAAAAAAAATGAGCGGGGTACGCCTCTTAACTTTACAGTCAACGGAGAAACGGTTGAAGCCTTTCCCGGTGAAAGTATTGCCGCAGCACTTTTGGTTTCCGGAAGACGAACTTTTCGTCATACTGCCAAAGGAAAACAAGCGCGTGGCTTTTTCTGTGGTATGGGAATGTGTTTTGATTGTGTGGCAACAGTGGACGGAGTTCCGAACGTGCGGACTTGCATGACAGAAGTTCAGCCTGATTGTGTCGTGGAGATTAATTGAAGATGTTTGAAAAACCGGAACAAACTGAAATTGCCGTTATCGGAGCCGGCCCTGCGGGTGTGGCGGCAGCAGTGACTGCAGCTCGTGCTGGTGCCCAAGTAGTGCTTTTGGATGAGTCGCCTCGTGCCGGAGGGCAGTATTATAAACAGCCGGCTTTTGGTGCTGATGAAACTCAATCGGCAGCGGACTTTCCGGCTCCTTCAGCGATTGCCGATAACATCCGCAAGGGAAGGGAATTATTGGCAGACTTGGAACATCCAAAAATTACTTTCCGCAACAGCACATTGGTTTGGAATGTTTTACCTGAAGAGAGAATTCTTAATTTGTATGGGCCTCATGGTGCGCAAACTTTACAAGCACAACGTATCATTTTTGCTGCAGGTGCTTACGAACGGCTCATGCCTTTTCCCGGCTGGACAAAACCCGGCGTTTGCACTGTGGGCGGCGCACAACTGTTATTGAAATCACAAGGACTGAAAATTGGACAACGCCTGCTTTTGGCTGGAACCGGACCTTTGCTCCAACTGGCGGCAGTACAATTTTTGGAAGCCGGAATGGAAGTTGCTGCGATTTTGGAATTGCAGTCGCGCAAAGAATTTTTGTTGAATGCCCCCAAATTATGGGGACATTGGGACAAGCTCGGTCAAGGAATGGCGAATCAAAAACGTTTGTTGAAAGCCGGAATTCCCTTCAAATTTGGCTACTCTGTCGCAGAGGCTTTGGGAGAAGAGGAAGTGAACGGGGCGATGATTATGAAAGTCAACGCGAAAGCCGAACCAATTCCCGGGAGTGAAGAAACCCTGGAGGTCGATACAATTTGTTTGAATTTCGGTTTTGTTCCAGCAATAGAATTGCCCCGTGTTGCCGGATGTGCAACCGTTTTTGATGAATATTTCAGCAGTTTTGCGATTGCCACCAATAAGGATCTGGAAACTGATGTTAGTGGTTTTTTTGCTACTGGTGAAACAGGGGGAATTGGAGGAGTTGAAGTTGCTTTGCTGGAAGGTAAATTGGCAGGAGCCGCTGCAAGTCGGCAACTGGGATACGCTCCTGAAATAAATGAACTAGCCTTGCAAAAGGAGCAACAGCAAGCCCGAAAAGCAGTTGCAACACTCGGTACGATGTTTCCGCTCAAATCCGGATTGACTAAACTTGCAACAGATGAAGTTCCGGTTTGCCGCTGTGAAGAAGTATCAGCAGGTGATGTACGTCGTGCAATAGCAATGGGAGTAACCCAACTTAACCAACTTAAACCCTGGACACGTGCGGGCATGGGGCGTTGTCAAGGACGTATTTGTGGCGGAATTATGAGTCAAATTATAGCACATGAAACCGGAATGACACTAAACGAAATCCAACCGTTCACTGCACGCACACCGATCAAGCCTGTGCCGATGGAAGCTGTCAGCGGAGTAGAGGATTCTGGAGAATTCACTTGGGAAGACCATGTGGGTTACGGTGAGGCAAGAACATAACTATGAATAAACTTGAAGCAGATGTGATAATTATCGGCGGTGGAATCATTGGTTGCGCCACCGCATACAATTTGATAAAAAAAGGGTTGGATGTTCTGCTGATTGAAAGGAATGGCATCGGAAGCGGAGCAACCGGGCGTTCAGGAGGCGGGATCAGGCAGTCAGCGCGGGTTTCCAATGAAATTCCGTTGGCCATGGAAAGTGTGGCTTTGTTTCCGGGATTGTCTGATGAACTAGGAATTGATATTGAATACACCCGTTCTGGAAATTTCAGGCTCGTAGAAATGCCTGATCATCGGCGCCCCATGCAAGTCGATATTGCACGCCAGCAGTCACACGGACTTGATGTGAGTTGGCTGGGAGTGACAGACGTACTGGAACTCGCACCGGGGCTGCGTTGGCAAAATATATTGGGCGCAAGTTATTGTCCTGAAGACGGGCATTGTGATCCGTTAAGAATGGTTTCAGGATTTTACCACAAAGCAAAGGAAGATGGTTTGAAAGTTTTGCTCAACAGTGACGTGCAAAATATTCAGCAAATGGACAACGGGCAAGCTGAGGTTGAAACAAATACGCACTCTTTGAAAGCAGCCAAAATTGTCATTGCCGCTGGTTTTGGCTCACAGGAGTTGTGCCGGAAAATCGGTTTAGATTTACCTCTGCAAAATGTGCGTTACGAATCCATGATTACAGAACCTCTGCCGCCAATTTTATCACAAATGTTTGGAGTGGCGAGCAGTGATTTGTTTTTTCGTCAAACTCAGAATGGGGGGATACATTTCGGAGGTGGCCTGATTGAGGAAGAAAATGAGGAAGATACCCGAACTACTGGCGATAATTTAAAAATGGCGGTGGCGCATATTTCACGTTTGGTCAAAGATTTGGGAAAAGCAAATTTGTTACGGACTTGGGGTGGACTTGACCCCAGCACTCCGGACGGAATGCCTATTCTGGATTTTCTCAATGAAAATGTTTTATTAGCCACCGGTTTTTGCGGGCACGGCTTGGCACTGGGCCCTATGGTAGGACGTTATTTAGCGGAGTGGCTTGCCACTGATCAATGTCCGGAAGCACTCGAACCTTTCAAACGCAATCGTTTTGATGGCTGGCTGCAAACGAAGTGGACTCCATCCGGCGCATTTGCTGCAGATTTAGCAACGGAAGCTACACAGACATCAGGAACAGGTACGGTCGGTTCCGGAATCGCCTTTATGACTCCGCCGGAGTATGATGACGCAGAAAGTGCAGACCAACAAAAATTACTGGCTGTGAATCCGGAAATGTGTACTGGTTGCAGAATGTGTGAAAGTGCCTGTTCCATTGAACACGAAAAAATAATGCGCCAAACCGGATTACGGATTCAGGTAGCCTATCCAAGTGATGATTATTTCCTGCCTATTATGTGTATTCATTGCGAAGATACACATTGTATGGAGGCTTGTGTGTATGATGCCTTGGAAATCAACGACTATGGCATCGTTACTGTGATTGAAGATAATTGTATTGCTTGCATGCTCTGTATTCCAGCTTGTCCAACAGGAGGGATTACTTTTGTGGACAGCAAGGAAACTGTGGTGAAATGCAATCTCTGTGGAGGGGATCCGGTTTGTGCCCGGTACTGTCCAACTCAGGCTATTACCTTCCGTGCAATAGATACAAATATGCGCGAAAAAATGGATGATTTTATGAGTAAGAACCTTGATTCACGAATTGATAGATAAGAGCTAAGTTATGTTTTACGGATACACTGGAACCATCTTGCGAGTCAATTTGACGAATGGCAAAATTTCAAAAGAAGCACTTGATAAAAAAATGGCTGAAGATTTTGTTGGTGGGCGAGGGTTGGCTTCACGGTTATTATGCGAAGAAATTGATCCACAGATTGAGGCTCTGAGTCCGGAAAATCCATTGATTTTCGGTACTGGACCACTCACAGGAACCGGAGCACCGGCGACCGCTCGTTATGTAGTGGTCTGCAAAGCACCGTTAACGGGAACCATTGCATGTTCCAATTCGGGAGGTTTTTTTGGCCCGGAAATTAAATTTGCAGGTTATGATGCACTAATAATTGAAGGAGAATCTCCGGAACCGGTTTATCTGTGGATTAAAGACGAGCGTGTTGAAATTCGTCCGGCTAGAGTTTTATGGGGAAAATTCCCCTCTGAAACAGAAAGCTCTTTGCAAAAACTGACTCATCCGTCGGCGAAGATTGCATGTATTGGTCCTGGTGGAGAGAAGCTGTCCCTGATGTCCGGAATTGTCAACGATAATTACCGTATTGCGGCAAGGAGTGGAGTCGGTGCGTTGATGGGCAAAAAAAAATTAAAAGCGATTGCAGTGCGTGGAACCGGAGGAATAAACCTTGCTGATACAGAAGAGTTTTGGAAAGCCTCAATGGATATGCATGCAAAGATAACGGGAGATCCGGTTTCATTCGGCAGTTTCCGGGCATATGGTACAACCAGTTTGGTTAATTTGATCAATGAAATGGGTGCTTATCCCACCCGAAATTTCAAGTCTGATACTTTTGAGGGAGCTGCAAATACAAGTGGAGAAGCTATTGCCGAAGAGATTTTGGAGCGCAACCGTGCTTGTTTTGCCTGCCCGATTTCCTGTACCAGAGTTACTGAAGTCAAAAAAGGTCCATACAAAGGCCGTGGTGAGGGGCCGGAATATGAATCGACATGGGCTTTAGGTGCACTTTGTGGCGTTTCAAATTTGGAAGCAGTAGCCAAAGCAAATTATCTTTGTGGAGATTACGGAATTGATACTATTTCCACTGGAGCCACCATTGCCTGTGCAATGGAGCTTTTTGAATCCGGAGCTTTGACGGAGAAAGAAATTGGTTTTCCTTTGAATTTTGGAGATGAGGCAGCAATGGTGCGGGCGGTTGAAATGATTGGTGAGCGCGAAGGTTTTGGTGATATCTTGGCGGACGGAAGTTATCGCTTAGCTGAACGTTACGGGCATCCTGAATTATTTATGGGTGCAAAAAAATTAGAAATGTCGGCTTACAGTCCTCGAGTGTTTCAGGGAATGGCACTCCAATATGCCACTTCCAACAGGGGAGCTTGTCATGTGCGGGGCAATACCGTGGCAGCAGAGTTGTACGGAGTTCCACGTTATATGCCTCCTGAAGTCCTCGAGCAAAAAGAAGAGATGGTTCGGCGCCCTTTCCAAAACTCTACGGCTTTTGTAGATTCCAGTGGAATTTGCCTGTTCACTAAATTTGCTATCACGCACCGCGAAATTTGCGCCCTGCTTACACCGGCTACCGGAATTGATTTCAACTTTGACCGCTCTATTGTGCAGGGTGACCGCATCTGGAATTTGGAGCGGATGTTTAATTTGCGTGCCGGTTTTACTGCTGCAGATGATAAACTTCCTGCCCGTGTCAGCGAACCTTCTCCTGACGGTCCCCGGGCTGGTAGCCGGGCAATTCTGCAGAACCATCTTCAAACTTATTACCAATTACGCGGTTGGGACACTGAGGGACGACCGACACCCTCAAAATTGGAAGAACTGGGTCTGGAAGATTGGTGGAATGTTTGTAGAGAGCATGATTAATATTACAGTCAAACTCAGTATTGATTTACGCTGCTACCGTCCTTCTCTAAAAATTAATGAATCCATGTCTATTGCTGTTCCTGATGATACTACTTTGCTGGAACTGCTGACCAATATTCTTCAAATCCCAGCCCATGCCGTTGCCATTCCAATTGTCAATGGTGAAAAATGCAAACTGGAGCAAAGTTTAAAAAAAGACGATCAAGTCGCTTTTTGGCCGCCTATGGGTGGTGGTTGAGAGGACTCAACTGTCGTTCATTTTTCTCATCCAAATTCATAGTTTCTTCCAGAAATAAAAATATATAAAAGCTCTCGTACACAGTATGGTGTCTTTCCTCACAATTCGTAAATATTCAGCTTGTCCAAGAATCACTACTATAAAATTTTGAAACAACTTCTTGAACCTGCACATGAAAAAATATCAGGCAGGAAAATCTATAATAAACTCGATTTGTTTTTATGTATGTATTAACCTAAGCTCAGGATTAGATAGAGTCTACCTGAAAGTAACTGGATACAGAATTATTCATTGAATATTAATTCAAATCTAAGAGTAATTATTTGTTGAGCAGGTTCTGAAATAAATATATATTGATACAGACTAATTTAGAAAGAATTGCATAATGTACGAAACATCAGATATTAGGAAAGGACTAAGAATTGAGATGGATGAAGATCCATTTGTAGTGGTGGAATTTCAGTTTGTCAAACCCGGCAAAGGAACAGCCTTTACACGGACAAAAATCCGCAACATGATAACAGGAGCTGTGCTTGACCGTACATATAAGTCTGGAGAAAAACTAAAACCTGCTGATACTGAAGATCGAGAAATGCAGTTCCTTTATAGTGATGGAGAGTTTCATTTCATGGATAACAGTAACTACGAACAGGTAAGTTTAGAAAGTAGTGCTGTCGGCGATGCTGCAAACTATCTGACGGAAAATATGATGATACAGGTAAGCTTTTTCAAAGGTCGTTCAATCGGCTTAAGCTTACCGAATTTTGTCGTTTTGGAAGTTGTTGAAACTGCACCGGGAGAAAAAGGAAATACAGTCACAGGCGCCTCAAAACCTGCAGTTGTTTCAACTGGATACTCGGTGAATGTGCCTTTGTTCGTAAATGAAGGAGACCAACTTCGTATAGATACGCGAACCGGTGAATATGTGGAGAGAGTAAAAATCTAAACTGAAAACTATACATTAAATCAGCTCTGTTGTTTTGCAGAGCTACATTTCTAGAAAGCAAGCTCTTCTTTAGTTTCCTCGCAGAGCTGAAAAAATCTAATTCGACCTCCTCATTCTTATCTTGAGTAAATTCAATCCAAAAATCACCCAGGTCATCGATTTTTTTAATCCAGCAAGATATCAAACAAGATTTCCTGTCTTTGCTCAAATAATTAATTCTCTTAAAGTTTCTCAACATGTCCAGATTTTTACAGACATCCAGTAAATCATTGTTAGCAGGCAACTATCACGGGCGTGTAATTGAAGTTTCTCTTGATTCTGAAAGATCTAAAGAGTCTTGCTCTGAGCCATATTATAAGGTCCTTACTGTAATTGAAGATGAAGTATTTCAGTTGATAATTGAGGAAAAAAATAAAATTACTGTGGGTGCGCTAATATTTTTTGAAGTTGCTGAAGACGGTGCATTAATAAACATCAAAACCAGAAAAGCATCGACTGATATTGAAACAGAAGGTGATCTACTGCGTTGGAGACGTCCGGTAAACAACCCCTCAAGAATGGAGTTGCTTCGGAGACGCCAGCAAATATTACGGTATATCAGAGAGTGGTTTGATGAACAAAAATTTATTGAAACAGAAACCCCGATTCTGGTACCAGCACCAAGCCCGGAAGCGCAATTGTTCCCTGTAAAAACAGACTCTGGTTATTTGATTAGCTCGCCCGAATTTCAGATGAAACGTCTGCTGGCAGGTGGTTTTGAAAAAATTTTCCAGTTTGCCCGCTGTTTCCGCAAAGCTGAAAGCAGTCCGCGGCATAATCCTGAATTTACCATGCTCGAATGGTATCGGACAAACGAACCTCTTGAGAAGTTGATGAGTGATATTGAGCAAATGGTACTTCGGTTGACTGAGACTATTTCAACGAAATGTTCACTAATACAAATTCCACCAGCCCCCTGGCAACGCAAGTCAGTCAGTGAGTTATTTAAAAAACATTTAGATATTTATTTAGATGGGACTGAAACTGCGCTGCAATTACGTAAAAAAGCTCAACTTGCCGGATTTGAAGATTTGTTGGTTGATACTTCTGAGACAAAAACCACAGAGTCACTGGCTTATGAACGATTGTTTTTTCAACTCTGGAATCATATCGAAACGAAGTTTGAGCCAGAAACTCCGGTTTTTGTATATGACTGGCCGCTGCCGCTGGCCAGCTTGGCCCGTCAGTCACCAAAGAAACCCGGATTTGCCGAACGTGTTGAACTCTATGCCGGCGGCATGGAATTAGCTAATGGATTTGGGGAGTTGACTGATGCTTTAGAACAGCGACGACGTTTTGAACAGGATTTGAAAAATAGAGTATCTGAGGGACTCGATACTGTTCCTTTAGATGAAAGATTTCTTAATAGTCTTGAGCTGGGACTGCCAGTGTGTTCCGGAATGGCTTTGGGAGTTGATCGGTTGATAATGTGGCTTTGTGGGGTTCAGAAGATTAGAGAAGTGATTTGTTTTTCTGCAGAGGAAGTTTAAGGGGCCGTTTGAATATATTGCAAATAATAAATTGAGCAACAATTAAGATATGGAACGTTTTATCTTTCACATGATTCTGCATTTTTTAGTGCCATTCTTGGTTGCTAAAGTTTTCTGGAAAGAAAATTGGGTCCGTCCGTTCATTATCATGTGTTTGACAATGGTAGTAGATTTGGATCACCTGTTGGCTGATCCAATTTTTGATCCAAGCCGCTGCGGACTTGGGTTTCACCCCCTTCATAGCTGGCCCGCCATTACTATTTATCTTTCTGCTTTGTTTTCTAATCGTTTACGGATTGCTGCAGTTGGTCTACTCATTCACATGGTACTTGATGGGACGGACTGTTTGTGGTTAAATTGAAAAAATCAATCACACTTCCAGTATTATCTTGCTGAAATTTCATAAGAAATTATTTATCAAAGAATGATCCCACCCTAGTATTATTACGTAGGTATTTTTGCTGATAGACAAAATATGAAAGAGGAGTAGAATTCCTATCCAGACATAATCTAAGCTGGAGTGAATGTTGTTTTCCTTTGTAGCGAATTTGCTGAATTTATTATAATTCTAAATTACAGCAGACTATGAAAAAAATATCATTCTATTCAACTATTTTGGTAGATATCTGCAAATTTTATGGGAGGTGAAAACAAATAATTTGAATTTTATTAAAAAAAGCTTGACAAACTACTAGCACTCTAATAAAGTGAGTGCTAACAATTTATAAATTACAACTTCCAGCGACCAGCGAAGGATGAAGAAAGTCAAATGGATGACAAGTCACCTTAGCAAAGTGCGGTATTTGGAATGAATTTTATATTAATTAAATTTTATTTTTAAGAGGTAAAAATGGCTAGAATGACAAAAAAAGTGAAAGAAATATCACACGAAGAAATCAATGATGCAATGGCTCGATTTCTTAATAAAGGAGGAGTTATCAATAAGATTGAATACAATGACAATGGTTTTTTGCTCAAAAACGATCTTGCTTTAGATGATTCCTATACAGAAGCATCAGATTCTATGATGAGCCAGCTGCATGTGGACTTTGAGCAGGAAACACGGATCTGAAGTCTCGATTTTAAAGTCCAACCCACCAGGGCGGATTACTAAAAAGTAACCGTCCCGGTCCCTCCTGTCTTTCCTTTCCTTTCCTTTATTAATCAGTTGTATCTTTACAAAAGTGCCGTCACTGCGTATAGTTCTTTTAAGCAGTAACAACTAAATGTGTCTTTACCAGCTGTGAGAAGTTATGCAGCCAGGGTTTTGAAAGAATTCAAAATTTTTCCAACATTGGCACGAACAGTTGGTACGTCGAGGTTGTTATCGTCAAAATATGGATGGTCATCAGAGATACCGATGCGCTTCATGATTTTTTTAATGATAACACGCTCTTCGTCTTCAAAAACTCCATCTGCCCCGGCGACGAGTGCCATCAATTCAACCAGCGAGTGTTTGGCCTCATCTGACTGAATATGCTGTAACATGCCATCAAGAGAGGTGCTTGATTTCATTTGTTTCTGTTCATCCTGAGTAATTGCAGCAGCCTTAAAAGTTGCAATCAAAACTTTTTTTTCTGCAACATGCATTTCTCTTTCAGCATGTGCTAGAAAACTCACAACAGATAAGATATTCACTAGTTCATCTCGACTGATTGACATATTAACCTTTCTTAAATGGAAATTCAGCAGTATACAGTTTGGAATTTAATAAAATTTAAAATAGTTGTAAATATGTATAACGAAATTTGGAAAGAACGTAAAGAGATTTTATTATCTACTTTGAGTCAGGATTAAGTAATGTCTAACGATTCCCGTTATCATCCAGAATGGAGTACAGTTTCACGTTATGTCAGGGAGCTTTTTAATTATTTTTGTGCCAGATGTGGAAAAAACTGTAGAAATACCACACATGCTGAAATGGTGTTGCAAGTTCACCATATTGATGAAAACCCAGCCAACAATGTACTGGAAAACTTGATTCCACTCTGTGCGAGCTGTCATCTTAAAATTGAGCGGGAAGCAAGATTACACGCACCGTATCATGAAAAACAACTGGAACTGTTTGAAAACAGAACATACATGAGTCAGATGAAAGAGATGCGTCAAAAAGCCTTAGCAAAATTTAGCTCAGTCAACGCTCCAACAGTTGAAAAGATGGATGCAGAGACCTATGAAATGAAGGCTCTGGAATGGGAGATCAACGAACCTAATTAGCCAATATGTTGAGGATCTCACAACAAAGTATATCACATTCGCAGGCTTATCTTACACTAGCGCCTGCGTCGTCCGAAACCTCCAAAACTAAAACCTCGCCTCCGGCGGCTACTGCCAAAAATTGATCTTCTCCTGTTAACCGTACGTCTGCTTTTAGTTACTCCGGGTTTTCTTTGAGTAGTGCGACTATTGGCAAAACCTCCTCCGGATGCTTTCCGATTTGCTGAACGGAACTTAGTACTCTTGATATTGTTTAAGGATTTTTTTGATGTAGAGCGGAATTTATTTGCTGAAACGTTTTTCCCGCCTGCAGTCTTTGCTGCAGTCTTTGCAGGAGTAGCTTTTCGTAAGTTTGAAGCTGCTGAACTGCGTCGATTTTTAACTGTATTGACAGCCATCGGTCTGCCGTACCCATAACCATAACCAAATCCACCTCCCCAAATGTATGGGGGTCTAAACAACATGGACATCATCATAGATGTCATCAACATGTTGGTCATACTGTATCCGGATCCGTAGTATGGGGGATAAGCAGCTCCGCTAGATTGATACATTTGCGGGTTTGGAGTAGCTTGCATCGTCATTTGCTCTCCAGTAGTACGGACTACAGACGCAGTCATGACTTCGATGGCTTTGTTTTGAGCAATCTCTCTCCAAGCCTCCTGGTCTGAGCCCGCAGGCAGCACACTAATCTTACTTGGATCAGGAACAAGGATCGAAAAGACCAGGAAATCATCTGCACCAGTTTCTGTTTGTGGTACAATCAGAACGGGATCCGCAATTCCGTCTTCATTCAGGTCAATTGTACTAATATCGCGTATTTTATTGGATATTTTACTTACCAAAGTAGCTAAAAAACTTTCTTCAGAAACATTCGCCTGTGAGGTTTCTTTTAAAGCCTCAGCCGTGATAGCTGGAATTAGCTGCGGATCAAGATGTTCTGTCAGGTCAATTCCCAGTTTTTCTATTGCTTCCGCATTAAGTCGTTCACTAACTCCAATTGGTATGTTCTGGGAATTGTAATTGTACCTCGCAGATTCTCTACTTTTGTCTTCTCCAACAAAAACCCAGTAAACACCTAATACTAAAATTGCAGTTAGTATTCCCTGGGTTGAAAATAATTTTTGCAGCCACTCTGGTGGCTCATTATCTTTTTTGCTCATAAAAAATTTGTAGATACAGTTAATTATTCTAATGTAATGTGTTTTTAATGCTAACAGCAACTTGAACTTTTTCTGCTGAAGATGCAAGTTAATTTCCTGATTTTAGCGGAGATCTCTTCCTGAATCCATCAAGTCTGCTTCAACTGTCATATCTTGTGTGCTGACTCTAAGGTAACAATAACGTACCCATTGGGTAAAAAAAGTATTTCGATGTGAACGCCAGCGGTTGATGGGATTGTTAAAGTCGAAATTTGCAGGAGCCAAAACTGCAGGATTATCCAGATCGCGTTTGGCCTCGTCAGCAAGTCGGGTTGCATTATATTCCGGATGACCTGTATGAGCGATGAAACGCTCATCAGCCGTAGAAAAAATGGTGTAGCCAGCTTCTGGGCCATAAGCCAGCAATTTTAAGCGCCCATCATTTGAGGCCTCTTCCATCGCTTCATCCGGAATGCCGGCATGTCGGCTTTGGGGACAGAAAAAAACATCATCCAGCTCGCCGATTATTGGATGAGCTGGAGCCAGATTTTTCAGCTCAAAAACACCAAAAAGTTTTTGCTCATAATTAAATTTGTTTACACCTTCCAGATAAGCAATTACAAACCCTGCCCAACAGAGTCCAAGTGTACTGGGAATATTCAGTCGCGCATCACTTAAAATGGTTTTTATTTCCTGCCAATAATGAACATCTTCAAAGTGAATGGTTTCCACAGGAGCTCCTGTCAAGATCAGACCATCAAGTGGTTGTTCACGAGTTGCCTCTTCATAAGTTACGTAAATGTCATCCACATGTCTGGGTTCCCATGATTTATAATTATGTGATTCAAGACGAATCCAGATAGGCTCCAGTTGGAGAACAGAAAGACCTAATGGATGGAGGATATTAAATTCGTATTTTTCTCCAAGTGGCATTATATTCAATATACCGATCCTCAGAGGTCTAATATCTTGACGCTGTGCTTGAGTAGGAGGAATCCAACGGATACCATTCTTTTCCAAAATTGGAACTGCATGATAATCAGGAGAAACAATGAGTGTCATCTGTTGCTTTCTAAAAAATAAAAGCACCCTTCCGGGTGAATTTGTACTCAGGAAATATTATCAAATGCTTGTTGAAAATCAGCTTTTATGTCTTCAATATGCTCAATACCGACTGCGACTCTGATCATTGTTTGAGTTACTCCTGCAGATTCTTGTTCCTCTACACTAAGTTGTTGGTGTGTTGTTGAAGCAGGATGAATAACAAGGGTTTTTGCATCACCTACATTAGCTACGTGACTGGCTAATTTGAGGCTGTTTATCAATTGAACAGCATTTTCATAACCACCCTTAAGTGAAAACATGAGTACTGCACCGAATCCACGGTTCAGATACTTTTTTGCGGTTAAATGATAAGGGTCGCTTTCCAAACCTGGATAGTTGACAGACTCGACGGCAGAGTTTTTCTGAAGCCAGTTTGCCAGAGCCAAGGCATTTTGAGTATGGCGCTCAACACGCAGTGAGAGTGTTTCCAGTCCCTGCAAAAGCAAAAATGAGTTGAAAGGACTGATTGCGGGCCCAAAATCACGAAGTCCTTCAACCCTTGCTCTGATGATGAAGGCTATACTTTTGTCTTCCGGCAGTCCCAACATTTCTGCAACAGGTCCGTTTGGTCCAAAGACCTCCCAGAATTTTAAACCGTGATAACCTTCGGAGGGTTCTGTAAACAGAGGGAATCGACCGTTGCCCCAATCAAAATTTCCTGCATCAACTATTACTCCACCAATACTGGTTCCGTGTCCCCCAATCCATTTTGTTGCAGATTGTACGACCAAATTTGCCCCATGTTCGATTGGTCTGAACAGCGCTCCACAGGCACCGAAGGTGTTATCTACGATCAAAGGAATGCCATGCTTTTGGGCGACTTTGGCTATGGCTTCAAAATCTGGAATATTGAAACGAGGATTTCCTATTGTCTCCAGATAAATCGCTTTGGTCCGTTCGTCAATCCTGGCCTCAAAATTTGAGGCGTTATCGTCTTCAATAAAACGACACTCAAATCCCAAGCGTTTAAAAGAAACCTTGAACTGGTTGTAGGTTCCCCCGTAAAGGTATGGTGTGGAAAGAAAATTATCACCGCTTTCCATCAAGTTGCTAAGGGTGAGGAATTGAGATGATTGTCCGGAAGCAGTGGCCAGAGCAGCTACTCCTCCCTCCAACGCCGCAACTCGTTTTTCAAAAACGTCGGTGGTGGGATTCATAATACGCGTATAGATGTTCCCAAACTCTTTTAGTGCAAATAAATTTGCTCCATGTTCAGCACTGTCAAATACATATGAAGTGGTCTGGTAAATTGGTACAGCTCTGGAGTTGGTGGTAGGATCAGACTCTTGACCGGCGTGTATCTGCATTGTTTCAAAACGTGGTGAATTACTCATAATTAATCTCTATACAGGTAGTGTAGTTAGTAGGCCAAATGGTTACTTCCGGAGTCAAAAAAGACTCCGAGATGAACTGCCAGTTTCTTAGTTGTAAAAGTAAAGTAAAGTCGCTCAAATTTATCAGTCAAAATAACCACAGGGGTTATATATGCAGAAGAAGATAGACGAGATCTGAAGAGGCGGGCCCAAAATAGCAGCATACCAGCACTTTACTCGAATTGAGTCGCATCGACTCCCCCCGGAACTCTCCGGATGGGCTGGCATTAGCACCTTCAGGCTGAAAAAGGCTGCTCGACACTTCAAAGGGCCAGATCCCTCAGTGTCATCTTGATACAAAGCTTGCTTTAAATTAGCAGATACAAAGTGAATGTCAAACTATTTTGATCACTTTATCTGTATACGATGATTTCAGATTTCTGAGGGTCTCATTAGTGATTGTTTGAGGTACTCTTCAAAATCTGATTTTATTATTTTTTTGTGATCAGCAGGTGTGATGTAGAAAGTGTCAATAACCTGATGTCCTATTGTAGTAATCACAGCTTGCTGAATGGGGACACCGAAATGATCAAAAGCATTGATCATTTTGTAATAAACTAAGGGTGCATCTTCGGCAGTGATTTTAATACGAAGATAATTTTTGTCTCGTCTTAGGAAATCTGTTTTATCCAGAGAGCTTCTTTTCCAGACCGGGAAATCACCTGTACTTTTGGCTGTTATTTCTTTGACCAGGTAAGCTTTTTTATCGTCTTCAAGGTAGTCCAGTTGTAGCTTAGTATTGTAAAGAAAAGTATGAGACTTAAATTTGAGGGACGGCAGTGTATTTCGTTTAATGGATGTTTCCAACTCTCTGGGTAAGATTACGTTATATTCTCCTCTTTTTGAAACCTTGAGATAATAGCAAAAGCCGACCTTACCACTCGCGAATTGAATTTGATTAATTTTTGCAGATTCAATGTTAAGATGTTTCAAGTTTAAGGTATAAGCAATTCTGCTGTGAATTTGAGGTTGATCGTGCACATATATTAAAAGTCCGTTCAGCCGTCCTCGTTCATTAGTAATCACATTTACGATGGCCGGTCGTTCAAGTTGATTAAAAATTGACAGATTTTCTGCCAACATTCCAGGAGGTGAACTTAGCAAAAAGCGATTGGGGAATGAGGTAAAAAACCAGTTGATCATGGGACTGTAATGTTCCGTCAATGCCACCAAGGTTTTTTTGCTGAGAGCCTGATGTATTGTACGAATAAACTTATCAGTAATTTGGTCAGTACCCTGCTTATCAAGAGAACCTATTTTTAAGTCACGCCACAGGATTTGTAGTTCGTCTTCTGATTTTCCAAGAAGTTTACGTTCTTCGGGACTGATTTCCGCCAAAGGTGTTAGTAAGACAGATTCCAGATTTTCTCGGAGACTTCTGTTTAACAAGAGATCAATACGTGTTTCTGATTCCAGATCATTCTTTTTAAGATCGAGGTATGTCTGGATAAAATCCATTGAATCATCCTGCATTTTTGAGGATCGCATTTCTGCAAACACACGATATGTTTCTTCAAAAAATGTTCTTAGGCCTCGTGTAGAGCGGGCATTACTGTTACTTACAGAAATGTAATCCGAAATGTTGCAAAGGAAGAGTAAAATTACGTTTATCAGGTTACGGTCCGCAATTTCAAAAAATCTTTGCAGAGCCTGATCAAAATAGGCAGAAGTTCTACTGAGTAGCACAACAGTCGTATGATGCACTATCAAGAGAGATACAAGTGTGAATAATTCCTGATCAGCATAACCGATACGTTCCAGAGCTTTTACCGCAATTGATGTTCCGGAAACTTCATGCTCTGTATGTGGATCTATTTTTCCCACGTCGTGGAATAATATTCCCCATTTGAGTGCCAAAATATGTTTTGGTTCAAGATACAGGTGTAATTCAGGATAATCTTTTTTAAGCCTCTCCAGCTCTTTTTGTGTGCGATCGAGTGCATTGAGGGAATGAGTACAGACAGAATGCTGGTGATAAGCCAGGTTTCGAAGCAGAAAACGCATTTTGTTTGTTTCCGGAATAAAACAACCCATCAAAGTACGAGGCTGGTTTTCAGAATTGATGGGTTCACAGATTTCAAACATTATCCGCCAGGCATTTGCGGAAAATGGTGTCAGCATCAGTCTGGTAAAGTGTTCTGCAAGCAGTGTCCGGTTTGCTGAAATCACATCCGGTGTTAAAATGCGAATCAAATCTGCCATCTCATCCTTGAGATCAAAAGATAAATCATATTCGGATTGTCCCACATATTCAAAAAACTCTAGTAATGCCAGAGGATCGTTGAAGATCAGTGAAATTGGAACTTGCGGCAACCCTTCCAAAGCATGTACCTCTACAATCAAGCGTTTGCCAAGGTGTACTACTACCTGAAAATTAGAGAAAGTCCGAACAATGGTGCGATCCAGAAGACGTTGTAAAATAGCCTGTGAAAGCTCTTGGATATGATTAACCATTTGCAACCGGTAACGGTCAAAATCATCAATACTTTGAAAACGTTTTTTCTTGAGCAGATATAACCGTTCAGTGGCATCATTGATGATATTGCTTTTGATATCTGTGGCAGAGAGACCACGCTCCAGTGCTTCCTCGTCATAGTGGTACTCTTTGGCACTGGCAGAAAAGTTGCGCAAGTCGTAAATGAATTCAAGAGCCTGACAAAGTTTGTAACCCTGTCTAGGTGAGATAATACGTTTTTGGATCAGCAGGGCTAACATTTCTGCGGTTTGATTCGGAAAGACACCAAAAGTTGCGGCTGCCAACCAAAGGGGAATTTGTAAAGAACGCAAACCTCCTTGGTCTTCCTTGAGATTCATCTGACTCAGCCCGGGAAATTCACGATCATGATAGTCACGGATTTGACTCAGGACGAATGCTTCATAGGGTAAAATTTGAAAAAACCTGCGTTTCAATGCATTTGCTAATTCTGCACTTCCCAGTAAGACACGGCTTTCCAGTATTGCAGGAATGGTGTGGACTGCGGCAGGGTCCTTGAAACGTGTTAAGTCTTCGTCTAATTCAAAATATTGATGCGCAGTTTCAATCCCTGCTTCACGGAGTAGATGTTCGATTTGAATTATGAATTGTCGACAAATCTCAGCCTCTCCTGAATTCAGATGCTGGGTATCAAGACAATAACCAAGGTCACGGTCTGAAGCAAAGCTAAGTTCGGCTCTTCCGTAGCCTCCTCTGGCAAAAATGACTAAATGACTGAGTAAAAAGTCCCGTTTGAGTTCAGCTTGTCTAGCCAGTGGTATTTGCTTAGCCAGACTAGTCAGTCGTTCACTGTGTGTTTTGATCTCATGAGTTAATTCAGCAGAAATTTTGTTGTAATATTTCAACATCTGCCTTTGTTCTGAATCTTCTGTGTTTGACTCAATTTGCAGGATTTGTTTCCGGGTAAGTTTCAGTTTTTTCTTTTTTTTAGGCAGATCCTGTTTTTTGAATTGCTGCTCTTTTTCAAGCTCCTGTTTAATTCTTTCCTTCAGTAACGGAAGGTCAGTTAAAGCATATTCAAAAGCAGTTTCGATTATGCTGTCAAGGAGACGTGTATTTTGAGAAAGAGTTTCAAATGAGTTGTTGGTATTGAGGCTGTTGTCAACAATAATACCGAATTGTTCTTTAAAATATTCTGAAATAACAGAGGAAAACACTTTTTCACGTGCTGCAAGATATTCCAGAGTGGAAGTGGTATCAATATCAAAAGTATCCCATGACTTTTTTAATTGTTTGAGCAAAACGCTTTGATGTTTTTGCAACTCTTCCGGTTCTGCTTGAAAGAGAAACTGAGAAAGGAAGGGATAATTTTCTATTGGAGAAAAATTGGTATCCATCTAGGTTTAGCGGGTTTCAGGCAAATGGAAAAATCTCAATCTATGTTAGTATTAACAATACTAAATTAAGATGATTTCAGTGTGTTTTCATGGTTGAAATTTGAAACAACTGTAGAAATCTTTAGAAAAAATTTGCTTGGGATTCAGGTGGTGTTGAGATACCAAAATGTTCGTAAGCCAATTTTGTGGCAATTCTGCCCCGTGGTGTTCGTTGCAAAAAACCCTTGAGCAGCAAAAAAGGTTCATACACATCTTCAATGGTGTCTTTTTCCTCAGAGACTGCCGCAGACAGGGTGTTTAACCCAACCGGTCCACCGTTAAATTTTTCAATGATCGTTTCTAAAATGTGGCGGTCCATTTGATCCAGACCCTCCAAATCAATTCTCATCTTTGCTAAACTGTTTTCGACTAGTGTCAGGGTAATAATACCTGCTGTTTCCATGTCCGCAAAATCCCGGCAGCGTTTCAACAGCCGGTTTGCAATTCGCGGAGTTCCTCTTGCTCTACGACCCAGTTCCAAAGAAGCCTCTTCCATGATTTCAATTCCAAGCAAAGCTGCTGCACGCAGGACAATCGTTTTTAACTCTTCAGGTTCATAAAAATTTAAGCGGAACTGAATTCCAAAACGGTCTCTAAGTGGTGATGAAAGAAGGCCGGCTCGTGTTGTTGCTCCAACCAGTGTAAAATGAGGTAAATCAATTTTGACAGTCCGTGCACCTGGTCCCTCACCGATAATGATATCAAGAGTGAAGTCTTCCATTGCCCCGTAAAGTACTTCTTCTACCACGCGGTTCATCCGGTGTATTTCGTCAATAAATAAAATACTGCCTGGTTCGAGGTTAGTGAGAATTGCAGCTAAATCTCCTTGACGCTCAATGACTGGTCCGGAAGTTGAGCGTAGTTGGACTTCCATTTCACGTGCAAATATATTTGCAAGAGTGGTTTTGCCCAAACCCGGTGGACCACTTAAAAGCACGTGGTCCAGGGCATGTCCGCGTTTCTTTGCTGCACCAATAAATACTTCCAGATTCTCTTTAATTTCAGTCTGACCAATATAGTCTTGTAATCGTTCCGGACGTAAAGACAGATCATATTGTTCTCCTAATTGTGCTTCCGGCGCAATCACACGATCTTCAGTGTCTTCTGGGAGAGCAAATGACTCGGCGTCAACAACTGGATTTTGCATATGTGCTCATGAAGTTGTTGAGGGAGTTTGCGGCTGTTCTTTAGCTGCAATGTCTGGGCTGATTTTCCAGGTGTAAAGTGGTGAAAAAACGTATAAGGTTAGGTATCCAAGGGCAACGTGACCAAAATAAGGTGTAAAAGCGAAGCCAAGAATAAGTGCGATAGTTAAAAACAAAAATTTTCTATTTCGACTCATTAAGCGTCCGATGTGCATATAGCGTAGTGGAAAACTGATCATCAAGATTGCTGCAATTATCATCAATGTAAAACAAAATTGTGACCAAAAAACTACTTCAGAAGAATTGCTATCCAATGCTTTCGAAAGCATTATAAAAGGTGCTGCAACTAAAAGGGCAGCGCCAGGTACAGGGATCCCCTTGAAAAATCCAGGGATGCTATTTTGATCCAAAATAAAGAAAATTAAACGACTGATGCCCAGCGTAACGTAAAGAATGGCAATCCATCCATAGGGAAGTGCCTGAATTGATTCATCTGGAACTCGCCCCATCAGTATGTAAAATATTGTTGCTGGTGCAATGCAAAAACTAACTGTGTCTGAGATGTCGTCAAGTACACCTCCTAAAGTAATGTTATATTTATTTGGTTTTGCTGATGGAAGCGGCGTAGTGAGGCCTAATTTTCTGGCCACTGCACCATCTATTTTGTCAAAAAAACCAGCTCCCAACAAGATCAGGTAGGCTTCCTGAACTCGGCCCCGGTAAGCGAAGAGAATGGCCAGAACCCCCATAAGTGCATTCATCACGGTCAGAGCATTTGGGAAGACGGCTAAGATACGCCGACGCAATATTTCATCATTCAAACAAAGATCATCGAGACATGCAGTACCGTATTTTCTGCAGTAACCGGCAATTGAACCAAAATTTATAATTAAATATAGTATTTCTAAAAAGAAGAGCTGTTGAATTGGTATAGCTCCCAGCCAGCTCATCCACGAATAGAGTGAAGAGTCAGGACCTCCGGGGACATAAAATGCATGAATGTAAAGTATAACTCCGACTGGAGCAGCGACTATCGTACGAAGTCTGGTGACTTCCTTCATTTCTTCTTCATCACCTTTACGTAGGGAAAAATTACGCATAAAATGTGCAAAATTGTCGCGCATCAGGACTGCTACACAGAGGACAAACACAAAAACTACGTGCAGCATTTCCAAACGAAAGTCAGCACTTTCAGGTAAAAACTGATAACGCCACATCATACCAACTGAAACCATTGGAAATACCATGGCATAAACTACCTTGTCCATGATTCTATCAGCCAGATGAGCTAGTTTTGCATGTGGACGAAAACGTACTGCAAACCACCCGTCTATGAGGTCAAGGATCATTGCAGCTAAAAGAAAAATTACTCCACTGTAATAAACAAATGGGTTATGGTCCAGCATGACACTAATAGCACAGACCATTCCGGCAAATACCATGGGTGGACGGCCGTAAACTAAAAAAGCTGCAACACTTGTAGAAAGGAATTTGGGGTTGGACATATTCGTTTTTAGGTAATTAATATTATCCTGTTAATCTATTAAATCTACTATCAAAACCTGAACAGTCATTTCAATACTCATGCAAGCGATCTGCAACATTGAAGACATAAAGCAGTAGTGCTGCCCTGATGTAAACACCATTTCGCAGTTGGCGCCAGTACATGGCCCGTGGGTCTGCATCAACTTCCGGAGAGATTTCATGTCTCCTGGGTAAAGGATGCAGGATAATGGCAGTTGACTTCATCGAAGCTACATTATCAGGAGTCAGATTATACTGGGAGTAATCTATCGAATTTGATTCACCCGAGAGGTCATATTCATCCTGAAGCCTTGTCATATAAACACAATCCATTGCAGAAAGAACACTGTTAAAATCATCAGTTTTAGTTATTTTAACTCCTTGTGAAATGAGGTGTTTCTCTAAATCTTCTGCAATTTGAAAAGATGGGGGTGCGACAAAGTACATTTCAACATCTTTATATTGACTTAATAACATTACCGAAGAACGAACAGCACGGCCACGCAGCAGATCACCTACAAATGCATATTTTTTATTTCGGATTCCTCCGTTTTCCTGAAAGGAACGGTGCATGGTATACAGGTCAAGCAGTGCTTGTGTGGGGTGTTGATCTTTGCCGCTGCCGCCATTCATGATGGGGACACTGCGTCCTGTATTGTCCAGCAAGTAAGCCATATATTCGCAAAATCCAGGTTTAGGGTCGCGCATGATAATTAGATCAAAATAACTACTGAAAACCCTCACACCATCTTCCTGGCTTTCCCCTTTGTATTCAGAGGATAAGGAGGGGTCACGTACTTCTCCAGTATCCATTCCCACCATCTGACATGCTGTCAAAAAAGATAAAAAAGTCCGAGTAGAAGGCTGCGTGAAATAGAGCATGGCCTTTTTGTGACTCAGCAGTGATTTCAAAAACTCGATACCATTTGGTTTGCGGGTCATTTCTTTTACATGATCTGCAATGTCAAATAATTCTTCCATCAACGAAATAGAGAATTGATGAGAAAGCATCACATGTTGGAGCCGCCCAGCTTTTTCATAATGACACATGCGCACTTCTGCAGACTGTGAGAAGTACTCTTCATAAGTCTTTAGTGTGTGTTCCATGTAGAGGAAGTTCGAAATTGATTTTATGAGTTAGACTAATCTAGCCTAAAATTCTATTCCAAAACAGTCCAGCGAGAAATTATGTTCAGCGTGATAATTGCTGAAAAAATTAATCTTCTAATAAAGTATTTTATTTATATTTGAGAAGGAGTCCTAGTAGGTGGCAGGCAATAAGAAGCGGTCACCGTGTCCCCGAAAGGACACGGTGGTAATAGAGGAAGTTACTTGATTTCAGCGCTCGCGCCTGCTTCTTCAAGTTTCTTTTTGACTTCTTCTGCTTCTTCTTTTGAGACTCCTTCTTTGATTGCTTTTGGAGCAGATTCGACTGCTTCCTTAGCTTCTTTAAGTCCCAACCCAGTAATGCTGCGTACTTCCTTGATAACGTTGATTTTCTTCTCGCCGAAACTGGTTAGAACAACATCAAATTCAGTTTTTTCTTCAGCGGCTTCTTCACCACCACCACCACCTGCAGCAGCAGGAGCAGCTACAGCAGCTGCTGCACTAACACCGAATTTTTCTTCCATTTCTTTCACCAACTCAGACATTTCCAACACGGACATGTTTGCGATGAAGTCTATTACTTGATCTTTTGTGATATCTGCCATTTTTTTTCTCTGACAAAGGTTAAAGTCATTCTCCTTTAGCTGGAGGATGAATATGAATAAACCGGTTAATTATTGTTTGCTATCCCGGATTGCAGCCAAAGTGCGAACAAATTTCGCAGGAACTGCGTTAAGAGTACTAACAAATTGAGTTGCTGGTGCCTGCATCAGAAAAAGCAGCTTCATCAGCAGCTCTTCTCTGGAAGGCAGTTTGGAAAGTGCGACCACTTCACCAGTGTTGAGGATACTTGTTTTGTTTTCATCAACGAGAATTCCAGCAAGTATTTTTAAGTTTTCGAGTTTTTTAGCAGCTTCCGACAAAACTTTAGCCTGTTGAACGGCATCTCCGGCACTAAAGACAAGTGCGCGTGTTTGTGTGAACTGCTCTGCAAGTTCCGAAAACGGAGTATCTTCGGCAGCAAGTCGTGCCAAAGAATTTTTGATTACTTTCATAGTGGAGGATGCTTCATTTAACTTCTTACGAAGCTCCACTATCTGGTTTGCTTCAATTCCGCGATAATCAACCAGTATTCCTGCTGAGGTATTATTAAAAATTGATCGAAGTTCGCTGACTTGAGCTTCTTTTTGGCTTCGTTCCATATCCCCTTTTTGGGTTTGTTTAGTTTAAGTGATTAAGACTTCTGGCGTCTTATGCAATTGTGCAATACACCAGCATCCTCAGGAAACAGTTACAAATCCATTTCCATGTTGACAAAAGATTTTATGAATTATTGAAAAAGACAGTGGAAGGAACACAGTTCTAATTCTTGTGTTTCTCTCGGAAGTAGTGTCTCGGGAGGGAATGAATTAAGCCGCACGGCCCCTACTGTCTTAGACAATCAAATTTAAAACTATTAACTATGCTACTGTTTGTGGATCAACTTTTATACCTGGTCCCATTGTTGAACTCACGCTAAAGTTCTTCAAATATATTCCTTTAGACGAGGATGGTTTCATCCTCTTTACCGTATCAACCAGAGTGTTGATATTTTCACAGATATTTTCTGCATCAAAGGAAATCTTGCCAACTGCCGCATGAAGATTGCCTTGCTTATCTGCACGAAACTCTACTTGGCCGGCTTTAATATTTTTAATGACAGACTCAACTTCAAAAGTCACTGTGCCTAGCTTTGGGTTTGGCATCAATCCACGTGGACCGAGTATTTTTCCTATCCTTCCCACTACGGCCATCATATCCGGTGTTGCGACAACACGGTCAAATTCAAGCCAACCTTCCTGAATTTTTTTTGAAAAATCATCACCACCCACGTAATCTGCTCCAGCTTCTTGAGCAGCAAGAGCCTTTTCACCCTTAGCAAAAACCAGAATTCGAACTTCTTTACCAAGACCATTTGGCATTGAACAAGTGCCGCGTACCATTTGTTCTGCCTTTCGTGTGTCAACACCTAATCTTAAAGCAACATCAACTGATTCATCAAACTTAGTCGCTTTTACTTCTTTAAGCAGATTTACAGCTTCAGTTAAGGAATAGAGTTTTTCCTGGTCCACTTTTTCTTGTATTACTTTTGTCCTTTTAGTCTGTCTCATATTTCCTCAGTTAATACGCCCATGCTTCGGGCTGTTCCCGCAACAGTTTTCATTGCAGCTTCCAGGTTGTAACAATTTAAATCAGGCATCTTTTGCTTAGCAATTTCTTCAATTTGTGCTTTCTTCAAAGTGCCAACCTTGTTGGTGTTTGGAGTAGCTGAACCTTTGTTTAGCTTCAGTGCTTTTTTGATTAAGACTGGTGCAGGAGGAGTTTTAGTAATAAAAGTGAATGAACGGTCATTGAAGACTGTAATCACTACAGGTATGATTGTGTCCTGCCCCTGAGTTTGAGCATTAAAGGCTTTGCAGAACTCCATGATATTAACTCCATGTTGACCCAATGCAGGCCCTATTGGTGGAGACGGGTTTGCCTTGCCAGCCGGAATTTGAAGTTTGATGTAAGAAGATATTTCCTTTGCCATATTATTTTGTCTTATTCTACTACGTGTTTCACTTTTTCGAACTCCACTTCTACCGGAGTGGGGCGACCAAAAATACTTACGAGTACCTTCAGTTTCCTGCGTTCGAGATTTATTTCATCGATGATGCCACTGAAATTTCCAAAGGATCCTTCTGTAATTGTTACTTTCTGTCCAATTGTGAACTCGTCTTCAGTTGCTTTTTGTTGGAATCCTTCATTAACTTGGGCACGAATTTCTTCCAGTTCCCTCTCATCTAGAGGCAGAGGGTTTTTTTGAGTTCCGCCAATAAATCCGGAGACTCGGTTAACATCCATCAAGAGATGCCACAATTCCGGAGTTAGTTCCATGCGTATCAGTACATAACCAGGAAAATATTTTTTGTTTACTTTACGCTTTTTTCCTTCTTTTGTGCTGATGATATCCTCTGAAGGAATAAATATTTCATCCACCAGATGTTGAATACCCTTGATCCTTAATTTTTCATTTATCGTTTGTTCAACACGACCTTCGTAACCGGCATATGCCTGGAGTATGTACCATTTGGCATTTGGATTTTGAGGTTTTTCGGACTCTTCTGTTTCCGCGATCTCAATATCTTGATTCTCCTCTATTGCAGAACCTTCCGCATTTGCCTCGACTTCTTCCGGAGTTTTATTTTGGGAGCTGTTGCCTACATCTGTTGCAGCAGGAACATTTTTCTGTTGTCCATCCGCTGTAATTTCAGGAGTTGGATCCACTTTGTCCTGTTCTTCCAGCACTATTTCAGGTCCAGTTTGTTCTTCAGTCATTTTATCCCGCAATTACCATTTGCATGATGTCTGAAAGTCCTAAATCTGAGATTCCCAAATAAAAAGCAACTGCTAATGAAACACCTACTACTACAGATGTAGATTTTATAGTTGCTTCACGAGTCGGCCACTGCACGCGTTTAAACTCTGCAATGACATCTTTGAAAAACTGCTGAATTCTTTTGAACATAATCATGTTTGTGGATGAATTAGAAACATCCTGTTAATATTATTTGCTCATTCGCCTAACCAACACAGTACCACTTACTTTGGCAGGGCAGACAGGGGTCGAACCTGCGACCTTCGGTTTTGGAGACCGATGCTCTACCAACTGAGCTACTGCCCTATCAGGACGTAAAAAATTATTTCCAGGAAACAGTTTATTTTGTTTCCTTATGTAAAGTATGCTTTCGATCCCACTTGCAATATTTGCGGGTTTCCATACGTTCTGTTTTAATTTTCTTGTTGCGGGAAGCAGTATAATTCCTCCGCTTGCATTCGGTGCACTCTAACTGAACCGTGTCTCTCATGTTTTGTTACCTTCAAACTACTTTAAAAAATTGGAGCCTGAGAGCAGGATTGAACTGCCGACCTCTTCCTTACCAAGGAAACGCTCTACCACTGAGCTACCCAGGCTTAAAACTCATACCGTTATAAGCTTTTGAAGCTGTGGTGGGGAGAGAAGGATTCGAACCTTCGAAGGCGTAGCCGTCAGATTTACAGTCTGATCCCGTTGACCGCTTGGGTATCTCCCCATGCTGGAGCTGGCAATAGGACTTGAACCTACAACCTGCTGATTACAAATCAGCTGCTCTACCAGTTGAGCTATGCCAGCATGAGTTAAAC
>JACKQG010000623.1_pt1 | contig 51232 bp, 45 predicted proteins | sample 8237621 | NCBI WGS metagenome assembly JACKQG01 (sample SAMN15677084, study PRJNA649215) | marine metagenome | biome: marine; feature: Black Sea; material: saline water; isolation source: suspended particulate matter (SPM) from the Black Sea western gyre | collected 2013-06-09/2013-06-10 | depth... | reverse complement strand
CGCTATTCACCCGGCTTTTTATCCTGTTGCCAGCCCATAATTGGCCAAGGTATTGTTTATAGTGACAATTACTGTTATTAATGATACAAATAAGATAATTTATATCCATATAGACTATAGAAGATAGTTCATGAAAAAAATAATCCAAATTACACTTTTTGTTTTGATCGTTTTGTTAATTGGTGTATCACCAGCAGATTTAGCTGCGGCTGAAGAATTTTCCCATCAAACTATTTTAAAGGTTGACACTCCTTTGGAAAATCCAAATTGTTCGGCAGATTTTTTCATGGATGTGCAACCATTCAGTGGAAATAGCAGCTTGCCACATCCTGTTTTGGATACGAGCTGTGACGGAACGTCTCTGTTTATATCCACAAACACTATACCCAATCATGAAACAGGCTCTTTTCCCAACAACCGCAATCCCAACAAAATATCGGCACAAGATGACCACTATTCCCTAAACCTTGCGCCAACCATTGCAGACCGAGTTACCATACTCGAAATTCCTAACCCTTTTGGTATTGCTATCAATGGGATCTTATTCGACCCCATTGCAGCAGAATGGTACAACCGTGATCGTAATTCGGGCTGGAATTTCAACGGCCTGACCAATGATCTCGGCTTTGACATGAATAATGCCCACGTGCAGCCGACTGGCGACTATCACTATCATGGCATCCCAGAAAAATTAGTCGAATTGGTGTTACAAGGTGAAGCCATGTCATTGATTGGCTACGCAGCTGATGGATTCCCTGTTTACTTAAGTTATGGATATAACGATCCCAATGATCCTGATAGCGCTATTATATTGGTCAGGCCCAGTTATCAAATTAAAGAAGGTACACGTCCCAGTGGACCCGGTGGGGTTTATGACGGTACTTATGTAGAAGATTATGAATATGTAGAAGGGTTAGGTGATTTAGATATCTGCAACGGACGCTTTGGCGTCACGCCAGAATATCCGGCTGGAATATACCACTATTACCTCACCGATGACTTCCCTAATATACCCCGCTGCCTGGTTGGTACGCCCGACACATCGTTTATTATGAATCCGGGTGGTCCGCAGGGTGAACAACCAGACGGTCAATCTGAAAGTCAGGATTCGTCGACAGAATCTTCAACACAAGGACAGGGCTCAGCAACAAGCACAGGCCAGGGTGGGCCACCGCAAGAAGCGATCAATGCCTGCAATGGATTGAGCGTAGGCGCGGCGTGCAGTTTCACCACGCCCCGTGGGACAGTAAACGGTTCATGTTCTACTATTCAAAATCAAATGGCATGTAAACCATAAGTCATCGAAACAGAACACAATACAACCCCAAATTACACCGCGGGACAGGAAAAATTCCTGTCCCGTTTTCATTTGCGCGCTAAGAATGGTTATTTTCTCCGGAAAATGTCAATAGAATCTACTAAATTTCTAAACAAGTTCTGAACATGTGTTTGCTACTATTCACTCAAGAATATTCGCAATGCTTGCTCAAAGCAAACACCTAAGGAGCAAACCATGAACACAAAAAGAAAGACCTTAATGATTACAATTACAGTCGCTTTCGCATTATCAGCCAGCAGTGCAATCATTCCTTTGGCTTCGGGCTTAGCGAATAGTGCTGACATAAACACATCAGTTGAAGATCAGAGTACAGACAACGCCACCGGTTACAGCTACCCCATTGTTGATACGGGACAAGAATACTGCTACAGCGATTCAACCAGCATCCCCTGCCCTGAGGATGACCAGTCATTTTACGGACAGGATGGTCAGGTGGCTGGCAACCAGGCACGCTACCAGAATAACGGTGACGGCACTGTGACCGATCTGGTGACAGGTCTGATGTGGCAGCAAAACCCCGGCAATAAGATGACTTACGCCCAGGCTGTAGCTGGTGCATCCAAGTTTGACCTGGCCGGTTATTCTGACTGGCGTCTGCCTACCATCAAGGAGCTTTACTCGTTGATCGATTTCAGCGGCACCGATGTAAGCAGGTGTGTTGAGGAGGGGACTTGCACAGGTATCCCCTTCATCGCTAGCGATTACTTCGATTTCGAATACGGGGACACCGCCGCTGGCGAACGCATCATCGACTCTCAGTGGGCTACCAGCACCAAATACGTCAGCACCACCATGAACGGGAATGAAACCATGTTCGGGGTCAACTTTGCTGATGGACGCATCAAAGGCTACGGTACCGGCACAATGCGGGGAGGTTCCGCCAAAACCTTCTTCGTAATCTACGTGCGAGGGAGCACCAGCTATGGAGTGAACGATTTCGTCGATAATGGTGATGGTACTATAAGTGATCTAGCCACCGGCTTGACCTGGATGCAATCTGACAGCGCCACCGGCTTGGACTGGGAAGGCGCACTGAACTATTGCTCCAGCCTGGACTATGCCGGGATCAGCGACTGGCGGCTGCCAAATGCCAAGGAACTGCACAGCATCGTCGAATACACTCGCTCACCGGATACAACCAATTCAGCGGCCATCGATCCGATCTTCAATGTTTCGTCGATCGCCAACGAAGCTGGGCAAAGTGATTACCCTGCCTTTTGGAGCAGCACTACCCACACCAGTTCCAATGGCAGCAGTCGAGCCGGTGTATACATCAACTTTGGCCGCTCCATGGGCAACATGAACGGCAATTGGATGGATGTGCACGGCGCTGGCGCTCAACGTGCCGAACAAAAAAGCGGTGACCCATCAGTTTATTCAACGGGTCATGGACCACAAGGCGACGCAGTACGCATCTACAACTATGCCCGCTGTGTGACTGGAGGAACCTCTAGCGCAGTTCTCACCGGTGGCGAAACGGATCCAAACTCTGGAACAGGCTCTGAATTTGGCAGAGGTCCAGGCCCGGGTGGACAGGTTGTTGGACAGCCGTCTGGCAATAGTCTGGCAGGCGCTGCAGGTGGCAATTTGCTTAGTCCCCCTCAAGAAGCCATTGATGCATGTTCCGCCTCGAGTGTAGGGGCAGCCTGCTCGATAAATACTCCACAAGGAACACTGAGCGGCAGCTGTACCACGATCCAAAACACCCTGGCTTGCGTACCCGAAGACGGCCCTGGAGGACAGGGACCGCCACAAGGCGGACAGCCGTAGGAATTTAGCAATCCCATCAAGAAGCTAAACTTCTCTGCTCCCCTACGGGAGTGCACCACGAAGAAGTTTAGCTTCTAACCGAAAATTCTGTTTGGCGCTTACTCATTGAGCATGAGAAGGATGAAGCCAAGATAAGAGATCACCATGAAGAAAACTATATTTGCAATACCCATCATTCTGCTAAGTATATTGATCTTAGCATGCACCTTTGCAGAAACTTTCGCTGGGCAAACACAATCGGGCAGTGACGCAGAAACCCGAGAAACATCCCAAAATTCAGAATTCTCTGAAAGCAACCAGACAACGCTGGGAAATGAAGAATTAACAAATGGGGTGTACCTATTCTCCCCCATTACCTCTACGGATACATACCTGATGGATGCGGATGGTGCGGCTGTCTACACCTGGACGAGTGATTACAGCCCTGGCCACTCGGTCTATCTGCTGGAGAATGGCAACCTGTTGCGCACCGGCAAATTTACAACCGGCGTATTTGACGCTGGCGGTTCTGGGGGAATCGTGCAAGAGATCGCCCCGGACAGCACCATCGTATGGGAATATCAATATGCCAGCGAACAAGTACAGCAGCATCATGATATTGAGCAAATGCCCAACGGCAATATCCTGATGATTGCCTGGGAATACAAAACTAAGGCAGAAGCCATCCTGGCTGGACGAGACCCAAACTTACTGAAGGATGGCGAGTTGTGGCCAGATCACATCGTTGAGGTAGATCCCACAACCAATCAAATCGTCTGGGAATGGCATACCTGGGATCATCTCGTTCAGGATTACCATCCTACAAGAGAGAACTATGGCGTGGTGGCTGAGCATCCAGAATTGATCGATGTTAACTTCACTTCGCGACAGAGCCCGGCAGACTGGAACCACACCAACGCCATTGATTACAACGCCGAACTCGATCAGATCCTACTCAGTGTGCACAACTTCAGTGAGATTTGGATCATCGATCATAATACGACTACTGAAAAAGCCGCTGGACCGGCTGGCGACCTACTCTATCGTTGGGGCAATCCCCAGGCCTATGATGCTGGAACCGCAACTGATCAACAACTTTATGTTCAGCATGACGCCCGATGGATTCCTTCTGAATATCCCGGTGAGGGATATATCCTGGTATTCAATAACGGAGACAGAAATTTGAGGGCTTACTCATCCATCGATGAAATTGTGACACCTATCAATCCCGATGGCAGCTACACACTGACATCAGGATCAGCTTTTGGCCCCGAAGCTCCTATATGGTCCTTTATGGCAGACAATCCCACTGACTTCTATGCCGACCATGTCTCTGGCGCTCAGCGCTTATCCAATGGCAATACGCTGATCTGTGATGGCGTGCATGGAATATTCTTTGAAGTCACACCAGATGGAGAAACGGTATGGAGCTATGTCTACGGTGGAGATGTCTTCCGCGTGACTCAAATTGCTTCCAATTATCCTGGGTTGACATTTTTGAACTTGCAGTCCGGGGAAACGCTCAAAGGTGAACCCCGGGGAACAGGGGGTACTCAAGGCCCTTCGACAGGCTCAGGACAAGATAATCAACGCCACCAAAAGGCAGTTGAAGCCTGTTTCGGCCTGACAGAGAGTGCGGCTTGCACCATCCAAAACCCGAACAAGACAGTCAGCGGCTCCTGTCAGATCAAGCAATCAGAATTAGCATGTGTTCCTGAAAATAGACCCTAAAGGTCTGCTAGAGCTTTAGGGTCGTAAAAATATTCTTACAACATCTATGTCAATGCTAAACGCGATCTAAACAATTTCTGAACATCTCTTTGTTATCCTGAAAACATGCAAAAACAAATTCACGTTATCCAAAGAGTAAATGGAGAGTACTCCAGAGGAGGTTGTCATGAAGCATAAAGTTTTCATTCTGATATCTGTTCTGATCGTGATAGCACTGGCACAACTCGCATGTTCACTGCCGGGATTTTCTCAGGTTCCAGAAGTGGATACTATCCCCGAGGATCAATCTGTTCAACAATCTGATCCCAGTGAACCCCAAGAGCAGAATCCACCTGAACAGCAGCCTGAGCTCGAAGAGGGTGACGCGCCCGAAACAGCAGAGCCCGTTCAACCGGCACAACCCCAAGGCGGATCTTCCTGCAACGATGGCTTTATCGCCAATGCCAACATAACCAATGGTCAGGAGTTCCAGCCTGACGATGTCTTCCAGGTTACATGGACCATCGAAAATACAGGTGACTGCACCTGGACCACAGACTACAAGTTGAAACTGCTCGGAGGCGATATCATCACCGCAGAAGAAATTCTCGCAATATCCTCAACCGTTGCTCCGGGGCACACCTCGACGCTATCGGTGGATATGCAAGCCCCCTCGCAGCCCGGCGCTTATATTTCCGCCTGGAAAATGGTCGATGCGCAGGGTCACGTTTTCGGCCAGGAATCTCCCCCCAACAGCCCTGTGAAGGTAAGCATCAAAGTCATCCCAAGTGGTGGAAACAACACCCCAGCACCGACACCCGTTCCGGAAAACAATCCCGAGGCACAGATAACCGGCAGCGGGCAGACCATGTTGAATGGGCAGTGCTTCGACCTCAACGGCGGGCAGGAAGTGAATTGCAGCGACTCAGCCGCAGATATCATGTATCAGTTTACCCCCATATCGAGCGGCAAGTTTCACGGTGAGAATAACACCGAACTGGCGAATAATCGTGATGACGAGCCTGACAAAGCAGCCTGTGAAGCTCAGATGTATCCCCCAATGGCGCACTCAGCCCTGGAAGACAAGTATTTCTGCTTCCAAATCAGCAATATTGTCAATACGACCTACGGCTGGATCCGAGTTGAGCGCTTCGACCAGGACGGTGTCACATTTGATTTTGTGACCTTCAAAGCTGACTCACCTGAAGTGCAGCCTATCAACCCTAATGCGCTCTTCGTCGAAAGCCAGGGTGATCAAGTCACTATGCTCACGGGAGAATGCTTCGATGTACAAAACGGAGATCTCAATGAGAGTTGCAGCGGGATCTTTGCCGGGTTCTTGTACAGGGAAATGAACCGAAATAATCTCACCGTGATGCAAATCTCGCCCAATGAAACGCAGTTTTCGGCCGCAATGACCAGCGAGCCGACCAAATCGGACTGCGAGAATGCTTCATACAGCCAAGCTGCCATCTGGCCTATCTCAGAGACAGAGTACTACTGCTACCAATTCACACCGGGTATGGGCACCTATTACGGTTGGCTGCGCCCGACCAGTTTTGATACTAATGGCCTGACCTTTGATTATTTGACGTGGAAGGCGTTGCCCTAACCAACAACGAGACCCTAAAGGTTTTTAGAAACCTTTAGGGTCTTAGAAATAATTGGGTACAATAGCGATATGAACAAAACCATCCTCGTCGTAGACGACAAAGCCAATGTGCGCACACTGCTGCGAGAATATCTCACCGAAGAGGGTTTCCGGGTAGCCACCGCCGAGAATGGCAGAGAAGCCCTCTTTGTGGCGCGCCATGAAAAACCCGACCTGATTATCCTCGACATCATGATGCCCGAGATGGGCGGCTACGACTTCATGCGTCACTACCGCAAAGAGAGCGACACGCCAATCATCATGCTGACGGCCAAATTGGAAGAGACCGACAAAGTACTGGGCCTGGAGTTGGGCGCTGATGACTATGTCACCAAGCCCTTCGGCATGAAAGAAATCGTCGCCCGTATCCGGGCGGTGCTGCGGCGTACCAGCCAGGCCGCGCCGCCAGCCAATATCCTGCGCGGAGGCGGTATCATCCTCAATCAGGACGAGCACACCGTAAAGGTCGGCGATCAATTTGTCGACCTGACCCCCTCGGAGTTCGATCTGCTGGGGGTGCTGATGTCCGCTCCAGGACGCGTCTTTTCCCGTCTGGATCTGTTGGAAAGTTTACAGGGCACGGCTTTCGAGGGCGTTGAGCGGACGATTGATGTGCATGTTCGCAACCTGCGCACCAAAATCGAGGCTGACCCCAGCAATCCGCAGCGCATCGAGACAGTCTTTGGGGTGGGTTACCGCTTCCAGACAGTGGGCAGTGAACAGTGAACGGTATCCAGTTTGCTGCCCACTATCCACTGACCACTGTTCACTGAACCTATGCGCTCCCTCGCCCCTAAACTTCTTCTGGCCTTTTTGGCCGTCAGCCTGACCGTGGCCTTATTGGCCGCGGCCATCACGCGTTTCACCACGCAGCAAGATTTCGAAGAGTTGGTACTGAGCAACGCGCAAAATAACTTCATCGACCGCGCTACGACCTATTACGAAGTCACCGGCTCATGGCAGGGGTTTGCCGCGTCAATCATCCGCCGCCAGAATCAACAAGGTGATCTGCCGGGACAACTGCTGCAACCGCAACAGCCTCCACGGCAACCTGCAGGAGATTTGCAGAATCCGCCAGCCGGACAACCGCCGATTCAACCGGAACAACTTCCACCACAGCATCAATCGACACAACAAGATGATCTTGGGAATACAGTCGGCACTCAACCGCTGACTTTTGCGCTCATCGATTCCAACGGGAGAGTGGTTGTGCCTGCTGGGGAATACCGTAGGGGGGATGTCATTACAGTTGAAAATTTTGTAGCTGGAACCGTCATCGAAATCGATGGAGAAACCGTGGGTACCGTTATTGCCACAGGAAATATCCCGCCCATGGCGCAGCGCGAAGAACTGTTTCTGACACGCACCAATCAATCTCTGCTATATGCAACTCTGGGTGCTATGGCGATCGCGCTGGTCATCAGCCTGGTGCTCACCCGCGGCCTCACCCGCCCGCTGCGAGAACTGACCACTGCCATCCGCCACACCGCCAAGGGCGAGTTCGGGAGGCAAGTGGCTGTACATTCCAAAGATGAGATCGGCCAACTAGCCAGGGATTTCAACCAGATGAGCGCCGACCTGGCCCATCTCAATGAACAGCGCCGCCAAATGACTGCCGATATCGCCCACGATCTGCGCACCCCGCTGACGGTCATCGCCGGGTATATCGAGTCCATGCGGGATGGGGTGCTCAAGCCCACCCCCGAACGTTTGGAGACGATGCATAACGAAGTGCATCACCTGCAGCGCCTCGTCGAAGATCTGCGCACACTTTCCCTGGCCGAGGCCGGGGAACTCTCGCTCAACCGCGCCCCGATTGCTCCTATCGGTTTATTGGAACAAGTTCAGTCCGCTTATCAGCATGCCGCCGAACGCAAGGGCGTCAGCCTCACAATTCAGGCTGCCCCAGATTTGCCGCGCATCAACGTTGATCCCGATCGCATGATGCAGGTTTTAGGGAATCTGGTTAGCAATGCCTTGCGTTATACATCAAAGGGAGGCAAGATTGCCGTCAGCGGTCAGCCGTCAGCGGTCGGTGGTCTGCGATCGGTGAAGTTTTCTGTTGCAGATACGGGATCGGGAATCAATCCAACCGACATCTCGCGCATCTTCGACCGCTTCTACCGGGTGGACGATGCCCGCAACGGCGAGGGTGGCGAAACCGGATTGGGGCTGGCGATTGCCAAATCGATTGTCGAAATGCATGGGGGGGAGATCAGCGTCGAGAGCGAGTTGGGAAGAGGGACATCCTTTACAGTCTCTTTGCCACGATAAACGACTTATCCATAATGCATATTCCATCCCACGTTACTGTAACAATCCTTCCACGATTTCCTGCACAGCCAGGGCAGCAGCAAAATCTGGTAAGCAATGGGGGTTACCAGTCAGCATTTCTGCCAGGGCATCCAATTGATCACCCATGAGCGGTTTGGGTTCGATCTCTGGGACAAGTTCATGCCAACCTTCAAGATCAGCGACTTGCATCAAGCGCCAATCATAAAAACGATAGGATTTTTGGGACCCAAATAGAGTCCAGGCGTTATAGTCGGGTGCTGCGCCACCCACGCCACCGCTGACACGGATTGGCAAACCATTACTCTCGAGATTCGCCATCACATACGTTTCGGCCGTAATCCCATCGGCAGGGAAGTTTAACTGGGCAGACTGGATAGTCAGTGGTCCAATGATCCTCTGTGTGAGATAAACAAAATGCGAAAAAACCTCGCGCAGGAAACCCCCTTCAACTCTACCTGATAGCCAGCTGGCGGCATCGCGCTGCCAGGTACGCGGCCACTCAGAGAAGTGGAAGCTGATTTCAAGCAGTTGCGCCTCGCCATGCCGGCCCTCCTGGATATGCTTTTCAAGGGTGGCAACTTCTTGAGAAGCAGCAAAGGGAAAATTGACTGCATTGGGCAGACCACATTTCGCTAGCTCTGTGACCATTTGACGGCTAGCCTCGATGTGAACAGCCAATGGCTTTTCACAGAAAATGGCTTTCCCGGCGTTCATCGCCGTCTGGGCGTACGCGAGATGCGATGTCGGTGGTGAGGCGATGTAGATTAGATCTAAGGCTGGATCAGCTATCAGGGCCTGTGCATCTGCTGCAATTTTCATGTTTGGTGCCAGATCGCGTTGAACACCTTCACTTGTCGAGCGCTGGATATCCCACCCCACCAGAACCTCAAAATGAGGGTGAGGCAACATGCATTGCACCATGCGCTGCCCCATAATACCTAACCCAATTACACCTACTTTGTATGTCATATCTCATTCCTTGTCGCTAGAATTACCAATGCAACATTATACCTTTGTTAGAAATATCTTCGATCGGTCGGGCTGTTTTAGCAGGGCAATCGCATATGGATTTTCTCTCAGGAAAAAGCCCTTCTGGGTCAGAAGCCCAACCCCTTCGACACGCTCAGGCCAAGCGCGTTGGGCGTGCCTGGCAAGATATATTTAGCCTGATTTGGCAGCCAACGCGGTTGGCTCGCTACCCTTAAAACTGGTTTGGGCCTTCTCATCCGTGATTGCTAATTCTAAATGCGCTTGCCCTGGCTGTTTTAGCGCCTGCGCGCATAACGGATACCTTTGGTTGCATCTGAGAGTAGATCAGCACAATCTTGTCTGCTATAATCGCCAAAATGTCGACATTGGAGAAATATCTAGAGAAAGCTCTGGAAGCCCGCTCTATGATGCAAGACTTCCAAAGTGCTTCGCAAGACTTCGGAAGTCTTAGATTGTATAGCGGTTTCTACGAGGGATACCCCGATCTAGTCGTTGATATCTACGGGAAAACGCTGGTGCTGTTCAATTATGGGGAATCAAGAGTAGTATTAGATGCTGCTCAAAGTTATGTGCTTGAGAAGTTACCCTGGGTAAATTGCGTGATCCATAAGACGCGCTCAGCGCGTGATCCTGTTCAACGTAGCGGGGTGCTTGCCATTGGAGATTCGCCCACCGAAAAAATCCAGGAGCACGGCGTCTGGTACGCCCTCGATTTGCAGATGCAGCAAGATGCCAGCTTCTACTTCGACACGCGCATCCTGCGCAAGTGGCTGCTCGAAAACGCTCATGACTGGAAAGTGCTCAACACCTTTGCCTACACCGGCAGTTTGGGCGTGGCGGCCCTGGCCGGGGGCGCGGCCTACGTCATGCAGACCGATCTCAAACGTAATTTTCTCGAACAGGCGCGCCGCTCGGCGATGCTCAATCGTCTCGATTTAGGCAAGATGAAGCTAAAGGCCAACGATTTCTTCAGCATAGTAGGCCAACTCAAACGCAAAGGTGAACTCTTCGACTGCCTGATCATCGACCCGCCATTCTTCTCGAGCACCAAGAAAGGCTCGGTGGATCTAGTCAATGAAAGCACGCGCCTGATCAACAAGGTGAGGCCGCTGGTGGCGGATGGCGGATACCTGGTGGCGATCAACAACGCCCTTTTTTTGAGTGGGGCAGAATACATGCGTTCGTTGGAAGAACTCTGTAAAGACGGGTATCTCTCCATCGAAACAACGATCCCCATCCCCCCCGATATTACCGGCTTCTCAAGTACAATAGTGGGTCTACCGCCCACAGACCCGGCACCATTCAACCATCCCACAAAAATCGCCATCCTACGCGTTCGAAGAAAGAAATAAGGCTCACATGTTCAATTACTGAGTTCTTTGAACACGGATTGCACGGATAAAGGAATGGAAATTAATATCCCGAAAATCCGTGCAATCCGTGTTCATCCGTGTACTAAAATATGAATTCAAAAAACAATCTCTGGTTTGCCAAGCGAACCAACTTCTACTACGGCTGGATCATCCTGCCCATCTCAACGTTGGCAGCGTTCTTCACCAGCCCCGGCCAAACCTACATGGTCTCGGTCTTCAACCCCTCATTGCGGGATACGCTCGGTCTCAGCCTGAGCCAGCTCACCGGGGCCTATATGCTGGGCACAGTGCTGGCCTCGCTGCCCCAATCCTATATCGGCCAATGGGCCGATCGGATCGGCATTCGCAAGATGCTCTTCCTGATCATCAGCCTGGTCAGCCTGGCTTGTGTCTTCATCTCCCAGGTCAACAGCCTGCCGATGCTCTTCTTCGCCTTCCTATTCTTGCGCATGTTTGGACAGGGCGCCCTGGAACTGCTCTCAGTGAATATGCTGCCGATGTGGTTCCGCAATAGGCTAGGCACTGTCTCAGGGATCAAGAATGTGGCCCTCAATCTGATGATCGGGCTCGTGCCTGTGGGAATTCTAGCGTTGATCGGCCTGGTCGGTTGGAGAACGACATATCTGCTGGCTGGAGCCACTGTGTTCACGGTCTTAATGCCCTTGGTCTACTTCTTCTATATCAATCGCCCCGAAGAGATTGGCCAGAAAATCGATGGGGATAGCCCCATAATAACATCTCGATCTGTGGTTGGAACACTCCCCGATAACGAATTCACTCTCAAAGAGGCCATGCGCACGCGCGCTTATTGGATTTTGACCCTGGCCTGGTTCGCTTGGGCCGCCATCGCCACGGCGATCACATTTAACCTGCTGCCAATCTTCACCGCTAAAGGACTCACCGAGCAGCAGGCTGCCGCCAGTTTCACAATTTTGATGGTGGTTTCAGCCATATTCCAGATCATCGGCGGCGTAATTGCTGACCGGGTGCAGTTGCGTTGGATGGCCTTTGGCGCTTTGGCTTTATATAGCCTGGCTGTTGGTACGCTGATCTACGTTCCGGGTGGTTCTGTTGTTTTGGTATATACGCTCATTCTGGGCTCAGCGCATGGATTATTCGGCGGTTTAGGCAACACCGTCTGGGTGCGCTACTTTGGCCGCCAGCATTTAGGCAAGATCCGTGGCAGCGTCTGGACAGCGGCTGTAGCCGGCAGCAGCATCGGCCCCTTCTTGATGGGAGTCTCATACGATCAGAGTGGAAATTTCTTCATCTCGCTATTCACGATAGCCGTGATCTTGTTTGGCCTGTCCATCGCCGGTCTTTGGGCCACCCCGCCAAGAAGAGAAGAATCTACTTAAAGAATTGACAACGCTAATCAACAAACTCAACGCAAAGTCGCGGAGAAGCAGAGACGCAAAGAAATTGATATACTAGTCTTTGCACTGCACAGCAGCATTATGAAAAGGTTCAAGTAAATATCTTCTGGAGAATGCACATGTATACCAACAAAGCACTGCGTTACGGCATGTTCGGCTCGTTGTATTTCACCCAGGGCACCATCCTGAGCTATTTCACTGCCCTCAACGCGCTCTACTTCCTTTCGCGCGGCCTGTCAATGACCGATGTGGGCATCTTTGCTTCCATCGCACTGATCCCTTTCGTGATTAAAATATTCCTGGGCGTGTTAAGCGACAAGGTCAATTTGTTCGGCTTGGGACACCGCAAACCCTATATCCTGTTAGGCTTGCTTGTTCAGACTGTCTGCCTGATCCTGGTATCCTTTGTCGATCCTGCGGAAAATTATTGGGGTTTCGTCGCCCTGGCATTTACCCTCCAAATGGGCATGGCGCTTTATGACACTTGCACTGATGGGCTGGCTCTGGACACCACGCCCCCTGAAGAAGAGGGCACTATTCAGGGCTTTATGGTAGGTGGGCGCGCATTAGCCGTAGTGGTGACTGCCTCCGTAGTGGGGCTATTGGCCGAACATGTTTCTTGGGCGGCTGTATTTTGGGTTTTAGCAGCTATCACGCTAGTGCCAATTCCTCTCGTACTGGGCATCAAAGAAGAGCAGCGAGTCGAAGGCGAAGACTTCGATTGGAGCGCCTTTGGGGCATTCAAACAGAAGACCGTCATATTCCTGGCCCTCCTAGGGTTCTTGTTCTTCTTTATCATCCAGGGAGCCAACCCCTTAGTGAACGCCTTCTTGCAAACAGATTTCGGCATCTCCCTGAGTATGGCCGGATACTTCACCACCGTTTGGGGGGTCGGAGTGGTATTGGGCGGCGCATTCGGCGGACGTATCTACAGCCGCATCGGCATGAAGAATGCCACTATGCTGGCTATGGGCGTCGGCTTAGTTGGTATCCTATTGCTGGCCTTTATCAGCAGCCCCGCCATGGCCTGGCCATTGGTTGCCTTGTACGGCTTGGCTTATGGCACACAGCAGACAGTTTTCTTTTCCCTGGCAATGAAATACACCGAAAAGCGTATCGCCGCTTCGATGTTCTCAATTCTCATGGCGGTGACCAATGTTGCCCAGGGCGCGGGCATGGCCATCAGCGGCATCTCGGCGGACGCAGCCGGTTTCCGTTGGACGTTCGCAGTTCTGGCATTGTTGAATTTATTGGCTCTCCCTTTGTTGCCGGTGATATTTGGAAAGAGAAATCCCACCGAATCTTGACTCATAACAATCATCCGGTATAATCGCACCATTCCGATCTTAAAAAGATCAGCACGGAGACGAGTAATCGTCTAACCTTTCAGAGAGCTGCCGGTCGGTGTGAGGCGGCAGGCCAAACGATGAAATCCCCTCCGTCGTCCCTAAGGGACAATCGCTTCTGGAGAGGTTGTCGTTAGTTTTTCGTGAACAACTAACTTACTGATTTTTGGCCATAAAGAAGCCGGTTTCGCCCGTTAGCGCGTTCTTGAGACCCCCTCCTGGCCTCCTCCGAATCGGGGGAAGTGCTCCGAAGGAGCGGTGGGGGTAAAAGCAGGTGGCACCACGAGCGCCCCCCTCGTCCTGCATGGAGAGGAGGGCGCTGTTTTTTTTGGAGCGACGCTCCCAAAAACGCAGTTTGCGAATTAGGCCAATGCCTAAAATTTAATCACAACCGCAATGTGACGGAGGTGCACTATGTTAGATCTTAACTTGATCCGCGAAAACCCTGACATCGTACGGGAGGCGTTGAAGAAGCGCCAAGAAGATCAATCCCCGATCGAGCGGGTGCTTGAATTGGACGCGCAGCGCCGCGATCTGATTCAAGATGTTGAAACTCTCAAGGCAGAGCGTAACAAAGTCTCGAAAGAGATCGGAAAGATGAAAGACGCTGATGAGCGACAGGCCAAGATCGAGGCCATGCGCGCCGTAGGGGATAAGATCAGCATTATCGACGAAGAATTGCGCCAGGTGCAAGCATCCCTGGATGCTGTCATGTCCACACTACCGAATATTCCTAGCGAGAAAACTCCTTTAGGGGTGGACGAAAGCGAAAACGTGGTTCTGAAAACTTCGGGGGAGAATCCCGAGTTTGACTTCGAGCCCAAACCCCATTGGGACCTTGGCCCCGAGTTGGGCATCCTGGATTTCGAACGCGGCGTCAAGCTGACCGGCTCCCGATTTTATGTTCTCAGCGGGGCGGGTGCACGCTTGCAGCGCGCTTTGATCGCCTTCATGCTCGACCTGCACATCAAGCAGGGCTACACTGAAAAATACACTCCCTTCATGGTCAAAAAGGACACTGTTTTTGGTGCCGGGCAGTTGCCCAAGTTTGTTGATAATCTCTATAAAGACCACGAAGAAGATCTCTACTTTGTGCCCACAGCAGAAGTACCCCTTACGGGTTATCACATGGACGAGATCATCCCTGAGGAAGATCTACCCCTCTATTACACCGCCTACACCCCCTGCTTTCGCCGTGAGAAGATGAGCGCCGGGCGCGATGTGCGCGGCATTAAGCGCGGTCACCAGTTCGATAAGGTCGAGATGTATATGTTCACTAAACCCGAAGATTCTCCGGCAGCCTTCGAGAAGATGTTTGCTGACGCCGAAGAAACCGCCGAACTGCTGGAGCTGCCCTACCGTACGCACCAGCTTTGCACCGGTGACCTGGGTTTTGGTGCCAGCTTCACCTACGATCTCGAAGTTTGGGCCGCGGGCTGTGGGGAATGGTTAGAAGTCTCCTCCGTTTCGAACGTCATCGATTTCCAGGCAAGGCGCGCCAATATCCGCTATCGCCCCGAGGAGGGTGGCAAACCTCGTTTGCTGCATACCCTCAACGGATCAGGTTTGGGGTTGCCGCGTGTGATGATCGCTATCATCGAAAATTTCCAGCAGGCTGACGGTTCAGTGATCATCCCCGAGGTGCTGCGCCCCTGGATGGGTGGTATCGAGGTAATTAAGCCAGAATAATTTCAAGACTTCCGATGTTTTTCAATATCCTTCAAGCGAAGCGACAGAATTGAAACATCGGAAGTCTGGGTCTCTGGGAATTCACGTGGTAATGGTCATATTTGGGGAGCAACTCCGGCGATTCCCATTGAACCGAAAATCTGATTACAACATTTTGGTAGAATATTCGTATGTTAGTTTGACTCATAACACATTCATCCAATCAATTTGGCCCAAGGAGCAAACAATGTCGCCAAATACTCTGCGGACAGTTATCGCGATTGTTTTATTCGTTCATGCAGTTGGGCATGTTCAGGGAGTGATGGCTTCTGTTGGATTATCCACTTTAGAAAACTGGCACCCTCGATCTTGGCTTTTCGACAATCTACTGGGTGAGAGAGCATCACAAACATTGGCATTTGTTATTTGGGCCCTTTGTGTGCTTGGTTTCCTGGCAACAACATTCGCCTTCCTAGGAATTGGCATTCCCCACGGGATCTGGCGAACTTTAGCAATGATCTTTGCAGGGTTATCGGCAGTTGGATTGATTTTCTACTGGAATTCACTTACCGCGTTGTTCAATAAAATTGGCGCTATTGGGGTAAACGCTGGGATTTTAATTGGACTCCTTATGCTCAACTGGCCTTCGGAATCCGAAATCGGTTTCTAAAAAAACCTAAATTCTTAATTTGATCAATAACTTAACATCAAGGAGATTATCTTGTCCGCCTGGTTAGAAACGACATCATTAGTACTTATCATCCTCACCATGACGGTAGGCCAATTAGGCCTGGTCATTCCCATTTTCCCAGGAAACGTGGTCATTTGGGTCGCTGCTCTGGTTTATGGCATTGTGTTTGGGTTTGGCAATTTAGGCGGAGTGCTATTCGCGCTGATCACTTTGTTGATGTTGATTGCCGTCGGCGCTGACAACCTGCTGATGGGTGCCAAAGCCCGCGAGAAAGGCGCTGAATGGGGTTCAATTATTGCGGCTCTGATAGGCGGTGTGATCTTTACTTTTGTGTTCCCCCCCATCGGTGGGATCATCGCAGCACCGCTGATCCTCTACCTGATGGAATACCGCCGTATTGGTGATAGTAAAGCGGCTACCGAAGTGGTAAAGGGTTTGATGTTGGGTTTGGGGATGTCTTTCTTGGCCCGTTTTGCCCTTGGGCTGATCATGATCGGTATTTGGGCGGGGTGGGCTTTCTTCGCCTAAATAATAAATGGCCTGAAGGCCGATAAGTGAGTTTTATATACAGACCCTAAAGGTTACGAGACCTTTAGGGTCTGTATTATTCTGGATTGAAAAACGTCATTCCTACCCCCATCCGTCTGAATCCTTCTTCGATCCAGTACTGCACAATTGATGAACCACCCTCCCAAACATCGAACATCACTGGGATGGCGCTTGTGTCCGCGATGATGGCCAATACTCGGGCAGCCGCTCCTTGTGCAGGTTGCTTTCCATTTTTGAGGATCTCAATCAGTGAAGGAACAGATTCTGTCCCCACAGCAATCAAAGCATCGGCAGCCAGACGGGAGAGAAGTTGGTCCTGATCACCGAGAGTCGCGATTAGCGCTGGAATCGCCTCGGGGGTAGGCTGCTCTTTGAGGGCCAAAGCCGCACACTGACGTACTTCCAGTTCCAGATCGCGCAAAGACTCTAAGAGCAAAGCTGATGACTGGGGTTCAGAGATCAACGCCAAAGTACGCGTGGCCCACCAGCGGTGGTCAGCATTTTCTGAGGAAAGCAATTCCCTCAAAGCTGGCAACGAATCAGCACCGAAAGCGGCAATCTCCCCCGCGGCTGCCTCGGCGGCTTCATCATTGCCGGATATCAGGTTTGAGATTAAATTTTGGAGATTGGACATATCCTGCGGGTAGCAGACCAACCGTTCGGCTGAGCTCACGACGAAGCCTGGTTGGTCTGCTGCCCTTGGAAATTATTTTTCTGGCGGAGGAATGGGAAGATCTTCTTTAGCTGTCTCCACCCACTTGTCGCCCTCGTCGATCAGCATTACGGGGATATCTTCGCGGATGGGGTACTTGCGCCCGCAATCCTGACAGATAAACCAGGATTCTTTGTAGTATTCCAGCAGACCTTCGGTTTCCCGCACGCAGGCAGGGCAACGAAGGATTTCAATGAGTTCTTGACTGACCATTTGATTCTCCTTTAATTCCCCGGAAACTTTGAAGTTTCCGGGGAATGGCAATTATACATCTTCAAAGCGGATATTGATATTTGTAGTTCCATTCCCAAGATCAACACCTTGAACCACAATGGCTTCTCCCTTGGCATGACCATCGAATACCATGCTGAAAGTGGTTTCAGTAATAGCTGTGTTGAGCGTACGTTCTGTCAGCCCTATTTCTGCGAAAATGGTCCGATAGAATTCTATTGCTTCTTCAACAGTAATGTTGGTAGCAAAATTGACCTGGTCGCCACCGCCAGTGAAGTTCTGCACATCCTCGGGGAGCGGAAACTCTGTGTCATATTCTTGAGATTCTTCCGACATATCCTCAGCTTCGTGTTCAGCCTCGGCGGCCTCTTCGGCCTCGACTTCTTCGGATGCTTCAGCTTGTTCGTCAGCAACATCTTCTTGTTCAGTTTGATTTACGTCGGGTGCTTCAGGCTCTTCGGCAGCACCACCAGTTAGAGAACAAGCCATGCTCACAATCAGGAGCGATAGCCATATTAAGAGTAATGATTGTTTTCTTTTCATGATTTTTTCCTTTGGCATTAAAATAGAATTGTTTCTTGGTCAGCAACACACCTATGGGAAATACCGATTCGCATTTCATCGAATCCTAACTTCCATGGTGTGGCTTATGGGGAAAACTCATCGCTGTAAAGCCATATTCTACCCCAAAACAAATATTCAATTAATGTGTATTCTACTGAAAGGTGATCTTCTCAATGCGAACATTTTCTTCCCCCATAAGTTCATTAATCTCAGCAATTAAATCAGGAGTCAGGCGAGTAGCGTAGTTGGGGAAATCCAACAAATAACCACGCCCATCTTCAAAAATATGGAATGCAAAACGGTCATTTCCAGGATTACTGATCAATTTTCCAAAAATTCGGCGCATCAGCAAGCTATCCCTGACGCGGCCTAAACCAGGTCGCATGATTACGGTGAGCATGCGCATATCACCACTGTCAATTGATGGGACAATTGGCAATACAGGTGGCATTGATTCAGCAATGACTTCAGCAGAATCAGGGGAATCTATCCCCTTTTCTTTGGGGATGATTTCATGTAACTGCTGCACTTCCTGAAACTCCTCGGCTAAGGAAAGCGCCTCCTCTACCAATGAACCTCTCTCTCTCACCTCTTCAGCTTCATCTTCGACAAATGAGGGTATCGCAGTTTCAGCGGAGGGGATATCGTTGATATCATTCCAATCGTCGGGGAATGCCTCGGGAGGTGACGGCATACCTTCTTTATCATGGGGTGGCGCTTCTTCGGAGATCTGCTTTGCGCTGGGTTCACGAGATTCAGGTTGGGAACGTGTTTCAGGTTGAGGAACAGGAGCAACACCAAATCCTGGCTCTGGAGGAACAGGTTCACCCAATGGGGTGACATGATTTAGCTCGGTGGTGATGTGGTCCACCAATATTTTTGGTTCTGCTCCCCGGGCATCAATTTTGCCATCGACCATGACGATGTTGTCAAAATCGATGAAATCCCGATATTTAGCCCAGGTTCTGGGGAAGATCACCAGATCAATATTTCCCTGCACATCTTCGAGGGTGACGAATCCCATGGGATCGCCTTTCTTCGTTGTGTGGGGACGGATACGGGCAATAAGACCAGCAACCCGAACTTGCTGTCTTTCATGGGCCTCGACCAATTCCGAAGAATAGTGGGTAATATTTTGGTCGATGGCATCCATCACCGTGCTGAGGGGGTGATCGGAGACATACAGACCAATCAGTTCGCGCTCCCACTCCAGTTGCTCACGGCGCGTAACTTCAGCATTGATATCGGGCAACTCTATAATCTCAACCAGGCCAGTTTGAGCACCGAACATACTCATTTGCCCAGAATCTGCGGCGGCAAAATATGAAGAGCTGATAGAAACGATACGATCGAGAAAATCAAAGAGCGCCGGACGAGCGCCAAAGCTATCCAGCGCGCCAACTTTGATCAGGCATTCGAGAGCACGTTTGCCCACTTTACGCAAATCTGCACGCCGAACGAATTCATTGAGGTCAGCAAAGGGGCCTTCATCACGCGCTTCTAGCAGCGTATCCACAGGGCCATGACCGACATTCTTAACCGCTCCCAAACCAAAACGGATTGAAGCGGTTTTATCGTCAGCATCCCCGTCGATGGAAAAATCCCACAAACTGGTGTTGATGTCGGGAGGTAATACTTCGATACCCATGCGGCGGCAATCGGCCGCATAAGCCGCAACCTTGTCAGTATTGTTCAATTCCACAGATAGCAAGGCCGCCATATACTCAACTGGGTAATGTGTCTTTAGATAGGCTGTTTGCACAGCAATGACACCATAATCCGCGGCGTGGCCTTTGGGGAAACCATAACGAGCAAATGCTTCCCAATTATCAAAAATTTCATTGGCGATTTTTTCTGAGATACCATTTTCTGCTGTACCGCTCACGAATCGGGCACGTGATTTGAGCAAAACATCGGCTTTCTTCTTGGCAACACCTTTGCGTAAGAAATCTGCTTCGGAGGCGGAATACCCGGCCAGTTGCATGGCTGTGTACATGATCTGTTCTTGATAAACAGTGATGCCGTACGTTTCAGCCAATATCGGTTCGAGTTTGGGATGCAGATATTCGATCCCCTCTTGCCCATGCATACGCTTGATATAGCTGGGAATGAATTCCATTGGGCCTGGACGAAAAAGCGCCACCATGGCGATAACATGGTCAAGATTTTGGGGTTTCATCTCGACCAGGTTGCGTCGCATTCCAGCGCCTTCCACCTGGAAAACCCCGGCGGTTTCACCGCGGCCCAAGAGTGCAAAAGTTTCAGGATCATCCAAAGGAATGTTATTGAGATTGAACTCTACACCATGGCGTTCTTGGATCAGGTCGCAAGCGCGTGCCATCACAGTCAGTGTGGAGAGACCCAAAAAATCCACTTTAAGCAAGCCCTGCTCATCGATGACGGACATCTCGAACTGTGTGACCGTTTTGACAGGGCTATCCTGCGCAGAACCGGTTGGGCGGTGCAGCGGCAAATATTCGATGATGGGTTTATCAGTGATCACCACTCCGGCGGCGTGTGTACCAGCATTGCGCACCACACCTTCCATCCCTTTGGCGGTATCGATAAGATCTTGAATATAGGCCGTTGATTCGTAAGCCTGCTTGAATTCTGGAACTTTTTCCAGGGCTTCTTCAATGGTCACGGGCTTGCCAGGGATGGCGGGGATCAATTTGGCAATGCGGTCGACTTCGTTGATGGGAATGTCTTTTACCCGCCCGACATCACGGATTGCGGCGCGCGCTTTCATGGTGCCAAAGGTAATGATCTGGGCAACTTTGTCATCGCCATACTTTCTGGCAGTATATTCCATCATATCGGCGCGGCGGTCGTCACGAAAATCCAAGTCAATATCGGGCATGGAGACGCGACCGGGGTTGAGGAAGCGCTCGAAGATCAGTTCGTGCTCAATGGGATCCACCAAGGTGATTTCCAAAGCGTAGGCCACAATCGAACCAGCCGCGGAACCGCGGGCGTTGTACCAGATGTCTTGCTTCTTAGCGTATTGGCACAGGTCCCAAACGATCAAGAAGTAAGCATCAAAGCCCATCGTGTGGATGATTTCTAGTTCGTAATTCAAGCGTTCTTGATAGACCCCATTCTGAGCGCTGGAACCATAGCGCATCTCAAGGCCGCTTTCACACAGTTCTCGTAGATAAGATTCCGCATCATAGCCCTCTGGAACTGGGAAATCAGGCAGACGGTATCCCTTGAAGCCCAAATCCACTTCACAGCGCTCGGCGATCAACAAGGTGTTGGTCAGTGCTTCTGGCACTTCAGCAAAGATGCGCCCCATCTCTTCGCCACTCTTCAGATAGTAAGTGCTATCGGACATGCGCATGCGCTTGGGATCAGTGACCAGGGAACCCGTCTGCACAGCCAGCAAAATATCCTGCAGCTCTGCATCGGAGGGGTTGATGTAATGCACATCGTTAGTGGCCACATAGCGAGCTTTGTAGCGCGGTCCCAGTTCAAGCAGCGCCTTGTTGATATTGGCCAACTCAGGGATTTCGTGTTCCTGAAGTTCTAGATAGAAATTATCCGCCCCAAAAACCTCGTAATACCAATCTAATTTGGAACGCGCACCTTCAAGATCACCGTTATTGATGGCTCGCGGGATCTCGGCTGCCATACACCCCGATGTACAAATCAGCCCTTCAGCATGTTCGGCCAGGAATTCATGGTCGATGCGCGGGAAATAATAGAAACCCTCTAGCTGAGCTGCTGAGGCAATTTTAAGCAGATTTTGATACCCGACTTGATTCTGTGCCAAGAGCAGCAGGTGAGACGATTTCTTATCAAAATGGACTTGTCTATCGGTCATGCGTCGGGCAGCCATGTAGGCTTCTAGCCCAATAATTGGCTTGATGCCCGCATCCGTGGCCGCATTATAAAAATCGATCACCCCAAACATGGTGCCATGGTCGGTGATTGCTAAGGCAGGCATCTCCAATTCCGCGGCGCGCTCAACCAGCTTCTTGATATTGCTGAAGCCGTCGAGTAGGGAGTATTCTGTGTGGGTATGGAGATGGACAAATGACATGATTAGTCTGGTAGTGTCTTAGTTTTTTCGTCAAATAATCCAAAATCAACAGACTAATGACTACTAAACTATGTGACTATTCGGGATTATAGCACAGAGGTTCGAAGAATTTTTTTAATCGGACTTAAAGAATCCAATTCTTTAAGTTTGTCGAACTTGTGATAGAACATAAGTTCGAATATAATGGAACAGCGTTTTGCCTCATGTGATTTGGTTGAATGCAAAAGGAGTAAATACGATGTCCTCATCCCCTTTCAATGGCTTTCCAAAAGAAACTATTTTGTTCTTTGCCGAACTTGCCGTTAATAACAATAAAACCTGGTTTACCGCACACAAGCCCAATTTTGAGAAGTACGTCATGACCCCAGCGCGAAATTTTGTCGGCGCTATGGGAGAACGACTCCAAGAACTTTCCCCTGGTATCAATGCAGACCCGCGCGTCAACAAATCTATTTTTCGTATCTATCGCGATACACGATTCTCCAAAGACAAGACTCCTTACAAAACCAATCTAGGGCTGTGGTTCTGGGTTGGCGAAGGGGCTAAGTTCGAGAATCCCGGATACTATTTCCACCTCGATGTGGATAATTTGATGTTAGGTGTGGGATTGCATTCCTTTTCCAAACCCATTCTCAAGGCTTATCGTGATGCAGTCGTCGATCCCGAGTTTGGCCCCGCCTTGGCAGAGGTGGTCACTCAGGTTGCAGGCAAAGGCTATGGCATCGGGCAGAAAACTTATAAGCGTGTGCCGCGCAACTATGATCCCGATCATCCAAATGCGGAACTATTGCTCTATAGCGGCCTGACTGGCGGGATTGAGATTGAGCATCCTGAAGCTTTGCACGCTGCAAAATTGGTGGATTACTGCTTCGAGCATTATCGTAAACTTGAGCCGGTAGTCAATTGGCTTCAAACAATGATTGAGAGATTTGTGGAATAAAAATCATGATCACTTTGCGAACGAACACACTACCAAAATACTGCTACGGCGCGGCGCGCAGCATGGTTCATCTGCGCGGATTGTATTTAAAGGAATGCTTCGAGGCTTGGAAGCAAGCCAAAGCCATTGACCTTGTTTTACCAGAAACTGATGACCCCAGCTACGTTTCGTTGGAAGATTTGCTCTCCCACGTACTGAGAGCAGATCGCGGCTACATCGTATGGATTTGTAAACAACTAGATCTTCCCGATCCAGAAATCGAACCGACACCAGCATTAGACGCAATTGCAGAACAAGCAGAGGGCTATATCGCTCATTTGATCGAACGCTGGGCTGCGCCCCTCGCCAACGTCGAGGAAAAGCGCTTTCACAGAGGTGAGTACGAATCCAATTGGGGTGTGCGTTATTGTATAGACGCCATGTTGGAACATGCAGTCATGCACCCCATTCTGCATCTTGTTCAAATTAAGGAGCTTATTGCAGCGCAAACTGGTGAACGAAGAAATAATTAGCGCTAGAATCACCGAGAGCCGGGTTCGCCATACCCGGCTCTCTCTAAGGAGGAGAAGAAGAGAAATCGCCCTTCGCACATAAATATACTAAATCTCCCCTGGTTTTGCATGACGCTTAACCTACGCTTGCCCTACGATACCCCATCAAATTTGATAGTTTTAATCCAAATCTAATGAAATCAGCAATTGACACTCAAAATCTAGGTCGAATCTATAAGATTCGCGGTGGAAAGAAAACCGATCCCAAAGAACTGGAAGCCCTGCGCAAGGTCAACCTGGAAATCCCACGAGGGGAATTGTTCGGGCTGCTGGGTCCCAATGGAGCAGGGAAAACTACATTAATTAAGATCCTCACAACGCTCCTTGCGCCCAGTGGGCTTTTTCATGCCGATCACCTATTGGCTGGAATTACTGCGGCGCTCGTTGGTTGGCTCTGTGGCACAAGCTTTCCCCACCCTTTCAGGATTTAGCAACGCGCAACTGATGGGCATCCTGCTGGGTTTGACAGCAGTGTTCGCCGTGCTGGCCGCGGTGATCTTCTTTTGGTGTGAATTTCGCGCCCGCGAGCGCGGCATGATCGATATGGTAACGAATTATTAAGCGTTCAACGTTACAAGGTAGCAGATTTATCATTTTTAGGAGAAATTATGACATCTGAAATTATCTATATTGGGAGCACAAACCCTACACCCATTGGTGTTATATGGGTTGCCGTTGGTGAAGATGGCTTGATCCGGGTATCAATGTCGGACGATAAAAAATCCCTAATCGAAGAATTGGAAAATCGGTATCGCGTGAATGTTATCGTTGATGAGCAGCGGACTGAGACGTACACCCGCCAAATCGAAGCATATCTGAGGGGGGAACGCGAGAACTTCGATCTGCCTATCGACTGGTCTGTGATGACACCTTTTCAGATGAAAGCCTTGAAAGCCACGTATGAGATTCCAAGCGGTGAAACGCGTACCTATGGAGAGATTGCTGCTCAAGTGGGCAATCCCAAAGCCGCGCGCGCCGTGGGTCGCGCTGAAGCGACTAACCCCATCCCTATCGTGATCCCCTGCCACCGCGTGTTAAACTCCGCTGGGAAATTGCACGGCTACAGCGGTCATGGCGGCTTAGAAACAAAAGCCTGGTTGCTTGAGCTCGAAGCTCAAGCGTAGTCTCCGTTTGGGAATTTGGCAACCCACCCCGAGGGAGTCAGAAAATCCTACTCACCCTCAATCACTTCAGGCTCTTGATCTGGTTCCTCGGGCTTGCGGTCGAGCATCTGCATTTGTGAAGCAACTACCTTGGTGTAATAACGGGTGTCACCATCGCCCTCAACGCGATCTGTCTGCAGACGCCCTTCGACAAAGACCAAACGCCCCTTGCCGAGATACTGTTGGCATATCTCACCTAGGCGACCCCAGGCATCCACATTGAACCAATCCGTTGCTTCTTTGACTTCACCATTGGCGCTCTTCCAACGGCGCCCCACGGCAACACTGAAAGAACAAACCTGCCTCCCAGAAGGTGTGGAGCGGCTTTCGGGATCTTTGCCCAATCGACCAATCAGTTGTATTCGGTTGAGACCAGCCATATCATTCTCCTTACAATTTGCAATTATTTTCACCTATTATTGTAATATTAGATTGGCTATTGTCAAGAACCTTGTTGCCGCTTCTAAAGGCTGGTATCCTTTTGAAAAGGCTAGAACATTGTCAAATTAACACATAGCGAAACCGAGGGAATATGTACATCGCAATTGAAGGCGTCATTGGCGTCGGAAAAACCACTCTCGCAAGACTACTTCAACCTGCTTTCGAAGCTAAATTGTTTCTTGAAGTTTTCGAAGAAAATCCATTCCTTGCAGACTTCTATACAGACCGAGCGCGCTACGCCTTTCAAACCCAGATCTTCTTTTTGCTCAGTCGCTATCATCAACAGAAAGCCATTGCCAAAGAGTTAGATCCCACGAAAAATGTGGTCGCAGATTACACATTTAAAAAGGATGCCCTCTTTGCCGGGATCAACTTGGAGAACGACGAACTTACCACGTATCATCAGGTTCACAACGCACTGGCTGAAAAAATTTCCCTTCCAGATTTGATCGTCTATTTACGGGCTACCAGCGATGTGCTGATGCAGCGGATTGCACATCGGGATCGGCATTATGAGCGGGATATGGATTCAGGCTATATCGATGAGCTAAACCATGCCTATGAAAATTTCTTCGGTGACGGTTATAATGGTCCCAAGATTCTCGCCATCGATACCAACAACCTCAATTTTGTAGCAAGTAAGGAAGATTTGAAACAGGTCGAAAATCGGATTCGACAAAGTTTGCAGATGACCCCTTTCCAAACGGAACTGCCCCTAGACCTCAAAGGTGATGACTGACCATCAAGTGAGTCCTGCTCCAGGGTAAGGAGATAGCCTATGCAAATTACTCCCGCTATTCTCAAACAATTTGCCAATACAACCGTCGAAAAGATTACGCGCGCCAATTACGACATCATGTCAGCATATCTGCGAGGCTCTTTGGTAATGGGGGATGATCCTTTGCTCGGTAATACTACCGACATCGACTTGGTCTTCATCCACACCGATACCCCCAGGGTTGAACGGGAAATTCTCAGATTAACGGATGAGGTGCATCTGGACATTGAACACCATTCTCAAAGGGAATATCTCAAAGGCCGCGATTTACGCATTCACCCTTGGATGGGACCCACGCTTTACAACGCACAAGTTTTGTATGACCCCCAACATTTTCTCGATTTCACCATCGCCACAGTTCGAGGGATGTTCCACCGCGAAGACCATACTTTAATTCGAGTGCGCACTCTGATCGATAGCGCTCGAAATCGATGGATTTCTCTACAACCTATAGCAACTGAGAGCAACCAAGAAACTGCAACGGAGTATTTAAAAGCGATCGAAGAGACGGCTAACGCTGTCGCTTTATTGGTTGGAGAGCCGCTGACTGATCGTCGGTTTCTAACGACATTTGCCAAGCGTGCGCAGTCTTTTGAACAACCGGGGCTGTATGCAGGTCTGATGGGTTTGCTTGGTGCCCCGCGCGCTGAAGTCGAGACGCTTCATGATTGGGCAGAGGTTTGGAAGGCATCCTTTTTGGCTACATCTATATCGGACCGCCCCATTCAAATTCATTCTTATAGAAGGGATTATTACGCACGCGCCTTCGAAGCTTTGTTGACCAGCGAGCGGCCGAAGGATGCAATGTGGCCGCTGCTGCACACTTGGAATATTCTCGCTGGCTGCTTACCGCAAAGCGACCCAGCTTACAAAAAATGGCAATCGGCATTTGAACAATTGGGGTTGCTCGGCACTGACTTTTTAGAACGCATCGAAGCTTTAGATATTTATTTGGAACAAGTAGAAGAAAAAATCGAAAGTTGGGCTATCGAACACGGGGCTTAAAAAAGAAAAACTGGCTCTTCAATTAGCCAGCTTTTTGCTTAGATGGCAAATCTTGGTAACAGAACTTTGAAGGTTGATCCCTTCCCTGGGCCATCAGACTCTGCCCAAATCCGGCCATGATGGAGATCCACCATCCCCCTGGCAATCGCCAATCCTAATCCCAAACCTTCATATCGACGACGCATGTGATGTTCCACCTGATAGAAATGCGCAAAGATGCGCTCAACTTCGTTGGGATGGATACCTATACCGCTATCTTGAACTTCAACAAGAATCTCTCCCTCAGTGGCCGAAATCCTAACCACAATTTCACCCTTGGGCGGCGTAAAGCGAATGGCGTTATTCAATAAATTTTCGAAGACTTTTTGAAGCCGTTCGTCTGCATTCACCCATAGATCTTGAGAAGGCGGGATGAACTCCAATTGATAATCCACAGCCTTTGCCATTTGAGAGATATCATCAAATATCGTCTTTATCATATTCTGAATTTGAATGGGGCGCAGACGAAGCTCAGTTGCGCCAGTGTATAACAAATTCATATTCGTCATATCTTCCAACAATGCGCGTAAGCGCATTGCCGCAGCGTGCACAGTTCCAGCGTGTTCAGAGAATTCTCCCTTCGCTTCCTCTTTCAAGAAAGTTGCATAACCCAGGATAATCCCTAAAGGTGTGCGCAATTCATGCGAAGCCACTGCCATGAAATCGGCTTTGAGCTTGTCAGCCTGGCGCAGCTCTTCGTTGGCTTGTTGTAATTCTTCGATGATATGCGCATTGTTTATCGCTACTGAGGTTTGCGCAGCCACTAATGATAGAAGTTGAGCGTCAGCTTCAGTAAACTCTCCTTCTATTTTGTTCAAGCCCTCCAAGACTCCAATCGTTCGCTCACGAATAATTATGGGAACACCCAACAAGCTACGAACTTGATAACCTGTGCGTTCTTCAACGACGGTAAAGTAATCGGGGTTTTTTGGTACATCATTGATGATCATCGGTGTTCTTTGTGTGAAGATAAGCCCGGCAATACTGCCTTCTACGGGAATGGGAATCGCTGCGAGCTCATCTGACTCCGCACCAACCGAAACTGAAAAGTTTAGTAGCTCTTCGTCTTCATCATAGAACATGATGGAGGCCGCATCACAAGAAAGCATTTCGACCACTTTGGAAAGAATCGATTTCAATTGTGGTTTTAGTTCAAGCTCTGAACTCAGCATTTGGTTTATTGCAATCAGTCTATCGAGGTATTCCATATGACGGTTTCCTCTGTGAGATAAAGCATTTAAATCTACATTCATCAACGTTCGTAGCGTGAGTCGTCGAGCAGTTTGTGATAATCCTGTTCTTGGTCTGGCATGTCGAGTTCTGAATTACCTTCTACTCTATAACGTTCTTCTCCTGCTTCTAATGAAACCTGAGAAGCGCGTGGCAATATGGCCCATTTACCGCAATGGGGGCACCGTAGTAACTTGCCAACAACCAAGTTTGGGGCCAAGAAATTTCTTGCATAGGGCAACTGGCAGCGAGGGCAAACTACACCGCCAGCCAGGCCGTAATCACCAAGTTTGAATTTCTTTTTGCGGCTAAAAAAGGCTGTACCCAAGGTACCCAGCAAAGTCGCTCCTCCAACAATTACAAACAAGGGCACGATGAAATCGCCCACACTCTCCCAAGCTTGTTCTGCATCAATAAAGTAACGTGCAAATTCAGCAGAAACGATCTGAGAGCCATCTTCTCGATAACCTATCGCCGAAAAACTATGCTCACCCACAGGAAAATTGGCCGTATTGAATTTGTAACGAAAAGGGGGTTCTATAGCAGTATGAACAACTTCACCATCAATCAAATACTCCACGCGCACCAAATCATCTGGTGACTTGACCTTCAAGGAAAAACTGCCCTGGATTTTTCCACCCGCACCATAGCCGAAGTCCCTGTGCAAACTGATCACCAAAGAGTCAGTTTCTTCTTGCGCAACAACCGAAAATGGTAATACAAACAATAATAGGAAAAGCAGGATTGAAAAAACTCGCTTCATAATTAAATACCCTGAAACCATCTACTCATTGCACAAAGAGCGGGATGCGTTTTATTATTCTAACCGCAAAAAAGGATTTTCGAGGTGGAATTTCGCGATTGTTGAAATTTATTTCCAACGCGTCAAGATCGTCTCTCGTTGGAAGAGTTGGGTCGCAAATGCGAACAATCCAAAATCAAGAACCAGCAAACCGATAGCCATCCACAGGATGATCTGCTCATTAATGAAGATCAATCCTGTGGATTGGCCGACAAATAACCCGATCAGTGGCAGCACAAATATCGCCGATATTTGCTCCGCCACGCGTGGGTCCGTCACTCGCGAGGAGATCATCACAGCAATGCTGACTCCGGCCAATGCTAACAAGGGGCCAACCACAAAGATGGCACTTAACCACAAAGGGTCGAATAACTTTCCCAACACACCAGGGCTGACAGCCAACAAACGCGCCCCGATCATATACAAGAAGAAGCTCAACCAGGTTGCCACGACCGCGGGAATGGATGCCGCCAGTGCCTTGCCTGTCAAAAGTTCCAACGTGGTGATTGGCGTCGCCAGGAGGGGTTCAAGTGTGCGGGTGGTTTTCTCCCCAACAATGGAATAGGACGCAAAGGTTATAGGCACAATCATTGGTACCATCATGAACAAGAGCATGAATTGGCTGACGATGAAATATTGCATACAGCCACTGGCGTCCAATCCGTCACACATATCGAGAAACTGAGGCGGCAAATCGGACATTGCTATGGCATCACTGAAATCGCCTGATGACTTACTAACATAAAGAATGATCAATGGTAAAGCCGTGAACAACAAAGGCAGGAATGCTACCGTGAATAAGACGAAGCGGTTTTTGAAAACTTCCGCCCATTCTTTTCGAATCAAAGTCCAAATTTTCTTCATCGCAATACACCATCAATTCTCTTGGTTTACCAATTGTAAATAAACGTCTTCCAGTCTCTGGCGCAGTTCCCCGACAAATTGGATCTCAGCGCCCGCTTCGACCAGAACTCGGATGAGTTCAGGGTTATGCTGTTCAGGCTCATCCATCCCAACCACAAGTTTGTTATCAACCATATCGGCGGACTGTACGAATTCAAATCGCGAAATGACCTCAGCGAATCGGCCATCAGACTCACTTAAATGGAACACAACTGTGCGTCCGAATAATTTTCGCCGCAGCGCTGTCGGTGTATCTAAAGCCAACAAACTACCCTTGATCACAGCAATGCGATCGCACAATCGGTCCGCTTCGTCAAGGTTGTGCGTGCACATGATAATCGCCCGTCCATCACTCTTTAAGTCGGCTATGAAACCTCGCATCATACGCGCAGCCTGAGGGTCTAGACCGCTAGTAGGTTCATCTAAGAAGAGCACATTGGGCTCGTGCAGCAATGTCCGAGCAATGGCCAATTTCTGGCGCATTCCTTTCGAAAACGTTCCCACGGCTTCGTGACGCCTTTCCCACAAACCCAGCATCTTCAAGTAGCGCTCAATTTGAGTATCCATATCTCCCACAGCATACATTTGGGCATAGAATTCCAGATTCCGCTCAGCGCTGAGTTGGTCGTACAGCCCCGGAGCTTCGGTCAAGATTCCCACGCTACGGCGGATATCCTGATCTTGATGCCCGACCCGATAGCCGTTGATCCAAGCATCTCCCGCGCTCGGCCCAATCAATGCGCCCAACATACGTATGGTTGTGGTTTTTCCTGCTCCATTGGGACCCAGCAAGCCAAAAATCTCTCCAGCCTGCACCGAGAACGATAGTTTGTCGACAGCCTGCACCTGGCCAAAGGCTTTCGACAGTCCTTCTAATACAATCATCTTCGAATTATCCATAAAATCACCTACGAAATGAATCTGCTATCGTCGAGATTTTCTTCTGAAAATACAGGTTGCTCGACCTCTACTTCGCGCGTGGGAGGCGCAGATGAACCTGGTTCTTGTCCTCTAGGATGATCGCGCAACATCAACACAAAAACGATGCTCAGCGCCCCAAAGAAAAGTATAATTCCCTCCGTGACATAAACTCCCCACCGTTGAAGGACAATTAGCGCCACCGCGTTGATGGTTGTATGCCAGAGGATTGCAGCACCAACCCAGAGATTATTTCTTCGCACAAAAGCCTGCAACACCAACACAGAAGCTGACAGGTGAAAACACAACGCGCCGACTCTTTCCACCGCTCCCATCAAGGCCAAGTGCCAAGGAAGGGACCAGTACGTCTCAAGTTGAGATTGAGCTAATTGGATTTGCTCAGGAGGCAGGATCGTCGTCAAATCTGCATCACGCAAAACGAAGGCCTGGATCAATGCATAAAGGGCCAAAGCCCCAAGGATAATAGCTTCAATGCCACCATGCCCGGCCCCAAACATCACCGCGGATTTCCAATTTCGTTCATCATTCAACCAGAAGCGATAAGCCAGGTAGCGAGCTGTCTCTTCAAATACTCCCGAAGATAGTCCATAGAAAACAGCCAGGATCACAAATGAGACTCCGCCATCAGCAGTTGACAAACCTAAGCGTTCAACACCCGGAGATAATACCCATTGATTGAAGGGGATATGAAAAATTTGAGAAGCAACAAAAACGACAGCGCCAATACCAAAGAGTTTCCACTCCACTCGCAAGCGCCTTGCCAAGAAAACACCCAGAACCAAAGGCATGGCAACCATCAGAATTGCATTTAATGCACGAACAAATATATCCATTGGTATTCCTGTAACTTCTTGAAAAACGTTTCACGTGAAACACGATTCCTTTATTTGGAAAAATGTTACACGTGAAACAAAGTCAAAGTGCCATCACATAAGTCGAGCACTCGTAAATAATACGAGTGCTCCATATGCACGATAATAAGAGTGTATCAAAAATTAGCGCGATCGAGCAACCGCGACCACGGCCGCCACTGCCATCAATACAACAAGTATTGCAATTGTGGGAATTGCCCCAGCAATGGGAAAGCTTGCTCCACCTCTGTATGCCAAAAAGAAGAATAGAAAGCTGCCCATCAAAAGCAGGCCAAGCGCCACCATCACACCGATTTTAGTCAGTGATCCACCATAATTCGTTCGATAGGGATCAACCCCATTGGGAAGCATGTGATCTTTCTTTCGTGCCTCAACTGGACGTCGGAATCGAATGCGACGATTGTCGAATTTTTCCAGCATTTCCCAACCTGCTAAAGCTTCCTCTTCTACAAGGGCAGCCAAAACATTGGGATTCCGAAAGGCTCCTGATTCGGAGCGAACGATCTTGTATTCCCATTTCTCAGTGTTGTCATCATTGTACTTGGTCATTTTTTCTTCCTCTGCTTCTTCATCAAGTTTACGTTTCTTTGCGGCCGCAGCTGCAGCAATATGCGCACCATGATAAGCCATATTTTCTCCTCATCACATTAGATACTACCATTCGCTTTGCAGTCGGGTTCGCTGCCTGCGGACAGATTCTGTCAACGGCCGTTTGGCAACGATAGTAACTTTGTTGCTGTTTGTAGGTGTGTATACATTGATCGCTTCCCACCCTTCTTCACCCCAAGCATTCAATGTAACGGCAATCTGTTCATCTTTCGTCCCAAACACAGACCCGATCGTCAGCACTTGGTACTCCCAATAATTAATTTCATCCATGGAGTAGCTCCTTTCATGTAGACTGGCTCAGGGTCAAGAACCAACTCTGAGCCAGTCCTAGCCATTCATGTTTTCGTAGATTATTCTTTATTCTCGGATGTTTTCGCCAAGGCTACCATGCCGCTCAAAGCACCCAGGTTCATCGTATCCACCGCACTGCTGGGGACGATGACCATAGCGCCTTTTTCCTTCAAGCCCTCGAAGAGCATATTCATCGCTCGAAGGTGCAAAGCGGTGGGATTATCGATGTAAGCTTCGGAGGCCTCGGCAAAGGACGCCGCGATTTGCTTCTCGGATTCTCCCAGGATCACGCGCGCCTGGCGTTCACGCTCAGCCTGCGCCTGTCGTGACATGGTATCTTCTAATTCTTGGGGGATCACCACATCACGAATTTCTACTGATTGCACCGTAATACCCCAAGGCGTAGTGCGTTCATCGATAATTCGCTGCAACTCGGCATCCATCTTCGCGCGCCCCACCAGGATATCAGCCAATTCCATCTGGCCGATAACTTCACGCAGGGCAGTTTGAGAAGCCCACGAGATCGCCATCTTATAATCTTCTACTTCCAAGGCGGCCTTCTCAGCGTCCCAGGCCATCCAGAACAGAACCGCGTCTACGTCAACGGGAACAGTATCTTTGGTCAGCGTTTTCTCCGCACTGAAGGGGGTCACCATCACCCGGTGATCGATCCATTTGGGGATAGTATCCACGATGGGGATTATCCAGAACAAGCCTGGTCCGAGCAGTCCGCGGAATTTGCCAAAGCGCAACACAATAGCCTTTTCCCATTGGTCGGCGATCTTCAGGGCGAACATCAAGTACAGGCCGATCAGCATAAACACCATGGTGAAAACAATGATCACCCAGACATCCACATTCTCCATTCCCATGATCGTTGCGCCAACCGTGGCAATCGTGAGAAAGGTGGCGAATAAAATTCCAGCGACGCCGTTGATTCGGGGATTATTTTCGTCTGTCTTTCGCATTCGTTGGTACGTAGGGTTCTTCATTTTTGTGCCTCTCTTTTTTTATTGTCTATGTTCTGGAGGCGGAGCGCCTCCCTTTATCCATTGATTGACATATCGATCAAAGATCTTCCTGACTTCTTCGGCCGAGTAATCCAGGCCTGCTGCTTCGTTCAAATAATGACGGGTCAGCCATTCGATATCTTGGCGGCGTAAGCGCTCTCCATTCTCTTCCGTACTTGGTGGCAGGATAAATGTTCCGCGCCCATGTTGGGTTGAGATTAGGCCTTCTTCATCTAGCATCCGATAAGCCCGGGCAATGGTATTGAAATTTACCCGCAGATCTGTCGCCAGTTGCCGTACGGTGGGGAGCTGGTCGCCGGGCTCTAGACTCCCTGTTGCAATCATGTGTTTGACTTGATCGATGATCTGCACGTAAATTGGTATTTTTGAAAGCAGATCGATTTCTATTTGCATAAGCACTCCGTTTAGTCAATATTGTATCTTTGTATTATTGTATGATTGTATCTTTGTATTATTGTACACAATAAAGGAGGATTGTCAATACCCTTTTAAAATGATCCAAAACTAGAAAAAATAAAAGACCCAGAGCTGGTTCAAAGCTTCCTGGGTCTCTATATGTAAATATTTGGAATTTAAATATTAAGCAGCAATCGGCCTCCCCCATGAAAATGAATCAAGCAGCCTGCACAACCGCCCGGAAATTGATATAGGCCGTGGGCATATCCGGCGCAGTCATTTCAATGCGTGTGGCATCCAAACGTTTTGCCCCCGGCAGTCGACAGGCACGATCAACCATCTCGGACAACCTGAACTCAATGATTGTCTTCACCGGTTCAGAAACCGTGAAGGGTTTGGGCTTGCCATCTTTCAAACCTGAAACTGCTCTCTCAGCGTCTTTCCGAATCAACTCTTGAGCGACGTAGGGATGCAGGCATTCTGCGGACGAAAAGCTCGTCGAGTGCTTTACGATAACAGTCTCCAACCCACCAAGCAATTCTTCCGCCTGCGCGCAAGTAGTCTGATCGCCAGTAATCATTAGCACCGGCGCACCAAAAGCACCGCACACAGCGGCATTCAAGCCATGCTCTCCCACCAGAATATCGTTGAGCCAGACATTGGCAATGCGTTTGCTGGACCAGGTGTGCGCCAGGACAGCCTTCTCCGTTCCACTCCGGGCGTGGTACCCCACGAAGATCACACCCGAAAAATCTCCAGCTTCGATTCCCTGCACCATCGCAAAGGGCGCTGAATTCCCTGAATTCAGACACACGCGCGGGTCCAGGTCCTCGATCAAAATGTTATAACCACCTGCGTGTCCATCTGACACAACCACTTCTGTAGCACCTCCATCGAAGGTCCCCAGCGCAGCCGCATTGACATCAGCAGTCATGATCTTACAAAATCGTGGGTACTCAGACCTTGCAGGGTCAACCTGATCCCAATTGGTCACCCCTGAAATGCCTTCCATATCCGCTGCGATCAAAATTTTCATATTTTCATCTCTTATTCCGGCAACGCCGACCTAACGAACTCTGCCAAATCACTTTTCAGTTTCTCCAAAGATGGCAGATGAATGTACATCATGTGTCCGGCCTCGTAAAAGTCCATCGTTATATTGTCACGCAGACTCTCATCTAAGTCCATGTGATCGAAAGTGTAAAGGGTGGCAAAGTAGGGAGTCGCCAAATCATAATAGCCGTTAGCCACAAAAACCTTCATATACCGGTTGATCGACATGGCCTTGCGCAGTGTCTCAGCTACATTGACATACTGATTCTGATGCTGGTCGTAACTCCAGGGGTGCACGCGGCTGGTCAAGATTTCATAGGGCAGGTCACTCTCAAAGTTTAATTCGGAGCGCACATAATCATTGAGGGTAGCGGTGTAGGGTCCGGTGATAGCAGCCAAACTGGGATCGAATTCCCAGCTTTCTCCGGCTGCATCGCGGTCGATGCCCTTGAAACGCGTATCTAAACGCCCTGTGGTACGGCGTTCATCACGCTGCAATCCTTTGGTAAAGCGCATGATCTCCACGCGCAAATTTGTTTGCTCAATATACTCGGATGTTAAGCCCGTATAGCGCGCCAGCTTTTGAATGATTTTGTCTTTTTCGCCGCTTGGCAGTGCATCGCCCTTCATTAAAGCAGACGCATATTCTCCCAAGGCAAAAGCCTCGACTTCATCGAGTGTGTCGCGCAGGTTCTTCTGCAATTCATCATCAAGCTTGCCATGATACCAGGCCGTTGCTGTGTACGTGGGCAAGAACAGTATGTAAGGCATATCATTGCCAGGCACAAAGCGCGCCGTCTGGAAATTCAAAATCGATGAAATCAGCATGATGCCATTCAAATACATGCCATGCCGCTCTTGCAGATATCCCGCCAAACCTGCGGCGCGGGTAGTGCCGTAACTCTCGCCGATCAAAAATTTTGGAGATACCCAACGCTGATAACGGCTGGTAAAAAGACGAATAAAATCCCCAACGGATTGAATATCCTTCTGAAAATCATGGTACTGTTTGGGGCTCTCGCCAGGGATCGCGCGGCTGTACCCTGTTGTTACTGGATCGATGAAGACCAGGTCGGTGAGATCTAGAAGGGAAAATTCGTTATCGACCAACTCGAAGGGGGGTGGGGGCATTTCACCCTCATCGGTCATCTTCACACGGCGTGGGCCCAACAAACCCATATGCAGCCACACCGACGAAGACCCCGGTCCGCCGTTGAATGAAAAGGTGAGCGGGCGCGTTTTGCGGTGCTCAGCACCGTCGATTGCGTTGTCTGCATCTAGCGTGTAAGCTGTAAAAAAGATCGCCGCCTTAGGCTTCTCGAGTTCAGGCTCTCCATTCTCATTGGCTGGCTCATCATTCTCTTCCTTCAAGATCATCGTGCCAGTGGTAGCCGTGTAGCGAATTTCTCGCCCGGCGATGGTGACAGCATGATGCGTTATGGAGATGTTGTCTTCATACTTGGGGGTGGATTCGTTGTTGGTTTCTTTTTCTGGCATGGGTTTCTCCGTTTGAGATGTGAGTGGGATAAGTAATTGAGATTGAGAAATAAACTACTCTGTCATCCTGAGGCGGCGCTTTACGTCCCCGAAGGGGAAGCCGAAGGATCTCGCGCAGCGTATTGAAAAATTTACGCTTCGCTAGATGCTTCACTTCGTTCAGCATGACAAACAATAAAACCGGCCTACGCCGCCATCTCATCCCGTACAGCCTTATATAGCGTCTCTGCTTTGAGTTCGTGTAGGGTATAGCACGGTGCATCAAGATGATTGGCCAATTCTTGTGCCAAACCCTGGTCAAAGGCGACGTGTTCCATATTGATCACCACGCTGCGGATCTCATCAAAGGCGATTTTCTCCGCCAGCTTGTGGGCTTCTTCTTGGGGAGGCTGGTTGCCCATAGAGACATTTCCTGCCCCATCGGTGAGCATGATCATCAAAGGCTCGACATCCGGGTAGATCATACTTTGCTGCTGAATGACTTGATGCGCCAGGAAAAGACCCGCAGCTAGCGGAGTTTTTCCGCCTACGGGAATATCGGTCAGCGCGCGCTGCGCCAATTGTACTGAGTTGGTCGGCGGCAATATCAATGTGGCGCGATCTTTTTGGAAGACGATCAATCCCACTCGATCTCGTCTTTGATAGGCATCGGTCAATAGCGAAAGAATAGCACCCTTCGTCGCCGACATGCGTTCTGCTACGGCCATAGACCAGGATGCGTCCACCACGAACATCACCAAATTGGCTGTCTGTTTGACGCGGACTTTCTGTTGCAAATCTTCTGGGCGAATAGCAAAGGCCACTTCCTTACGCTGTTCTTCGCGATCCTTCTGATAGAGCGCTGCGGTGCGAATGGTGGCATCAAAGGCGATATCGTTAGTTTTCCCTTTTGCGGGGCGAGATTTGATGTAGCGACCGCGTTTGCGTTCAGTGCGCGTGCGCGATCTTCGGCCGCTGCGACGGCGCGAAAGTCGGTCTAGCTGAGTTTCTAGTTTTCTTGCGTCAAAAGCCTCACTGGGTTTGACTTTCTCTCCCCCTTCCCACCAATTCGAAGAAACGGAATCGAACACGTCCTGCTTGGCTGGTTCTGCAGGCGCGCGTGTAGACTCTTCTTTTTCCTCGCTGACGTTATCAGCTACGGCTTTTTTTTTTCGTCGACTTCTTGTGAGTCTGATCCTGGCTGGCGTTCTTCGAGCGGTGCGGAAGCCCCTTGCAATTGCTCAATGCGCTCTTGTAATTCGTCGAAGCCAATATCTGCCTGATCAAAAGGTCCGCGTTTGATGCGGTGTGGAAATGCTAACTCGGCGGCCAGGGCAATATCTCGTTCGGTGACTTGAGTGCGGGCCTCGAAAGCGGCATGGGCGCGCGCGGCTTTGAGGATCACCAAGTCAGAACGATGCCCGTCTACATTCATCGATGCGCTTAATGCCGCGATGGAGAGCAAATCTCTGCGAGTGTACTGCACCTGCCCAACCAGTTGGCGGCCTTGGTCAATCTGACTTGAAAGTTCATTCTCTTTTTCGATCCACTGCTCGCGGAATCCGTCAGCATCAGATTCAAACGCCAGGTTGCGCTCCATAATGAAAACGCGTTCTTGGGGTGAACGAATGCCGGAGATATCGACGGAAAGGGCGAAGCGGTCAAGCAACTGAGGGCGCAGGTCACCCTCTTCGGGATTCATGGTACCAACCAAAATGAAGCGCGCTGGGTGGCTGAAAGAAATGCCCTCCCTCTCGACAATATTCATGCCCATCGCCGCGGAATCCAGCAAGAGGTCCACTACGTGATCATCAAGGAGGTTGACCTCATCAATATACAATAAACCGCGGTTGGCAGCCGCCAGCACCCCAGGTTCAAAATGTCGCTCACCTTTTTGAATGGCTTTCTCGATATCCAGGGTTCCCACCACGCGGTCTTCGGTTGCAGAAACAGGCAGATTTACAAAAGGTGTTGTGCGCAGTTGAACATCCTGATCAGCTCGTTCACGGCACTCGGTGCACCACGTATGCGAGCGATCTGGGTCACAGCCAAATCGGCACTGAGTAATTACTTTGACTTGCGGAAGTAATGCCGCCAATGCACGCGCTGCGGTAGACTTCGCCGTTCCACGTTCACCGCGGATCAAAACACCGCCAATGCGCGGTGAAACTGCATTCAAGATCAGCGCACGTTTCATGCGCTCCTGGCCGACAATTGCTGTAAAGGGGTAAATAGTTGGCATTGAATCTGTTCTCTCTAGATTAAAAAGTTCTCGACAATATTACCACAAAGGTTGCCAAGTTATCCCTTAGCACTTATAATGTCCGTCGATCCTATAAACTTGGAGTGTATTAATAAAAAAGATGAAAGATAGTGAAGCGCTCGTAGAAGAAAACGTTGTTGAAGAAGTAGTAGTAGAAGAAGAATCGTCAGACCCCCAACCCTCGATGGAACAACTGCTCGATGAGGAAGGCCTGGACATTGATCTGCCCAAGGCCGGAGAAATGCGAGAAGGAATAATCGCCTCCATTGCGCATTCTGAAATCCTGGTCAGCATCGGGGCAAAATCCGAAGGTATCGTCTCCGGTAGAGAAATAGACCAATTAGACACTGAACTCCTCGAAAGTTTCGAGGTCGGTCAGCCTATTAAGGTATATGTTCTTTCACCTGAGGACCGCAACGGCAATCTGTCAGTTTCTCTAACCCGGGCTCAAGAAGAAATGGATTGGGAACTGGTTGAGAATCTAAAAGAATCCGGTGATGGTTATGATGGGCATATCTCCGGCTTTAATAAGGGAGGGCTTCTTGTTCCGATTGGAAAGCTCCGAGGCTTTGTCCCCGGCTCGCAGATTAGCCTAACTCGCCGAACAACTGGCGACTCTCCTGAGACTCGTTGGGGCGCGTTGATCGGTGAACCCATTGAGGTCAATGTCATTGAGGTTGACCGCTCCCGCCGCCGCCTGATTTTGTCTGAGCGCAAGGCGCTGAACGAAACGCGCGAAACCCTCAAAGATCGTTTGCTAGAGGAGCTGGCTGTTGGTACAGTCAACAAAGGGCGCGTGACCAGCCTGGCCAACTTCGGCGCTTTCGTCAATATTGATGGCGCTGACGGTCTCGTCCACCTTTCCGAGATTTCTTGGGAACGCATCAAACACCCCAAAGATGTTCTCAAAATCGGGCAAGAGGTTGAAGTCAAGGTCATTAGCCTGGATCAGGAACGCAAGCGCATTGGTTTGTCCATCCGCCAACTTCAGGAAAATCCCTGGTTGATCAAGGTCAAAGATCTCAAAGAAGGTCAACTCATTGAAGGTACCATCACACATCTGACCGAATTTGGCGCTTTTGCCAAATTGGGCGAACGCGACCTCGAGGGTTTGATTCACATCTCTGAGCTAAGCCCCGACCGCGTTGAACATCCCAAAGAGGTTGTCAAAGTTAGTGATACCCTGACTCTGCGGATCATCAACATCGACCGTGAGAAATTCCGCATTGGTCTCAGCCTGCGCAAGGTTGACTCCGGCGCCTACATCGATCTTGATTGGAAGATGGTCAAAGAAGAAGTTGATTCCAGTTTCGAATCTCCTTTCGATGAAGAAGACGCCGAGGTTGCAGAGGCGGATGCTGAAGCTCCCGCTGATACCGACGCCGCTGATACTGAGGCAGAAGCAGTTGTTGATGAAGCAGTTGTCGAGGAAACTGTGGCCGAAGATACTGAGGCAGAAGTTGAGGCAGAAGCTGAGGTTGAAGCAGAAGCTGAGGTTGAAGTAGAAGTCGAGGCAGAAGCCGAAACTGAAGACGCTGATGAAGACGAAGCGGAAGCCGAGGCAGAAGCGGATGAAGAAGAAGCCACAGAAGAGCCTGAGGCTGACGATGAGCCCGAAGATGCCGAAGCCGAAGATACAGACGCCGAAGATACAGACGCCGAAGAATCTGACGCCGAAGAAACTGACGCCGAAGAAACTGAGGCGGATGAAGAGGCAGACCCTCCGGATGAGGCAGAAGAGCCAGAACCCGAAGAGGAGTAAGTCAAAGAAACTTCCAGGCGCACCTAATCAGGTGCGCCTGTTTCGTAGTACAACAGAGCATTGTTCTGTTACGCATTAGATATTTATAAGAAATTGTTCACCCAAGATTCAATTCGGACATACTCTGGTAGAATTGAAAATCGCTATCCAAGTAGAAACAATATTGGAAGCAAAATGTAAGGGATCATCGGCCCAAAACGACTATATAATGGTAATGATAGATCCTTCAAAACCATATTTTTGGTTTTATTGAATCACCCGCTCAATTTCATTTTAGGAGGTAGTCCCATGTCGAGCATGGAACGATTTACACAAAGAGCACGGCGGGTGCTTAGCTTGGCGCACGAAGAAGCCGAGCGCATGCGGCACACTCATATTGGAACCGAACACCTACTCTTAGGCCTTATGCTTGAGGATGGTGGTATCGCTGGACGCGTTCTACGCGAACTCGGCCTGGAATTCGATCGGGTACGAGATCTGATCGAGAGAATGGTTGGCTTGGGCGAATACACAACCCAGCGACCGACCCTTTCCCCTGGAACACAGAAAGTCCTAGAATTGGCAGTCGATCAGGCTCGTGAGCTTGGGCATCATTATATTGGTGTTGAACACTTGCTGTTGGGTGTGATCGAACTTGATGAAGGCATCGCCCTCGACGCCTTGCGTCAATTAGGTGTCACGCCTGAGCAAGTTCGCCGCCAAACCCATCGAATTCTCAAAGAAACTAAATCGGCGCAGCGCGAGCGAGGTCAACAGCGTAGGCGAAAAGGCAAGGAAGCCGAAGCGAAAGGCAAATCCAAGTCTAAGACTCCACTAGTTGATCAACTTGCCACTGACTTGACCCAAATGGCTGAAGACGGCAAACTCGACCCGGTGATTGGTCGGCAGATGGAAATTGAACGCGTTGTTCAAATCCTTGCCCGACGAACAAAGAATAACCCCGCCCTCACCGGAGAACCCGGCGTTGGAAAAACCGCCATTGTCGAAGGTCTCGCTCAAAGGATTCTGGAAGGCGATGTGCCTATTCCCCTGTTGGGCAAGCGTCTGCTGCAACTTGATGTAGGTTCACTGGTTGCAGGCACTATGTACCGCGGTCAGTTCGAAGACCGTCTCAAACGCGTCATCCAAGAACTGAAATCATCTGACTCTGTGCTCTTCATCGACGAAGTGCACATGTTGGTCGGCGCAGGTTCGGCAGGATCCGCTATGGATGCAGCTAACATCTTGAAGCCAGCCCTCTCAAGAGGTGAACTTCAAGTGATAGGTGCTACAACGCTGGATGAATACCGCAAACACATCGAGAGCGACGCAGCTCTTGAGCGCCGCTTCCAACCGATCCTTGTCGAAGAGCCCAGCCCCGAGGAAACCATTGATATCCTCAAGGGTATCCGTCCCGCATACGAGGCACATCATCAGCTCTCCATCCTGGACGAAGCATTGGAATCAGCTACCAGCTTATCAACTCGCTACGTTTCCGATCGCTTCCTTCCCGATAAAGCCATTGACCTGATCGACGAAGCAGCTTCACGAGTGCGTATGTACAAAAGCCCCGTCGCAGAGACCACCAAAGAATTAGTTGGTCAATTGCGCGATATTCGCAAGCAGTTCGACAAGGTCAAAGAAGAAGCTGGCGGCGAACCCTATGAAGCTGATATCCAAGGACTGGAGAAACAGCGCACTGAAATCGAGGCTGAACTCGAACGCTTACGCACCACCTGGGATCGTGAAAACAGTCCCAACGTCACCTCGGATGATATCGCCGAAATTGTCGCTATGTGGACCGGCGTGCCGGTAATGCAAATGGTTCAGGAAGAATCCGAGCGGCTGCTATTGATGGAAGAAGAACTCAAACAATCTATCATTGGCCAAAATGAAGCTATCGAGACCATTGCCAAAGCGGTTCGGCGAGCTCGGGCAGGGTTGAAAGATCCTAAACGCCCCATTGGTACTTTTGTATTCCTTGGTCCCACAGGTGTTGGAAAAACTGAATTAACCAAAACATTGGCACGCTTCTTGTTTGGCAGCGAAGATGCTCTGATCCAACTGGATATGTCCGAGTTTATGGAACGGCATTCGATCAGCCGTTTAGTTGGTGCCCCTCCTGGGTACATCGGCTACGACGAAGCTGGACAACTTACCGAGGCCATTCGGCGGCGACCTTATTCGATCATCGTCTTTGATGAAATCGAAAAGGCGCACCCCGAGGCTCACAACATGCTATTGCAAATCATGGAAGAGGGCCAGCTCACGGATGCCAAAGGCCGCAAAGTCGATTTCCGTAACGCCATCATTGTAATGACATCCAATGTCGGCGCCGACATGATCAAACGGCAATCTGGGTTGGGCTTCGAACTCAAGCGCGACGAAGAGACCGAGGAGAAGCAAGAATATCAGAAAATGCACAAGCAGCTGATGAAATCTCTCAAGCGCCTCTTCCGCCCTGAGTTCGTCAACCGCCTGGACAGCGTGATCGTCTTCAGAGCTCTTGCAAAAGAAGCTATTCGAGAAATTGTTAGCCTGGAATTGGGCAAAGTTTCAGAGAGGCTAGTCGAGCACGCCATTAGTTTGGATATCACCCCCGAAGCGATCGACCTGATTGCAGACCTGGGTTATGACCCCGATATGGGCGCCCGACCACTGCGGCGCGTGATCCAGCAAAAAATAGAGGAACCGCTCTCAGACGCCCTCCTGGCTGGCAAGTTCAATATCGGAGATACGGTACTCGTGGACATCGAGCCAACCGAGGATGATGAACCTGAGATCGTTTTGCTTCCTGCAGAGTCCAAAGATGACTCATCTGAGGACGAACCTGAAGAGATCGTAGCAGCCTAAGCGAAGCAAACAAAGTTAGATTATCCAGGGCACGGAATACCCAACCAGGTTTCCGTGCCCTGTTCGTTTATAATTAACTTGATTTGCAAACAAGGGTAGTCACCCTATATAGTGTTGTTGGCCGAAAACCAGAGCCAAATTTCACCGCAAAGCTGCCAAGGACGCAAAGCTGCCAAGGACGCAAAGTTTATTCTCATTTTGGCTTTTTCTTAGCGCACTTGGCGTCTTCGCGGTTCAAATCAGCCTTTTTCAATGCGGCAACACTCAAGAGGGAGACCACCCAAATAAGAAAACCTAGGAAATTCCTGAGCGGAGTCCAGTCGAAGGGAAAGTATGCACGTTTCGACTACAACTTCGCATCCTCTCAACGATCCACTGGTTATTACAACTATGGCAAAATCATATTCACAATACGTCTGTCAGGAATGCGGGCGCACATCGCCCCGGCAAATGGGACGCTGCCCAAAGTGCAGCGCCTGGAACAGCATGGTCGAAGAGATCATCGAAAAGACCACTTCGGCTGCCAAACACGCCCGTCCCAGCATGGGTGAGCGCTCCACTCCGAAACGATTATCTGAAATCAGTGGAGATGTTGAAGATCGCATCCCTGTACCCATCGAGGAGTTTTCACGAGTTTTAGGAGGCGGCATTGTTCCTGGCTCAGTGGTGCTCATCGGTGGTGACCCTGGCATTGGCAAATCGACTCTCTTGCTGCAAACCACCTTGGAGATGGCCAGCCAAGGTACAGTTTTATATATTTCTGGAGAAGAATCCGACCGACAGATCAAAATGCGCGCTATGCGCTTGCTCTCTCCACCATCCGAAGAAAAAAAGGCCGACTTACCCGATGACTTATTCCTGGTCACCGAAACCAACCTGGATGTCATTATGGAGCATATCGAGGAAACAAAGCCTCAACTGATCGTGGTGGACTCGATCCAAACTACATACATGCCCCAAATTGAATCATCCGCCGGTTCCGTCACGCAGGTGCGCGAAACTGCTTCTCGATTAAGGGAATTGGCCAAAGCCAGCGGTCTGACAGTCTTCCTTATCGGCCACGTCACTAAAGAAGGCACCATCGCCGGGCCGCGCGTCCTGGAACACATCGTCGACGCCGTTCTCTACCTGGAAGGAGACCGCTTCCAGGTGTACCGCTTGCTGCGCACAGTCAAGAACCGCTACGGCGCCACATCCGAGGTGGGCGTTTTCGAAATGCGCGACCGCGGCCTGATCGAAGTCAGCAATCCGTCCGAGGCTTTCCTGGCTGAACGCATGGTCAACGCGCCCGGTTCGGCCATCGCAGTAACCATGGAGGGCACCCGCCCCCTACTGGTCGAAATCCAAGGTCTGACCAGCCATACCTCCTTCGGCAACCCGCGCCGTACACCCAATGGCATCGACTTCAACCGCCTTCTGCTCACAGTAGCAGTGCTCAGCCGCCGTGTTGGCGTCCGCCTGGCCGAGCAGGATGTCTTCGTCAACGTGATCAGCGGTCTGAAGATAAGCGAACCTGCCGCCGACCTGGCCGTCGCCACCGCCATAGCTTCCTCAGTCAAAGATGCCCCCGTGCGTGCCGATACCGTTCTCATCGGAGAAGTTGGCCTCTCCGGCGAGCTGCGCATGGTCGGACAAATGGAATCCCGTCTGCGCGAAGCTGCCAAGCTGGGCTTCAAAACCGCTATCGTGCCCCGGAGACTTGGCAAAGGGCAGAAATGGCCCAAGGGGATTGAGGTGGTTGAAGTAAGGTCGCTGCGTGAGGCGCTGAAGAAGGCCTTGGTGGAAGAACAGTAACCGGTGACAAGTAATCAGTGACCAGAAAATCTCAACCCATTTAAATCTCTGCGCTCTTTGCGTCTCTGCGTTAATTTTTTTTCCATGATCAAAGAAATCCACAGCAAGACCATCCTCAACCATGTCAAGCAGCCCGATACCTACTTTGGGCTGAAATACAACATGAACCTGTACCGGGGCTGCCAGCACCAGTGCATATACTGCGACTCGCGCTCCGCCTGCTACCAGATTGAAAATTTCGCCGATATTCACATTAAGGCCAATGCTGTCGAACTCCTGGAAGATGTGCTGCCTCGCAAACGTGTGTGCGGCACCATTGGCTCTGGCTCGATGAATGACCCTTACATGCCCATCGAACGCAAAATCAACCTGACTGGGCGGGCACTTAAAGTGATTGCCAGGAACAGCTTTCCCGTACATATCATCACCAAATCTGACCTGGTGCTGCGAGATTTAGAAACGCTCAAGGAAATTAATAAGGTTTATGCCGCGGTTAGTTTCACTATCACCACCGCCGATGATGAACTGGCAAAGAAACTAGAACCCGGCGCGCCGCCAACGTCTGCGCGTTTGGAAGCAATGAAAACGCTCTCGGATGCCGGGATCCTCACCGGGGTCACCATGCAGCCCATCCTGCCCTTCATCGAGGACACCCCCAAAAATATCAGCAGCGTCGTCGAGCTGGCCCACCAAAACGGCACATCCTATATCCTGCCCTGGTTTGGCATGAGCCTGCGCGAGGGCTCGCGCGATTATTATTACGACAAGCTCGATCAACTTTTTCCAGGCTTAAAACAGCAATACGTGCAGCGCTACGGGAGCCGCTACGTCTGCAACGCGCCCAACTGGCGCGAGCTGGATGATCTCTTTCAGAAAGCGGTTTACAAGTATGGCATCGCCACCCAGATGCCCATCTTCACCCCAGAGAAAATCACAAAATCAAAACCCGACCCCCAACTACCGCTTTTTTTGGACACGGATAAACACGGATTGGACGGATAAAAATATATACAAATCCCTAAAATCCGTGTAATCCAAGTCCATTTTTATTACTTGCAATGATACAAGCCACAACATTCCACGTTGGCCCAATCCCCATCCACGGCGACGCCATTCTCTCGCCCATGGATGGCTTCTCCGATTGGCCCTTCCGCTCTCTATGCCGCGAACTGGGCTCGGCGATGAGCTATACCGAATTCGTCAAAGCCGAAGAAATTCTCAAGCCTCCCAAGCTGATCGCCGACAAATTGCGCTATGAAGACGACGAACGCCCGGTGGTGATTCAGATCTATGGCGATGACCCTGAGGTGATGCTGGCCGCTGCTCTTCGTGCCCAAGAGCTTGAAGCGGATATCGTCGATATCAACATGGGCTGTCCATCCAAAACCATCGCCAACCGCGGCGCCGGCGTAGGTCTGATGCGCACCCCTTTGAAGGTGGCGCGCATTTTCAAGCTCTTATCTGCTTCCTTAGAAATTCCACTCACCGGCAAAATCCGCCTTGGTTGGGACGACGACTGTCGCAACTACCCGCTGATTGCCCGCATCGTTGAGGAGAACGGCGGCGCATTGATCGCCCTACACGGACGCACTAAAGAGCAAGGCTACAGGGGCAAAGCCAATTGGGAGGCTATTGCCGAGGTAAAAGATGCCGTGAGCATTCCCGTAATCGGCAATGGGGATATTAAGACCGCCGACGATATCGGCCGCATGAGAGAATACACCAACTGCGATGCCGTGATGATTGGCCGCGCCGCCATCGGCAACCCCTGGATCTTCTCTCGTCTTGACCGGGAAGAAGTGAACTTCGAGCAAGTCCGCGAGATGATGCTCAAACATTTGGAACGCAATCTGGCATTCTATGGCAATGAGATCGGCCTGGTACTCTTTCGCAAACACGCTGTTCGCTATCTTACTCCTTATCGTCTCGAACGTGAATTCCGAAAGGAATTGCTCACTCGCCAGCAACCCGAGGAGTTTGTTGTGCTCCTGGATCAAATTTACAATAAAAACGATTGATTGCATCACAATTCTGATTTGAAACCGTAGAATTTGGTATATACTTAGCCCATAAACCATTGGCATGGAGATCATCATGATGAAAGGAGAGGCTCATGAACAAGATCAAATTCTCCCTTTTGGTTTTATCAGTTTTGCTATTGGCAATATTATCCTGCAATTTGCCGAGGGGGGTAAATGTAGATTCAACTTCATCCGAGGAAGATGGTGCGGAATCAGCAGGCGAAGATGGATCAACCACATCTACTGATAATGAAACCACACTAGCAGAGGAAAACCAACCTGCCGCCCCAACGAATACAGATGGTGCGATAACAATTTATGTCCCTGGCGGAACTTTTCAGATGGGTAGCACATCCGAAGATCCACTTGCGGGCGAAGACGAGTTGCCAGCGCATGAAGTCACATTGGGCGGCTTTCATATATATACGTCTGAAGTTACCTATCAAATGTATGCCGCTTGCGTCGAGTCAGGCGCATGTATCTCAGTAAAAGCACTTGATACTGGGCCAACCCAATATTACGGCGATCCTGCTTTTGCCAACCATCCCGTAGTGGGGGTGGACTGGGTCATGGCGCGAGACTACTGCGAATGGTCAAATGGTAGGCTACCCACAGAAGCAGAATGGGAACTGGCGGCACGCAGCACTGAGGGTTTTCGTTACCCATGGGGAGAAGAGGATCCATCTTGCGATCGGGTAAATATGTTGGGGTGCCAGGTGCCTCCAAATACGCTAATCGTTGGCTCACTGGCCTTGGGCAACAGCCCATATGACCTATGGGATATGGGCGGCAATGTTTGGGAATGGGTGCATGATTGGTACGCTGAAAACTATTATCTCTTCTCGACTTCCTTGAACCCCCTTGGCCCACCTGTAAATCAAAACCCGGACAACCCCGCAAAAGTTGTGCGCGGCGGAGGGCTATATTCTGAATCGGATCAGATACGCAGCGCAGCACGACAGGATGCCAATCCTTACCGGCCTTATGATGATGTTGGCTTCCGCTGTGTTGCGGATAATACCCAGAGTTTGCCAGACATCTATGCCACCGCCAGTGACCGGCACGAACGCGGGTCTGCGGGTGATCCAGATGGAGGCGGTGAGCATGTCGAAGAACCTGGTATATTCGATCTCTACTACTTTGGAATCGGAAGGTCAGCCGCCTCGTGTCCAACGACCGATGAAAACATTCGCATTGTTGTAGAAGCCATGTCCGCGCCTCCGGCGGAATGGTCACTTTCTGTAGGAGGCATACCGTTCGACTGTTTCTACAATGAGGCTCTAGAGGTTTTGTTGTGTGAAGGACCAACGCCGGATGGATATCTGGAAGCCGACCCGGCGTTTCATTTTGAAATTTGTTTAGAAAACGAATCTGTGAGTAGCTGTTTTACTCTTGGCGCAGTGAGGCCCGAGGACTGCGAAGAACGAGGTGCTGAACCTCTCCGCCACAGTATTGATCTGGATTGCCCCAGAGATGGCATCTTTAACATCACATTTGGATTCGAACCTCTCATCGATTGGGATACCGTTCGACTTGGGGGCATAGATATCACCTGCCATCCGGTCGACCTGAATCACATCACCTGCACCGTCCCTGATATCCCCGACGGTGATCACTACGAATTCTATCTGCACGGCACAGATGCAAGCGGAGAGGAATATACCTGGACTCCCTGGGCACCTATGCTGGATGACTGCCCGGTAGATTGGGCAGATTACGATATCTTCACAAATTGCTATGATCGCTATGAACCTTTCGTCGACATATACCATCCGGAAACGGAAGTCATTGAGAGCGTTAGCGTTGATGGCATCCCCTTGGAATGTTGGGTTCCTTTTCCAAATGTTGACACCTGTCGTCTACCGGACGCTACTATCGGTGAAATAGTAGGATTCGAATTTTGTTATGCCGATGGACTATGTTTCACCGATGAAGTAACCTATCTGGATTGCTCTGTGTCTGAACCCGAAATCACCTATTTTCTCGATCCATTTTGCCGGGCTTCGGGTGTGCCTGCTGTCGAAGTCCAGTATTCACCGAAAGACAGAGACTTGGCTATTATCATTGTCGGTGACCCGGATGTGGTTTGTGAAGAGGTTTGGTTGTATATCTTTTTCTGTTCGGATCCCCGGGGCTCGGCGGGGGCCCTTTGGACACTCGATATTTTTTCCGATGCCGCCCCCTCCACCACCCACCCCTCCCCCTTCCCGCCTTGCCGCGACCCCCCCCCCGCCGTAGAAATATGGGAACTGTCTGCTGTGGACTGCCATGACGAAGATTCTATTTATGTGATCATCGATACCCACATCGATGAATTGGTGCCCGGTTCTGGGTATTTCATCAATATGTACGGGTTTGACATCGACACTTTTGGTTGTGATCACGTTCCCGGCCATCCCGGTCGGCTTTATTGCTCGTTCCCCTTCCCCGAAGACCCGGCCGCATTAGGTTTTTGCGTCACACCGCCAGGCGATGGCGCAGAGGAGATTTGTACGACCTTCGATGGATTCGTACCTCGCATTCCAGCAACCTGTGCAGAGGAAGCGCCTCCTGAAGATGAAGACGATGGTGAAGAACCATCTGAAGACGAAGAGGAAGAAGAAACCAGTTGCGGTGATTTTGGCAATCAGGGTTCATGCCAATCAAATGGATGTGTATGGACAAAAGGCCCACCAGACGGGCTTGAGCACTGCTACGAACCGTAGAATATACACCTGCTAAATACCTTAAAACGAGCGGATTGTATCCGCTCTCGTTTTTAATTCTCATCTCTCATATATTTTCTCATGATATAATCGCCGCCATTATGGCAGAAGAGAACAATACTCCCCAAACTGAAATCGAAGTAACAGAAGAAATCGTCGAAGAAATTATCGAACAGTCCGATGCCGAAGCTGATGAGACCGAAGCTATCGATGCTGAAGAAATTGCGGACGAATCTGACGTCGAAGCGAGCACGCTGACCTTCAAGCGCTCGCATATCTACGCCGCGCTGCTTCCCCTCACATTCGTCGTCGGATTGGCTGTTGGATATATATTCTGGGGTCGCACTACGCCAGAAGCGACACCCTCAGCTGCAGACGCGAACACGGCACCAGTGCAGGCCGAACAGGCCGCGCAAGTTCAGGCTGAACCCCAGGCGCAAGCCGTGCAGCGCTACGATATCCCCGAAGACGGTGATCCCGCTTTGGGTTCGGATGAAGCACCCATAACCATTATCGAATTCAGCGATTTTGAATGTCCCTACTGCCGCAGATGGCATCTAGAAGTCTGGCCTCAAATTCAGGCAACCTATCCCGACCAGGTACGCCTGGTTTATCGGGATTTTCCACTCTCGACGATCCATCCCAACGCCACACCTGCCGCGGCCGCGGCTAATTGTGCTGGTGAGCAAGATAGTTATTGGGAATTTAACGAACGGCTCTTCAGCATGGAATTGGGTTTAGATAAAAGCGCTTACGAGCAATATGCTAACCAATTAGGCCTGGATATGGATGCCTTCAACGAATGCTTGGATAGCGGGCGCCAGAATGATGAGATCAATGGCGACTACGAATATGCCGCCAACTTGGGCGTGCGCTCAACGCCGACCTTCTTTGTAAATGGCATTCCTTTGGTGGGCGCGCAGCCCTTCGATGTCTTTCAAAACGTGATCGAACAGGAACTGGCCGGGGAGATCCCGTAGGCAGTAGCCAGTAATTGTAGTGCATCAAGACATCGTTCCGAAAAGTAGGACATTAACAACCGAATAACCA
>JACKQG010000622.1_pt1 | contig 51311 bp, 47 predicted proteins | sample 8237621 | NCBI WGS metagenome assembly JACKQG01 (sample SAMN15677084, study PRJNA649215) | marine metagenome | biome: marine; feature: Black Sea; material: saline water; isolation source: suspended particulate matter (SPM) from the Black Sea western gyre | collected 2013-06-09/2013-06-10 | depth... | reverse complement strand
GAGACCGCGGTGCGCCCGCTCGGCCATCCTGAAAGTGCTGTCGGTGTGTTCCGGTGCCCGCGTTCGCTCAAGCCATTCACGATTGCCGCATCCATGCCCTGCTCATAATGGGTAAGGCCGCTTGCGCCGTCATTATGGGCACGTCGGGCGTTGATGGCGGTCTCCAGGGTTTCCCCCTTCCCCGCCATGATCGCCCCAACGGCAATCTGCACCAGCGCACTTGGTGCAACCGGGCCGCCGGAGGCCGCTCCGGCAAAATGGAACACTTTGTGGACCGGATTGACCAACAGCACCGCGGACAGGGAATCCGGGCCCCGGCCCCCAGGCCCCGGCAGGGCGGAAAGCAGAACCCCCGTTCCCGGCGCCACCTTTCCGGTTCCGAACACGTTGTTCAGGGTCAGGCCACAGGCGACGGCGGAGCCTTCCCGGTCGACGGCGACAAAGGAGGCGCCGGTCCTGGAGCCTGTGGTCGAAAAAGAGGACCCGCTGCCCGTTTGGGGCGTATGGCGGGAGTCGTCATATCCGTTCAGCAACTGCTCGGCCGCATCCTCGGATACCAGAAGCGCCGCTGGAGCGGAGGTGCCGCCGTCTTCACGCAGCCAGCGTGTGCGATTGGAATAGGCGCGGGCGGAAATTTCCGCCATCATATGGCTTCGTTCCGCAGGCGTTGCGCCGTCCCAGTCGTTCAGTTCAATCATCATTGCCATCATCTGCGCCGCCAACACGCCGTTGGGACCGGTCGTGGATGGGAAATGAAACACCGTGTTCCTGATATAAGGGACCTGAATGGTCGGCCGTAACAGGGGCGTATAGGCCCGAAGGTCGGTAAGTGTAAACCCGCCGCCGGCCTTGCCCGCGGCGGCGGCGAAACTGCGGGCCAAAACACCGGTATAGAAGTCCCCGGCACCGCGGGCCCGTATCCGGCCCAGAACCGCGGACAGGTCCAGTTGCTTGAGGGTATCCCCCTCCCGGACCAAAGGCCCGTTCGCGCCACCGCCGAAAATACGGCGGAATTCCGGGTCTTCAAGGACCGCCGGTGGCAGGTATTTGAGGTCATTGGCCAAGGCGCGGGAAACCTGAATACCGAAACGCGCCAGCTTTTCCGCCGGCGAAACCAGTTCCTTCCAGTCCAACCGGCCGTATTTGGCGTGTAGTAGGGCCAGCCCCCGAATGGTACCCGGGACAGCGCTCGGCACAGCGTTCGGAATCCCACTCGGAACCCCATTGGGGCGGGCCGTGCCGGGGGCCATGGATTTCGGAATTCCGGGCAGGAAGTCCAGGCTTTGCGTCGTGCCGGATTTGGCGTCGTGGACGACGCACACGCCGCCGCCACCGAGACTGGCGGACGACGACTGGGTCACGGCAAGGGTCAGGGTCACGGCGACGGCCACGTCCGCCGCAGAGCCGCCCGAAGACAGGATGTCACGGCCGATCAGCGCCGCGCGGGGCTCATCCACGGCAACGCCGCCGAAAAAACCTTTCACAAAGCCGATTTTGCCAAGATCGGCTTCATTTTCGTTATCCTTGAAAGGGTTCAGGGTTGCCAGAGGATTGGACGAACACGCCGCCAGCAGGACGAGGGCGGCCAACGCCGCCATTTGACGCGTCCCCCTGGCAAGACTACTTTTCTCCCGAAGATCAGATTTCTTCGGGTGTGGGGTTTGTTGCCGAAAGTTAAAGGCCATGGTTAAACGCATTTTTAATTCTGCCCGGTTTGTTGGGTTTGTCCTGGTCGCTGTTGCCATAGTTATAACCGGCACAGCGCCTGCCCATGCCAAAAAAGTTTCCCTGATCCGCGATGCGGAAATTGAAAATACCATCCGCGAATTCTCGAAGCCAGTTTTCATAGCCGCAAAGCTGGATCCTTCGGCGGTTAAAATCCACATTATCCAAGACCATACCCTGAACGCCTTCGTCGCCGGCGGGCAAAGGGTGTTCATCAACTCCGGCCTGATTACCCAGGCGTCCAGCGCCAGCCAGATCATCGGCGTCATCGCCCACGAAACCGGCCATATTGCCGGCGGCCACCTGGCCCGGCTCAACGAAGTCCTGGAAAAAAGTACGACAGCGACAATCCTTTCCATCCTTTTGGGTGCAACCGCCATTGCCGCGGGACGCGGAGACGTCGGCATGGTCGTCGTCGCCGCCGGCCAGGGCATCAGCCAGCGGGGCTTTATCCGTTATTCACAAACACAGGAATCCTCCGCCGATCAGGCTGCCTTGAGATATCTCGACAACACCGGACAGTCGGCCAAGGGGTTGCTGGATTTCATGAAACTTCTGGGTGGTCAGGAATTTTTGATCCCCGAATACCAGGATCCTTACGTGCGCACCCATCCGTTGACCCGCGACCGGGTTTCCGCGATCACCAGCCATGTATCGCGATCCCCGCATTCCAATAAACCCGTTTCCCCGAAGTTGGAGGTGCTCTACCGGCGCGCGCGGGCCAAGCTGATCGGCTTCCTCAATCCCATCGGCCATACCCTGCGGCTCTACAAGGCCAGCGACAACAGCCTGGAATCCCGCTATGCGCGGGCCATCGGGTATTCCCGCAAGCCGGACATGGAAAAGGCGCTGCCCTTGATCGAAGGCCTGCTGGCCGATCACCCGGAAGACCCCTATTTCTGGGAACTGAAGGGACAGATGTTGTTTGAAAGCGGCGACGCCAAAGGGGCGCTCGCCCCCTACAAAAAAGCGATCTCGTTCCTGCCCGGAAATCCCCTGCTGAAAAGGGATTTAGCCCGCGTCCAACTGGCCTTGAATGACCCGGCTTTGCTGCAGGACGCCATTAGCAACCTTGGCGACGCCCTGTCCGAAAACCCGGAATCCCCCTTCAACTGGCGCCAGCTTGCCATCGCCTACGGACGGATGGGGGACAAGGGCCATAGCTCCCTGGCGCTGGCCGAAGAAGCCCTGCTGACCGGACGCCATTCCGTCGCCCTGTATCATGGTGGCCTGGCCGAACGGGTTTTTGCCAAAGGTACGAGAGAGTGGCTCCAGGCCCAGGACATCCTGACCGCCGCCCGGCAAAAGAAAAAATGAATATCCGTTCTTGTCTTGCCGTGATGCTGGTTTTGTTCGCTGCCGCCTGCGCTGAGCCCGCCACCACCATAGCGCCCGGCGGTTCCATGGACGTGCTGGGGCCGGTGCCGGCGATGGAGCCCAGCCCCCTGCCTGACGACTGGATTACGCAGGGCGCGCCTCAGCCCGGTCAATTGACGGTGTCCGATCTTGACGGCGTCCCGGCGTTAAAGGTGGCCAACGGAGCGAACGGCTTTCTCGCCGTCAAGCCTTCCCGGGCCTCGCTGTTGGCGACGCCATACCTCAGTTGGGCCTGGAACATGGACCCGCAGGACGACGGCCCGCACCCGGTGCGCCTGGTGGTCGGATTCCATGGCGGGAACCCCGGTGCCCGATCCTGGACCGGCGCGTTCACCCCATCCGGCGGCGCCCTGCCGCCCCTGGACCGGGCGCTGAACATCGTCTGGGGTCTGTCGGCCCTGGAACGCGGTTCCATCATCACCCCGTCAACCGTCAAAGGGAAACAGGCCGCGGCCCGCTATGTCCAGCGCGGCGGACAGGAAAACACCAAGTCCTGGTGGTTCGAAACCGTCGACCTGTCGGACATTTACCGCCGGGTCTGGCCCAACGACGATATCGGGGCCGTGCAAATCACCTTTATCGGAATAGCCGCCGCCCCCGGCAGAGCGCCAACCTCGGGCTACGTTTCCGGAATACGCCTGTCGCGGTAATGGAATACGGATACGGGGTTAAAGGTGAGCCCTGTACACGAGGCGGTAAAAAACGCATCATGCCGCCTCTTTTTCCCTTACCAACAGAATACCGAGCCAATAACCATGACCGCTTTCCTTACTCGCAGCCGTTTTCTTTCTTTATTTGTCGCCGCCCTGCTCGCCGCAGCCGCTGCCACACCGGTGGCCGCTCAAGATAAGTCTCCGGCCGCACCTATGCCGAAAGCCGAGCGCGAAAAAATCGAAAGCGTGGTCAAGGCTTACATCCTCAAAAACCCGGAAGTCATTATTGAGGCCATCCAGGGTCTCCGTGAGCGCGAAGAACGCAAGACCCAGGAAATGGCGAAAGCCAATCTGGGCACCGTAACGGATGCCCTGGTCAAGGACCCCAACACACCCATCGGCGGCAATCCCAAGGGCGACGTCAATGTCATCGAATTCTTCGACTATCGCTGCGGATATTGCAAACGGGTTTTCCCGGATATCCTGAAACTCGTCGAGGGTGATAAAAACGTCCGTTTCGTTTACGTCGAATTTCCCATCCTCGGACCCGACTCCCTGACCGCCTCCAAGGCCGGCCTCGCTGCCTGGTTGCTCGACAAATCGAAGTATGAAGTCTTTCACTCGGCCATGATGACGGGCAAGGGCGGATTACCGGAAGAGCGGGTCATGAAATTCGCTGAACAGTCCGGCTACGACGTCAAGGCTCTGAAAAAGGCCATGAGCGACCCCCGTATAGAATCCATGATCGAAAAGAACATGGGCTTGGCCAAGGCCCTCGATATCAATGGAACGCCTGGGTTTATCATCGGCGACCAGATCATCCGCGGCGCCGTCGACCTGAAATCCATGCAGGCGCTGGTCGCCAAAGCCCGCGGCGGCTGAAAAATAGAAAGACGCTAAAAAAGAAAAACTTCCGACCGCTGGCCGTCAGCGTACCGGCAGGGCCATGAAGCGGAAGCCGTCCACCCGTTCGACCAGCAACAGGATTGTCTTGCGGCCATTTTTCTTGGCCTCCTTGTAGGCGCTGACCACTTGGTCCGGCACCCACACGTCCTGCTGGTTGACCTGAACGATCAAGTCGCCGCGCCTGAGGCTGATATCCGTGCGGTCCGGATCAACCAGGGTCACGACCACGCCGATAGAACTCCAGCGCAGGCCGAAACCCTTGCGAAGTTTCGGGGTCAGCGACGCCATCGTCAGGCCGGACGCCGGCAAGCTGGCAACGGCGCTTTTCGAGATTTGCCAGGCGGGTGTCCATTTTCCCGTTTCCAGGATCAGGCTCACCGGCTTTCCCGCCCGCAAAATTGCGACCTTGATCTTCTGGCCGGGCTTGGTGGCGGATGCCGCCTTGGCCATGGTTTCGAAGCTATCGATCTTTGTTCCGCCGAATTCAAGAATCAGGTCGCCCCGCTGGAACCCGGCCTTGTCCGACGCTCCGCCAAGGGCGACATCGCGGACCAAAACCCCGTGTTTGGATTTCAGGCCAAGCGCCTTGGCGATTTTCTCCGACATACCCTGGACCTGCATGCCGATAAAGCCCTTCTCGGCTGCGGGCACGCTTGAGGGCGTGATCAGAAATGTCAGCACAACAATAAAGACGGCAAGACCGGTCGCGAGATTAAAACGTTCACATTTCATGGAAGGATGCATTCCCCCTAATAAAATTTTAGAAAGACTAACTCTTTCATAGGGTTGTGACAACTGAGCCGGATTATCCAACCCTTGTTGACTAGCATTGGGGTTTTTCTATGGCCTCGATCTTTTCCAGGGTCTGGATCGCGGTAAACGAGGAAAAGACCATTTCCAGTTTCGGCGTCACGCCGTTGTCCAGGACCACTGCCTGGACCTCGTAATCGGGCGCCGCCGCCCGCCCGTCCACGGGATAAAACGCGATCCGCATGATCCATCCGGGCCGGTCCACTAACGCGCCCAAGTGTTCTCCCCCCACTTGCGCCTTATGTTTGTAATTTTTCCGCAGCGGAATAATGAACGCGATGGCCTTTTGCGGACCCTCTTCATCGGTGCCGTCAAAAACGATCGTTTCGGCCCTGGTTTCCCCGGCGCGCGCCTTTTCGATCAGCCAGGAGGTCAGGCCGAAATAAAACTGCGTTCCCGACGGAAGCACCATGGTGATCTTTTCGGGCTCGACATAAACCGCCTCGCCCGCGGTCTCCGGATGGGCACGCGCACTGCCCCTGTATTTGGTGGTTTTGCCATTGGTCGAGGAACTGGCCGCGAAACGATAGGCCTTGCCGTCGAAGGATTCCCAGCCGGTATACACCAGATCCTGACGCAACACCCCGCCGGACTGGGTCGTCACCTGCATATTGACCTGTTCCGCCGAAATCCAGGCGTCACAGGTTTTTTCCATTACCGTTTCCACAGCCCCGCCGACATTCAGGAACTGTCCGGGAGAATCGGTCTTGCCCATTTTCAGCGAATACACCGCTTTGTGCGCCAACAGATCGACCCCAGCGCCAACACCGGTCCCGCCGCCAGTCTCAGGGCCTGCCTCCACTCCGACGGCAGACGTCACAGGCGTTGGCGCAAGAACCGCGGCACAGGCGGCGATTATGGCCAATGTCCTTACAAATGGCAGCATTGCCGGCATCCTTTATAGTTTCGAAGCAGTTTCGGGTCTGCTTCACCTTAAGCAATCCTGCGTTCAGGACAAAGCCGTTCTTGCGAAAGTGGCCCGCGCCCTATATCCAGAAAGCTATAAACCTATAGGTATTACAAACCGCTATGCGTGTATTGAGTGTTTTCGGAACCCGGCCAGAGGCGATCAAGATGGCCCCTGTCGTCAAGGCCCTGGCCGATGCCCCCGGCATCGAGTCCGGCGTCTGCGTCACGGCCCAGCATCGCGCCATGCTGGACCAGGTGCTGGGGCTGTTCGCCATCACGCCCGAATTCGACCTCGATGTCATGCGCGACAACCAGGACCTGGTCCATATTACCACCGCCGTTTTGGGCGGCATGATCGGCGTTCTCGATGAATTCCAGCCGGACCGGATCCTCGTCCATGGCGACACGACGACGACGTTCGCCGCCTCGCTCGCCGCCTATTACCGGAAAATTCCCGTCGGCCATGTCGAAGCCGGTCTACGCACCGGCGACGTCCATGCTCCCTATCCGGAAGAAATGAACCGCCGCCTGACCGACGCCTTGACGGACATGTATTTCGCCCCCACCGCGACGGCGCGCGACAACCTGTTGGCCGAAGGGGTCGCGCAAGACCGCATTACCGTCACCGGCAACACGGTGATCGACGCGCTTTTATCGGTCACGGCCAAACTAAGGGACGACCCCGAATTGCGCCAAGCCCAGGAAGAGCAATTCCAATTCCTCGACCCGGCCCGAAGGATGATCCTGGTCACCGGGCACCGGCGGGAAAATTTTGGACCAGGCTTCGAGTCCATCTGCGCAGGCCTCGCCGAGTTGGCCGGGCGCGGAGATATAGAGATAGTCTATCCCGTTCACCTCAACCCCAACGTCCACGAACCGGTGCACCGGATTTTGGGCGCCAAATCCAATATTCACCTGATCGAGCCGCTGGACTATCTGCCCTTCGTCACCCTGATGGAGCGCTCGTATCTGGTGCTAACCGATTCCGGCGGCATCCAGGAAGAAGCGCCCTCGCTCGGCAAGCCGGTCCTGGTCATGCGCGACGTCACCGAACGCCCGGAAGCCGTCGCCGCCGGGACCGTCAGGCTGGTCGGCACCGACAGCGGAACCATTGTCAGAGAATGCGCCCGCCTGCTCGACGACGAAGACGCCTATAATACCATGAGCCGCGCCCACAACCCCTACGGCGACGGCACGGCGGCGGCGCAAATCGTTCAGGAGCTAACCCGTGACCTTTAACACTCTTTCCGTCATTGGCCTGGGTTATGTCGGCCTGCCGACGGCGGCCATTTTCGCCGGCCGCGGGGTCGATGTGCTGGGCGTCGACAACAACGCCTCCGTCGTCGAGGGCGTCAACCGGGGTGAGGTTCATATCGTCGAGCCCGACCTGGACAAACTGGTGCGCGATGCCGTCAGTGCTGGAAAGCTGCGCGCCGCCACCGAACCGGAACCGGCGGACGCCTTCATCATCGCCGTGCCGACACCCTTTACGGACGGCAACAAACCGGATCTGCGCTACCTGATGGCGGCGGCCGAAAGCTTAGGCCCGGTGTTGAAGAAGGGCGACCTGATTGTCGTCGAATCGACTGTGCCGGTCGGCGCCACCCGGGCCGTGTCCGAACGCCTGGCCAGCCTGTGTCCGAACCTTCGCTTCCCCCATCAGGGCGAAGACGCCTCCGCCGAATCCGACGTCCACATCGCCCACAGCCCGGAACGGGTGCTGCCCGGCCATGTCATTGCTGAGCTGACCCGTAACGACCGCGTCATCGGCGGCCTGACGCCGAATTGCGGGAAACGCGCGGCGGCGCTGTACGACATCGCCGTCGAAGGGCAATGCCTGCTGACCACGGCAGCGACGGCGGAACTAGTAAAGCTCTCGGAAAACGCCTATCGCGACGTCAACATCGCCTTCGCCAACGAACTGTCGATTATTTGCGAACGCTTAGGCGTCGACCCCTGGGAAGCGGTTGAACTGGCCAATCACCATCCGCGCGTCAACATCCTGCAACCCGGCCCCGGCGTCGGCGGCCACTGCATCGCCGTCGATCCCTGGTTCATCGTCGATTCCGCACCCAACGACAGCGCCCTGATCCAGGCCGCACGTACGGTCAACGACTCAATGCCGGCCCACCTCGCGGGAAAAATCCTGGACGCCGCGGATACCATGAGCGCCCCTGTCATCGCCTGCCTCGGCCTGGCCTATAAAGCCGACATCGACGACCTGCGCCAAAGCCCGGCGGTGGACGTGGTGCAGCATCTGGCTGCCGCCGAAATAGAAATAATCCTCGCCGTCGAACCGCATATTGAAACCCTGCCGCCGGAACTGGAAGGCGTGCGGGGCGTTACCCTTGCCGAACTGGACGCCGCGCTGGAAAGTGCAGACATCGTCGTCCTGCTGGTCGATCACTCGGTCTTCAAGGCCATCGACCGCAAGCGGCTCGACGGCAAACAGGTGTTCGACGCACGCGGGATTTGGCGCTAGGGGCGAAAATCCCCTCATGAGGGGGCTCTATATCTTTCTGAGAGAGGCCTTCACACTAACCCGTTGCGGGTAATCTTATCAGTCCACCTTCGCGGCCACCGCCTCGACCTCGATCTTCAGTTCCGGTCGGGCGAGCCCTTTGACGATAAGAAGGGTAGCGCCCGGCTTGTGATCACCCATGAAATGGTCACGCACCTCGACAAAGGTTTTCACATCCGCCTGATCTGTCAGATAAACGTCGAAGCGCACGACATCACCGAGCGTCATGTACGCTGCCTTAAGAACCGCCTTGAGTCTCCCGAAGATAACCTCCGCCTGATCCGCCGTCGCTTCTGGCGTAACGCCGTCGGGCTTGGTGCCGACTTGGCCGTTGGTAAACATCAGGCGCGCACCGGCGGGCACTTCGACCCCGTGGGCGACGTTGCTCGAATGAGAATAAAGCTCGTCGAGGACATGGACTTTCAGCATCTTGGCGTTCCTTCATTGGTGGGTGTCTTAGGGCTGCTGGCGGCATCCGACTTCGAAGCGCCGGGCGGTGATTGAGCAGGGCCGGCCTCACGTTCCCCGGGCCTCGATTTCCAGCATCTCGCCGCAGTGTTTGCAGTGAATGGCGTCAGGGTCGTGACGGCTGAGCCCACAGTTGGAACATCTGTGATCTTCCTTGTGCGTCCGGAAAATGGCCTGAACGAGCCTGAGAAAAAGCGCCACTCCGAAAATCATGATGATCACGGACAGCAGTCTCCCGGTAGAACCAGCGAGGGTTATGTCGCCGAAACCGGTGGTGGTGAGCGTGGTCACGGTGAAATAGAGCGCGTCGACGTAATTCCTGATCTCCGGATTGATACGCACCTGCAGCACATAGACCAGGGCCGTGACGAAAAAGATGAAAACCGCCAGATTGAGGACGCCATGGATGATTTCCTCGTTGCGTGCGAAGAAACGGTAGCGTCCGCGAAGGTCATGGACCATGTGATAGGATCGGACAAGCCTGAGCGCCCGCATCACCCTGAGGAAGGCGAAATTCTCGGTAACCACGGGCAGCAGCAGGGTAACGATGACCACGATGTCAGCCATCGTCACCGGTTGCAGCAGGTAGCGCAGCTTCCGCTTCGCCACCCAAAGACGGGCCAGGAAATCGGCCAGCATAATGGCCGCGATGAAAAAATCGACGATCACCAGCCAGGGTTGCGTCTCGATCATGGATACGGCGACGAAATAGCCGATGACGATCAAATCCAGCACCAAGAGGCCGTAGCGGAAGCGCTTCGCCCGCAGGCTTCTTCCGTCGTAAAGACTCCTGAGCCCGGTGCGAAGGCTGCTTTTCGTATTCCTGGGCATGGCTGCTGTTTCCACCCGTTTTAGAGGCGCACAACTCCAACGCTGCACGGACCGTAACCGGACAACCGCTTCAGGTCACCCTCAAACCAGTCCGAGTTGGTCAAAATGCTTGGCGATTTTTGCCGAGGATTCGTTGACGAAGTCCTTTGCCACCTCCCGAAATACCTTCGAGTTGAGCCCGCCCGGGATTTCCCGGCGCAGGTCGCCCAGCAATTTCGGCGGTGCGATGATCGCCAGACGGTCGAAATGATGGCGCCGGTCCTCGTCAATCAGCCATTCGGCAATCTTGCGGGCGAATTTCTTCTCTTCCGTCCGTTTCGGGGATGTCCGGAATTCCATGGCGTGCCGACCGAATCCTCTGGAATCGAAAGCCCGGCCGGGTTTGTCGCTAACCAACTCCCGGTCGGGAACAGGTTCGGCCGCGGGGTAGCTGCCTTTCCTCTCATCGAAACCCTTACCGAAACCGATGGTCTGAAAAACCCGGACAGCCTTTTCGTCGGCGACAACGATCCATGTGGTTTTCGCTTTCATAGCAATGCCCTCCCAACGGATTGGCCCATTCTCAACCTAGCAAAATTAGGCCTTCCGCGCCTTGACGAGGCTCAATCCCCTGTTCGAAATCACTCGGAAACGGCTTTAAGCGGGTCGACGAAGTCAAAACCCAAGTCTTCCGCCACCGCCCTGTAGGTGACATCGCCCCGGTGCACGTTGAGTCCGTTCATCAGGTGGGCATCGTCTTGCATGGCCTGCCGGTACCCTTTGTCGGCGAGCGCCAGGGTGAACGGCAGGGTGACGTTGTTGAGCGCGTAGGTCGAGGTGTGGGACACCGCGCCCGGCATGTTGGCGACGCAGTAATGGACGACGCCATCGACGACGTAGGTGGGATCGCCATGGGTGGTCGGATGCGAGGTCTCGAAACACCCGCCCTGATCAATCGCGACATCGACGACGCCGGCGCCTTTCGTCATCCGCTTGATCTGCTCCGCCGAAACCAGTTTCGGGGCTTCGGCGCCCGGCACCAGCACCGCGCCGATGACCATGTCGGCCTCCAGAACCTGTTCCTCGATGGTCATCTTGGTGGAATAAATAGTCTTCAGCGCCGAACTGAAACGCCGCGTCAAGGCCCGCATGACATGGACGTCGCGGTCCAGAACGGTGACGTCGGCGCCAAGACCCAACGCCACATAGGCGGCATTTTCACCGACCGTTCCGCCGCCGATAATAACCACCTTGGCGGGATGTACGCCGGGAACCCCGCCGGGCAGCATGCCTCGTCCGCCCTGGGGCAGTTCCAGACAATGGGCGCCGACCTGAACAGCCATCCGCCCGGCCACTTGCGACATCGGCATCAGCAACGGCAGGCCGCCTCGTTCGTCGGTGACGGTCTCATAGGCGATACACACGGCCCCGCTTTCGATCAGGGCTTTGGTCTGCTCGGGATCGGGGGCCAGATGCAGATAGGTGAAGAGGATTTGCCCCGGACGAAGTTGCTTCAACTCAACCGGCTGCGGCTCCTTCACCTTCACGATCATGTCGGCTTCGGCGAAGATTTTAACCGCGCTGTCCGCCACCTCCGCTCCAACAGTTTCGTAAGCACCGTTGTCGGCGCCAATGCCATGCCCGGCATTGCTTTCGACCATGACCCGATGGCCGTGGTGTACGGCTTCCTGGACGCTGCCGGGGGTCATGCCGACCCGGTATTCGTTGTCTTTGATTTCCTTCGGAACGCCGATCAACATAACGGCTCTCCTTTTGGACTGGCCGCTACGTATCATTCCAGAAACGGCGCCGATTGCCCTTGATTACAGTCAATGTTCCGCCGGTGGCGCAAGAAATTGACCCGCCTCAAGGCGCCAACCCCGAAAATTTGCGAGAATCCCCAGACGAAGATAGACCGTCATCATCCGTGGTTTCCGGCGTCACGGCGGGAGGCCGCGCCCTTGTCAAAGGAGACGGCACATGGATACCGGATTCGAATTCTGTGACGAACTGGGCCCCGCAAAAATCATTCACGTCCATGACCCGGTGATCGGCCTGAAAGCCGTTCTGGTCGTCGATAACGTCGCCATCGGGCCGTCCATCGGCGGACTTCGCATGGCCCCCGACGTCACCACCGAGGAATGTTTCCGTCTGGCCCGCGCCATGACGCTGAAGAATGCGGCGGCGGGCCTTAAACACGGCGGCGGCAAATCGGTCATGGTCGGCGACCCCGCCATGCCGAAGGCGGACAAGGAAAAACTGATCCGCGCCATGGCCTACGCCCTTCGCAGCGAAGACATGTATATCTTCGGTCCCGATATGGGCACCGACGAGGAATGCATGGCCTGGGTGCATGACGAAATCGGCCGCGCCGTCGGACTGCCGCGCGAGATCGGCGGTATCCCCCTGGATGAATTGGGCGCCACCGGCTACGGGCTGGCCGCGGCGGCGGATGTCGCCGCAGACTTCGGTGGGCTGGTACTGTCGGGCTCGCGTGTCGCGGTTCAGGGGTTCGGTTCCGTCGGCATTCACGCCGCCCGGTTTCTCAAGGAACGGGGATGTGTTCTGGTCGCCGCCGCCGATTCCAAGGGCATGGTGCACCATCCGGACGGTCTGGACATCGACGCGCTGGCGACGTTGAAGGCGAACGGCAAGAGCGTCGTTGATTTCAACGGCGGCAAGACCGCGGACCGGGACGGTGTGATTACCGTCGATTGCGACGTCCTGGTGCCGGCGGCGCGCCCGGATGTCATCCACGAGGACAATGTGGACGATGTTAAAGCCAAGCTGATCCTGCAGGGCGCCAATATTCCCGCGACCATCGGCGCCGAACGCAGGCTTCAGGAACGCGGCGTCATCAATATCCCCGACTTCATCGCCAACGCGGGCGGCGTGATCTGCGCCGCCATGGAGTATGCCGGCGCCAGCGAAACGGCGGCGTTCGAGGCGATCGGGGAAAAGATCCGGGCCAACACCCGGGAGGTCTTGGAAACCGCCAGAAACCGCAAGCTGCTGATTCGCGAGGCGGCCGTGGCCATGGCCACGGAGCGGGTCAAAAAGGCCATGACCTTCCGCCGCTGGGCGCTGTTCTGATCGGGTGTATCGAGCCGGAAAAGGAGGAGGCATGTTCCGAATTCGATTCCACGGACGCGGCGGACAGGGCATGAAAACGGCCAGCCGTATCCTCGGGACGGCTTTTTTTCTGGAAGGTTTCGAGGTTCAGGATGCGCCGCGGTACGGCGCGGAGCGACGGGGAGCGCCAATCTTCGCCTATGTGCGCGCCGACAAGGCCCCCATCTACGAGCGCGGCGTCATCGACCGGCCCGGTCTGGTCATCGTTGCCGACGACACCCTGATGGGTGTTTCCGCGGCTGGCGTCATGGACGGCGTGGATGCAAAAACGGTCCTTCTTGTCATTGGCGGCGAAGACCCGGAAATATGGCGGGATCGGCTGAAGACGGAGGCCCGCATCCTCACCCTGAAATCTTTTGTCGACGAGGAAACATCGGAGCGGCCCTATGTCGGAGCAGTGTGCGCCGGCGCGGCAGCCAGGCTCGTCGGCGTGGTGTCGAAAGCCCGTCTGGAAGAAGCCCTCACCCAGGAACTTGAAGAGCACGGGAAAACCGTGATCTCAAAAAACCTGGGACGCGCCAGAGAAGCCTATGACACCGTCGCCGATGACGAAGGCATCATCATCGACGTTCCGAACATGCCGCCCGCCGAACCGTCTCCGCCGGACTGGGTCGACCTGCCGCTGGATCCAGCAGACGTGGCGTCGCCTTCCATTTACGCCACCGCCACCAGCGTTCAGGTGCGAACCGGCTTGTGGCGGACCATGCGCCCGGTTCTGGAGCCGGATTTGTGCAAGAAATGCGTCTGGGTGTGCGGTTCGCTGTGCCCCGACGGCGTGATTTCGGCCGATGCGGACGGATACCCGGAGATCGATTACGACCATTGCAAGGGCTGCATGATCTGTGTCGTCCAGTGCCCGCCACATGCCCTAACGGCCGTGCCGGAAGGACAGGCCCAGGGGGAAATCGAGGCCGCGGAAGGAGCCCCCCCATGACCACCCTGACCCGCAAACTGCTGACCGGCAACGCAGCCGCCGCCTGGGGCGCCCGCCTGGCGGGCGTGGAATATCTGCCGGTGTTTCCCATTACGCCGCAGACAGAAATCATCGAGACCCTGGGCCGTTGGACCGAGGCCGGCGAAATGGACGCCAAAATGGTATTGCTCGAGTCCGAACATTCCATGCTGACGGCCGCCGGCGCGGCGGCGGCGACAGGGGTCCGCACTTTCACCGCGACCTCCAGCCAGGGATTGTTGTACGGCATGGAAATGCTCTACACCGTCGCCGGCTGGCGCGCGCCCTTTGTGCTCGTCAACGTATCGCGCGGGCTGGCCACGCCGATAACACTTGAAGCCGACCACAACGATATTCTTGCCGCCCGAGACAGCGGTTTCCTGCAACTGCACTGCGCGACCTGCCAGGAGGTTGTGGACGGCGTTCTTCTGGCCTACCGGCTGGCGGAAGATGAAGGCGTGCGGTTGCCGGTGATCGTCAATTTCGACGGCTTCCTCCTGTCCTTCACCCGGGAGCCCGTGCAATTGCCCGACGCCGACGCGGCGGCCCGTTTCCTGCCCACTTACGATGCCGGCGCACTGGCCTTCCGTAGCGGACACCCGGTCAGCGAGGCCGTCGCCGTGCTCGGCGGCACGTCCTATTCCTACTTCCGTTACGAAATGCAACGGGCCGCCGAAACCGCCCTGGATGCCTTTGATACGGCGGCGGCGGCCTTTGAGAACGACTTCAGACGCCGCTATGACGCCGTCGAATGTTACCGCATGGACGACGCCCAAACCGCTTTCCTGATGATCGGCTCGTATTCCACCAAGGCGAAGGCCGCCGTAGATGCCCTGCGCCTGACAGGCACGCCGGTCGGGCTGGTCCGTCCGCGGCTGCTCAGGCCGTTCCCCGAAGCGGCATTGCGAAAGGCTCTGGCCGGGGTCCGGGGAGTCGCCGTCATCGATCAGAATTTGTCCATGGGCAAGGGCGGTATCCTGCACACCGAAGTCGCCTCGGCCCTTTACGGTACCGACAACCCGCCGGCGCTGGTCAGCTTCATCGGCGGACTGGGCGGGCGCGACATAAGCGAAGGCGAATTCCTGGAAATGGCGGCGATTGCCGCCAAGGCCGGAGAAACCGGTGACGTGCCGCCGCCCCGGATGCTCTACAGCCAGAGCGAACTGCGCCAGATGCGGAAATTCCAGGCCATCGCGGCGGTTGAAGGCGCGGAACGCCTGAAGGAAGAGGCAGAGGAGGTCGCATCATGAGCGAAACACGCTTCAAGGCCATGCGGGACATGCCGTCCGCCCACCTTCTCGGGGCAGGAACCGCGATGTGCGCCGGGTGCGGCGGTCTGGAGGCGGTCCATGAAATCTATGATGTCCTGGGCAAGAACACGGTGTTCGTCAATGCCGCCGGATGCATGAGCCTGTTGTCCATTTATCCGTTTACCCCGTTCCGCGGATCGTGGCTCTATACCTCCATGGCGTCGGCCCCGGCCGGCGCCCAGGGCGTTCGCGACGCGCTGGACATCCTCAAGGACAAAGGCCGCATCGGCGACGACGAGGACCTTCAGGTGGTAACGCTGACCGGCGACGGCGCGGCCTACGGCATGGGCTTGTCGGCAACGTCGGGGGCTATCGAACGGGGGCTGGATTTTCTGTATGTCTGCTATGACAACGAAGGTTACGGCAATACCGGGCAGCAGACCTCGGGTGCGACGCCGCACGGTGCTCATACCGCTACGGCGACGGGAGAGTCCGGCTATCCGGGATTCAAGAAGGACCTGTTTTCCATTTGGGCCGCGCACGAACCCGCCTATGTGGCGACGGTGATCGGGTCGGAGCCTCTCGACCTCGCCCGCAAGGTGGAAAAAGCTGCCACGATGACCGGCCCGCGGCTGGTCATCGCACTGTCGCCATGCCCCACGGGGTGGGATTACGATCCGCAATTGACCGCCGAAATCGGCCACCTGGTGGTCAAAACGGGAGTCTGGCCGCTGAAGGAATATCTCGACGGCAAGGTCACCCATACCCGCACCCCGCACCCGCGTGCCCCTGTGGAGGACTACCTCAAACTTCAAGGACGTTTCCGGCATCTTTTCGAACCCGAACGCAATGAGGTGCTGTTGGCCGGCATCCAGGCGCAGGTGGATGCCTACTGGGCACCGCTGGAAGAAAGCCCGTGAGCGGGGCGGGGAAAAAACTGAGTTACCACCATGAAGGCGGTATGGAGGCGCTGCTGGGGGCGACCATCCCGGAACATTTTTTGGAGGCAACCGCTCGTTTCTCCGAACGCGAAGCTATCGTTTGCCGGCATCAGGATCGGCGATTGAGCTATGGGGAACTGCGAAAGGCTGTCGACGATCTCGCCCGTGGCCTGCTTGGGCTGGGGTTCGGCAAGGGCGACCGCATCGGCATTTGGTCGACCGACAACATTGAGTGGCTTTTGGTGCAGATGGCGACGGCGCGCATCGGCGCGGTGTTGGTTAACATCAATCCCGCCTACCGGCCCCGCGAGTTGTCCTATGCGCTGGAACGCTCCGAAGTCCAGGGCCTGTTCCTGATCCCGGCTTTCCGGAAAAGCGATTATGTCGCCATGATCACGAAGCTTGTGCCCGAGTTAAAGGCGGACGAGCGGTTGATTGCGAACGGTGATCTGCCGAACCTCCGCCGGGTTGTCGTGTATGACCCGGCATCGCCTGAGGACACGGCCCGGCCCCATCCCGGGTTTACCCTGTGGAGAGAGGTGCTGGACGCTGGTGATGAGATCGACGACGCTGAGTTAGAACGCCGGACGGCGGCGCTTGACCGTGACGACGCCATAAACATCCAGTACACCTCCGGCACCACCGGGTTTCCGAAAGCCGTGGTGCTGAGCCACCACAATCTTCTCAACAACGCCTGGTTTGCTGCCCAAGCGCTTGGGTTTACCGAAAACGACAGGCTGTGCGTGCCGGTGCCGTTTTATCACTGCTTCGGCATGGTCTTGGCAAATCTGCTGTGCCTGAGCACGGGCGCGTGCATCGTCGTGCCGGCGGAACACTTCGACGCTGGGGAGACGCTTCGCGCCATCGAGGAGGAACATTGCACGGCGGTTCATGGCGTGCCGACGATGTTTATTGCCGAGCTGGAACTTCCGGAATTCGGGGATTTCGACCTGAGCAGCCTGCGCACCGGCATCATGGCCGGCGCGCCGTGCCCGGAGACACTGATGAGAAGGGTCATGGATGACATGCATTGCCGGGAAATCCTTATCGGCTATGGCCAGACGGAAGCATCGCCGCTGACTCACCTCACGCACCGAGACGATTCCATCGAACGGCGGACGCAGACGGTGGGCCGCAACCTGCCCCATCAGGAGGTCAAGATTGTCGCCACGGACGACGGCCAAAACCTGCCGGTGGGGGAAGCCGGCGAGGTCTGCTTCCGCGGTTACCATGTCATGAAAGGCTATTTCGGCGACGCCGAGGCCACCGCCGGGGCCATCGACGGGGACGGTTGGCTTCACTCCGGTGATCTCGGGATTATGGACGGGGACGGCTACGTGCGCATCACCGGGCGACTGAAGGACATGATCATCCGTGGTGGCGAGAACATCTACCCGGCCGAGATCGAAGCCCGCTTGTTCGAGCATCCGAAGGTCGCCCAGGCTGCCGTGTTCGGAATTCCCGATGAACAACTGGGTGAAGAGGTTATGGCCTGGATTCAATTGCATGAAGGCGTAACGGTTCCGGAAAAGGACATCCGGGATTTTTGCACCGACGGGCTCGCGCACTTCAAGGTGCCGCGATACATCTGGTTCGTCGCCGAATTCCCGACCACCGTCACCGGCAAGGTTCAGAAGTTCCGGATGCGGGAAATTGCGCTGGAACGGATGGGTCCGGAAAAAGCGGCGGGGTGAAGGTTACGGGCCTCCGCCCCGGCGACCGACCAGAAAGCGGTTGTACAGCCAGGCGTTCAAAAGGCCGAAGAGGAAACCGATGACAAAAGCCCAGACGGCGCCCGCGATGGAGCCAACGAAGCTGGGGCCGAACCCGATCAGGAAGGACGACAGCGTCGCCGCCAGCACCATACCCCATTCGAAGAACGCCGCCATAATGCCGAGGAAAAATACAAAAACCGCGAACGTCACCCCCGTCGCCAGACCGAAACTGATGACGCCGAGCCGGCCATAGGCCTTGGACCGCCGCTCGCCCTGACGCTCTACACGTTGTGGCAGGGGCGCTTCGGGCGTCTCTTCCGGGTGCTCCTGTTGGTTTTCTTCGTTCATGTGCGGCCTCTATGCAGCCATGGTGTCTATTAAGTGTCCACCAGATACACCTCAAAAGTCCAGCCGGTTATGGCGGGCGGGCTTCTCCGAAGGGGCGTCCTCAATCATCTGTCCCGTGCTCTCCGTTTCTGAGAATTAAAATTGGAAAGCCCGGCCGGCCCCAATACCAGTCGCATTGTTCCAGAATGTCGTCGGCGACGACGACAAGACCAGGCCTCCGGGTGGCGAGACGGGAAAAGAAATCTCCGCTATCTCTGGTTTGGAAAATTTCGATGGCCGGCGTTTCTCCTTCGGAAGCCCTTAAAAGGGTTTCCAGGTGTTGTTTCATGTCGGGGTGACCCCTTTCATAGGGAATCAATCCGACCGCCAGCTTGCGCCCCAGCTTGATGGCAATCCGCTTGGCAACGTCAAGGGAGCGTTCATCCAGCCGCCTGCCGCCAAAAGCGACGATGACCGGCCCCGCTGCTAGCGGTTGCGGTGTGGCGGAAACGAGTAACAGAGCATCCGCCGGCGAATCCGGAATCCGGCGCCGGATGTCCTCGCCCCGGGGCCTGAGGATAGCCCCCAGCCTCGGGCCGATGGCAAGAAGATCTGTTTTTTTCGCCGCGTCCTGGATTTCTCTTTCCGGCCGGCCATGGCGGACGTCGAAGGAATGACTGATTTCGCGTGCACCGGCGATCACTTCCAGCACGCGGCGGACCTGTGCCGCATGATTGCGAAAATGGGTTTCAAGCTGCTGACGGGTCAAATCAAGCAATCCGGCGCCGGCAGAGGAAATTTCCCGTCCGATGGGAAGGTTGGCGAAGGACATCATATCTTCGTCTTCCACATACAGGCCGGTGAGTTGACTTTCGAAACAGCTAGCCAAATCGGCGGCCAGTTCAAGCAGTTCCCGGCTTTCCGTGGTCGCATCCAGAGCGACCAGGATACGGTGGAACCGGGCCGGGTCACTGGCGGGACTCATGATCCCCTGCCTTTCGCATTGCCGCCGTTTTCCTTCTCGGTGTCCTTGCTTCCGAAAGCGCGCCGGGCATCGGCAAACGCCATCATGCGGGCTTCGACCTTTTCGTTGACGGTGCCTTTCCTGTAACGCCCCCTGGCATCCCGTTTGCCGGCGCCGACACCGGTCAGCAGCGTGATGCCCTCATCAATCGTCGAGATGGGATAGATATGGAACGTGCCGGCTTTGACCGCATCGACCACCTCGTCCCGCAGCATCAGGTGATGTTTGTTGGTTGCGGGAATCAGGACCCCTTGTGTGCCGGTCAGCCCCCGGCGCTTGCAGATATCGAAAAATCCCTCGATCTTTTCATTGACGCCACCAATGACCTGAACCTCCCCGAACTGGTTTACCGACCCGGTAACGGCGAGATCCTGACGCAACGGCAAATCGGACAAAGCCGACAACAGGGCATAAAGTTCGGCGGACGACGCGCTGTCGCCTTCGACACCGCCATAGGACTGCTCAAAAACAATGGTGGCCGCCAGGGAAAGTGGATGGTCGACCGCATACCGCGCCGCCAGGAACCCGGACAAGATCATCACACCCTTCGAATGAATAGGACCGCCCAGTTCGACTTCGCGTTCGATGTCGATCACCTTGCCGGCACCAAGCCGGACCCGGGCGGTAATGCGTGTCGGCCTTCCGAAAGCGAAGCCGCCCAGTTCAATAATGCTGAGCCCATTGACCTGCCCTACCGCGTGCCCCTCGGTACTTAACAAAACGATGTCCCGGGTGATCATTTCATAGACTTTCTCGCGCAACCGGTCGGACCGGGCCTCCTTCTTTTCGATGGCTTGGCTGACGTGTTTTCGACTGACCCGGGGAACGCCGTCCTGTCCGGCGTAAAAGGCGGCTTCGTGCAACAGATTGGAAATGGAGCGTTGGTGTACGGATATTTTTTCGCGGTCGGCGGCCATCCGGATGGCGCGCTGCATGACCAGCGCCACAGCGGAAGCATCGAATGGTTTGAGGCCATCCTTGCGGACTTGGGTTGCGATCATGCGGGGAAACAGGCTTTCGGCGGCCCCATTACGTTCCATGTCCCGGTCGAAATCGGCTTCGACCTTGAACAGATCGGGAAATTCCGGATCGTAGGCGCTGAGCAGGTAATACAGCCACCGGCTTCCGGTCAGCACCACCTTGACGTTGAGCGGAATGGGCTCCGGTTCCAGGGAAATGGTGCTGATGAGGCCGAGCATCTGGCCTACGGATTCAATGGTGACGCATTGTCCCTTCAGGGCGCGCTTGAGCGAATCCCAGGAAAAGGGCTGACGCAGCAGTTTCAGCACATCGATGATGATGAACCCGCCGTTTGCCCGGTGCAGGCTACCGGCTTTGATAAGGCTGAAATCGGTGATCAGGGTGCCGAGTCTTGAAATATGTTCGACCCGCCCCATCAGGTTGGAAAAGGTGGGGTTGTCCTCGAAGATGACCGGCGCTCCGGAGTTGCCGTCATGGGCAACGATGGGGTTGACCTTGTAGCGGTCAAACCCGCCTATTTCAAAGGACGAGGGCCGGCCTTCCTCGGAGACTTCCGTGGACTCGGACTTCTTTTCCGCCAGATGGATCGAGTGAAAATTCCGGACCATGTCGTCCCGCGTCCGGTTGAGGTGCTCGAGGACTTCGGGCAGATCCCGGAACTGCCCGATGACCGGTTCGATGGCGGCGCCGACTGCGAGGGCAGTGGTTTCCGACAGGAAGTCGCGAATGGCCTCGCGGCGTTCCTTGTCGATGGTGGGGATGCGTTTGATGATGGCCTGCAGTTTCGTTTCGAGCTCCTGAATGTCTGACTCGTAGCGTTTCTGTTCGGCTCTCGGCAGCTTTTCAAAAATTTCCGGTTTCGCCACCTCGTCACCAATGATCGGCGCGAAACCGAACCCCATGGGTGTGCGGATCAGGGCGATTTGCTTGGCCTCAGCTTCCTGGCGGAGTTCCTCGAAAGCGGCTTCCGATTTTTCCTGAAATTTTTCCTGAAGGGCCTGCAGGCGGCTCTGGGTTTCCTCCCCTTCAAGAAGATCCGGCACAGCTGCGCGGACATCCTCGATGAAGGCCTCCATGGCCGTGGTCAGGATTTTTGCGCGCCCCGGCGGCATCCGGATGGCGCGGGGCTTATGGGAGACCTCGAAGTTATGGACATAAACCCAGTCTTCCGGAACCTCCATGGAGCGGGCCTTTTCCTGCAGGAAATCCCGCACCACTTCGTTCCGGCCCGTTCCCTCCTCGCCAAGAAGAAACAGGTTGAAACCCTGTGAGGCGATTTCCGTACCGAAGCGGATGGCCTCCAACGCCCGGTCCTGACCCAGCACGCAGTCCAGGTCCTCCAAGTCGTCCGTCGTCTTGAAACCAAGGTTCCTCGAGTTGTAGGGAACCACAAGGTCCTTTGCGGAAAGGGATTTCAGTTTCATCACACACCCACCCTTTCAGACTTAATTATGCCATGAACGTCCCCGGCGGGATTTGCCCAAGGTCAAGAATATCCGCTTTTTTTCAAAGGCTTGGTGTCGAACAAGAGACGAGAAATTTCCAGCGTTGAGAACCGTCTGCTTTCGAGGGTGAAGCAGACGTCAACCACTAAGAGCCCGAACGTTCGCTTTTAGCCGGGAGCGGCCACTTTGCGTATACGGGAAGGCGCTTATTCGACCTTGCCGGAGCCCAACTTAACGATTGTCTTCTGGTTTTCCTTTTCGTGCGACAGGATCAGCGCCGTCACCGTGACCGCTTGCCCCGGCTTGTAGGTTTCGGCTGCGGAGGGGTTGATCGCGACTTCCGCAATTGCCTCGGCGCCGAAGCCGGGATCGAAGCGGAGGTAGTATTCCTTGACGAATTCGTCACCGTGGATCATCAGCACCTTAACGACGCGGCCCGACCAGCGAACCTTCTTCGAGCGCACCGCGTCCCAGGCCTTGGCATCGCCGCTCCGGATCGCCTCGATGACGGTCGGCGCCTTGATGTCAGAGACCGGTTTTTCCCCACAAGCGGGAAGGCTCACCAACAACAGGGCGCAGAAAACCGCTTTCAGGAAATGTCTGTGGGTCTTGGTGGGCATGGTCGGGTCCTCTATTCCATATTTTCCGAATGGACGACCAAATCGCCCAGTCACCACGCCATGATACTCAGGGTGACGGCGCACAGAAAGGCCAAATCGCTGCTTCTTACCCGTGCGACCCGTTGCAACCTTATATGTCGGTTAGCGGAAACCAGCGATTCACGTATATGCCCCAATGTCCGCTTTCGGGTGTAAAGCAGACATTGACATACTGTCGCGCGAGACCTGTTCTCTATATCAAAAACTGTTGGGGTAAAGCTTGAACCTGGGAGGTTTCAGCAAAATGCAACCCTCCATAAAGAAGCAAGTCGCGCCTGACTCCTGTCAAGGACAAGCATCATAGGTTTCAGCGATAATATGACACGCCCAGATTGTCCGGGAAATAAGCGGAAATGGTTGTCAGGGTTTTCAAGGGACTGGACTTGCCCATCGCCGGTGCGCCTGCGGAAAGCGTTGTGGACGGGCCGCCTATAGGCTCCATTGCCATCCTCGGTGAGGACTACCGGGGGCTGAGCCCGGCCATGCGTGTCGAAGAAGGCGAACGCGTGAAATTGGGCCAGCCTTTGTTCGTTGACCGCAAGCGTCCGGAGATTTGTTTTACTTCCCCCGGGAGCGGAGTCGTCGCCGAAATCAATCGGGGCGCCCGGCGGATGTTGTTGTCCGTCGCAATCAGACTCGACGGCGAAGAAGAGGAAACCTTTCCGGCCCCGGAAGATCCCGATCGCGGGCAGGCCGCCGAAACCCTGCTAGCCTCCGGGATGTGGACGGCATTCCGCGCCCGGCCCTTCGACAAGATACCCGACCCCGCCGTCCAGCCCCGGTCTATTTTTGTCACCGCCATCGATACCAACCCGCTGGCGCCCGCACCGGAAAGGATTATCAAGGATAACCCGGATCACTATCTGGGCGGCCTTGCTGTGCTGTCAAAACTGACGGACGGGACGGTTTTCGTCTGCCGCCACCCAAACGCCGAACTGCCCGTATCTGCTGCCGAAAACGTCCGCGAAGAGTTGTTCAACGGGCCGCACCCGGCCGGGCTTCCCGGAACGCATATTCATTATCTCGACCCTGTCGGCTCGGAAAGAATCGTCTGGCACATCGGCTATCAGGACGTCATCGCCATTGGCCACCTGTTCGCCACCGGGCGGTTGATGACGGAACGGACCATTGCCCTGGCCGGGCCGATGGTCCGGAGCCCGTGCCTGTTGAAGACACGCTTCGGCGCCGGTATCGATGACATTACCCGGGGCGCGCTCCGGGACGGCGCGGCGCGGATCATTTCCGGGTCCGTGCTGTCCGGACACACGGCCAAAGGGGCCACGGCCTATCTCGGCCGCTTTCACAACCAGGTATCCGTCATTCCCGAAGAACTCCCGGACATGGAGAAAAAAGGTTTTTCCATCTACCGCGGGTTCGGTGCCAAGCCCTGGGGCGCGAAGCGGACCGCATTCACCACGGCACCCCACGGTGGAACAACGGCGCAAGTTCCGTTCGGCGGGTTCGAACGGGTCATGCCGCTCGACATCCTGCCGACCCAACTGTTGCGGGCGCTGCAGGTGGGCGATGTGGAAACGGCGGAAGCTCTGGGATGCCTGGAACTGGCGGAAGAGGACTTGGCGCTCTGCACCTTGGTCTGCCCAGGCAAACTGGATTTCGGGCCGATTCTCCGGTCCATGCTCGACCGATTGGAGAGGGAAGGATGATACGCGCGTTCCGGTTTCTGGCCGATCCTTTGAAGGCGCGCCTTGCTGCGTCCCCGCCAGTCCCTGTCGCGACGCAAGGAAGCGTGCACGTGCGGGACGCCTTCAGCCTCGCCGCCGCCGTCCGCTGGCAAGTTCTGGCGCTGGCGCCCTGCCTGTTCATGGCGTTCTACAACACCGGCCTGCAGGCCAACCTGACCATGGAGCGTCTGAAGATTGCGGCGGCGGCGGGATGGCGCGGGGGCATGATCGATGCCCTGGGCACCGGTTACGACCCATTGGGATTCTGGTCCGCCGTGATTCACGGAGGGCTGTATTTCATACCGCTTTTCGTTGTTGTTGCACTCAGCGCTCTGTTCTGGGAACAGGTTTTCGCCAAAATGCGGAACCGGACGCTCTCGGAAGGACTGTTGGTCCTTATCCTTCTGTTCGTTCTCCTGCTTCCGCCATCAATCCCACTATGGCAGGCGGCATTGGGCATTTCCTTCGGCATCGTCATCGGACGGGAAATCTTCGGCGGTGCCGGAAAGTATGTCCTGCATCCGGTCCTCGTCGGCCTGGCCTTCCTATATGTCACCTACCCTGCCGAAATGGTCATCGAATCCAACTGGGTCATGGTCGATGCTTTCTCGAAGCCCACATACCTCAGCCTCGCGGCGCAGCAACGGCCGGAAGCACTGGCCTGGGTGGCGACCCCCTGGGAACTCAGTTTTCTCGGCCTCGTGCCTGGGGCGCTGGGGACCACGTCGACGCTGGCCTGCTTCCTCGGCGCGGCCGTCCTTCTGTATGCCGGGGCCGCGTCTGGCCGCGTCATGGCGGGCATGGCGCTAGGGATGACGGCGACGGCGGTTCTGTTCAACACGCTTGGCGGCGACGCTTATTCCGGGATGGCCTTCTATTGGCATCTGACGCTCGGCAGTTTCGCCTTCGGCGCTGTTTTTCTGGCCACCGACCAGACCACGGCCGCCATGACCGACCGGGGCCGGTGGATTTACGGGTTATTGATCGGTTTTCTGGTGGTGCTGATCCGGGTCGCCAACATGCATCATCCCGACGGCGTCATGTTCGCGATCCTGCTGGGCAACATCTTCGCGCCGTTGATCGACTATCTGGTGGTACGTGCGAATATTCGACGGAGGGTCAAACGCCATGCCGCATGACCTTCCCAAAGGCGGATTCCTGGATTTGCCCAACGATCACCCCGTCAAGACGCTGGTCGTGACCCTGCTGGTGGCGCTCGTATGTTCGGCCCTTGTCACCGGGGCCGCCATCGGGCTGAAACCTTATCAGATCGCCAACAAGGAAGCGGCGCGGCAAAGCCAGATTCTGGATATCATCCACCGCCTGCCCGGCGCCGCCGACGACCTGAAGGCCGGGCGGCTCCTGCTCCAGGCGCACATTGTCGATCTCGCTACCGGGGACTACGTTCCGGACATGGACCCCGCGCTCTACGACCAGCGCCGGGCCGCACGGGATGTATCGGCAAGCATCGAAATTCCTATCAAACAGGACGTGGCGTGGATCAAGCGCCGAGCCAAATACGCCACCGTCTATCTGCTTTTGGACGGAACCAGACCCCGGCTCGTGGTGCTGCCCGTTCACGGCAAGGGGTACGGCTCAACGCTATACGGGTATCTGGGCGTGACGCCCGACCTGAAAATGGTGATCGGGCTGAATTTCTATGAACACACCGAAACACCGGGACTGGGATCCCTGATTGATGCCCCGGCGTGGCGGCAACAATGGTTCGGCAAAAAAATCTGGGACCAGGGTGACACCCTCCGGCTCGGCATCGCAGACGGTCCAGTGGATCCGGCGTCACCGGACGCGGCCTATCAGGTGGATGCGTTGACCGGCGCCACCTGGACCAGCCACGGCGTCACCAACCTGCTCCGCTATTGGCTCGGCAACAACGGATTCAAACCCTATCTCGACAAACTTCGGGGGCGGTCATGAGCAATGGTAAATGGAATGCCTTCGTAACCCCGCTGGTCGGCGACAACCCGATCACATTGCAGGTGCTGGGCGTGTGTTCGGCGCTGGCAGTGACCAAGACGCTGGCGACGGCGCTGATCATGTCGGCGGCGGTGATTTCAGTGATTACGGTGTCCAGTGGCGCCATCAGCCTGATCCGCCATCACATGCCGCGCAATGTGCGGCTGATCATTCAGATCACCATCATCGCCACTCTGGTGATCGTCGTCGATCAGGTCTTGAAGGCTTTCGCCTATTCGCTCTCCAAACAGCTTTCCGTGTTCGTCGGGCTGATCGTCACCAATTGCATCATTCTCGGCCGCGCCGAAGCCTTCGCCATGCGCAACCGTGTTCCGGAAAGCGTGCTCGACGGGTTGGGCAACGGAATGGGTTATGCCTGGATCCTGATCGTGGTCGGCGCCGTGCGCGAGCTGTTCGGGGCCGGAACCCTACTGGGGTTTGTCGTCCTGCAGACGACGACCATGGGCGGATGGTACCCGCCGGCGGCATTGATGCTACTGCCTCCGAGCGCGTTCTTCATCATCGGATTTTTGATTTGGGTGATCCGCACCTGGAAACCGGAACAGGTGGAGAAAAGCGAATTCCGCATTCAGCCGGACGCTGAAAGGGGGAATATGCCATGACCGCCTTCGCCAGCCTTTTCGTTCAGGCCGCATTTGTCGAGAATCTTGCGCTGTCGTTCTTCCTTGGCATGTGCATGTTTCTGGCCGTGTCGCGCCGGGTGGAAACGGCGTTGGGCCTCGGCCTCGCCGTTCTGGCGGTGCAGACGATCACGGTCCCCCTCAACAACCTGATCCACGGGTATCTGCTCGCCGAAGGGGCGCTAGCCTGGGCCGGGCTGGCGGATGTGGATTTGAGCTTCCTGGCGCTGTTGAGCTTTATTGGCGTCATCGCGGCGATGGTGCAGATCGTGGAAATGACGCTGGAACGCTATCTGCCGGCCATGCACCACGCGCTCGGCATCTATCTGCCTCTGGTCACGGTGAACTGCGCCATTCTCGGCGGCTCCCTATTCATGGTCGACCGGCACTACAGCTTCGCCGAAAGCGCCGTTTACGGTTTTGGCACCGGCTTCGGCTGGCTGCTGGCGATCCTGGCGCTGGCCGGCATCCGCGAGAAACTGAAATACAGTGACATCCCCGACGGACTGCAAGGCATGGGGATGGCATTCATCATCGTCGGGCTGATTTCGCTCGGCTTTCTGGGCTTCAAAGGCATCCATTTTGGATGAGGAGCAAGCATGACTGAGATTGCCCTCGGCATTGCCTTCTTTACCGGAATCGTCCTGTTGCTGGTGCTGGTGATCCTTGTCGCACGCTCACGGCTGGTGGCGACGGGCCGCGCCGAGATTACCGTCAACGGCGGCACCTCCGTCCCGGTTGCCGTCGGCGGCAAGCTTCTGGATGCGCTTACCTCCGACGGAATCCACCTGCCCGCTGCTTGCGGCGGCAGCGGCACCTGCGGCCAGTGCCGGCTTCGGGTATTGGAAGGAGGCGGCGACGTGCTGCCGACCGAAAAAACCCGCCTGACCCGACGCGAAATTCGGGATGGCACGCGCCTCGCCTGTCAGGTGTCAATCCGCGAAGACATGGCCGTCGAGGTTCCTGACGAGATTTTCGGCGTCAAACAATGGACGTGCCGTGTGCGCACCAACACCCAAGTCGCCAGTATGATCAAGGAACTGGTGCTGGAACTTCCGAAAGGGGAACCCATTGACTTCCGCGCCGGCGGCTATATCCAGGTGACGTGCCCGCCCTACCAAATCCGCTACAAGGACCTTGCCATCGCCGACGCCTACCGAGAAGACTGGGACCGGTTCGATCTCTGGCGATATGAGGCGGGAACCCGAACGCCGACCACGCGGGCCTATTCCATGGCCAATTGCCCAGAGGAAAATGACGTTATCATGCTTAATGTGCGCATCGCCATTCCACCGCCTGGAACCCCCGAAGGTACACCGCCGGGCGTGGTATCGTCGTATCTGTTCAACCTTGACCCCGGCGTCGAGGTCACCGTGTCCGGCCCATACGGCCATTTCTTTGCCACCGAAACGGATGCCGAAATGATCTTCGTCGGCGGCGGCGTCGGCATGGCGCCGATGCGCTCGCACATCCTCGATCAGCTCAAGCGGCTGCAAAGCAACCGCAAGATCAGTTTCTGGTACGGCGCGCGAAACCGGCGCGAAGTGCTCTACCGGGACGAATTCGACCGCTTGGCCGAAAAATACGACAATTTCCAATGGTCCGTGGCCCTGTCAGAACCACTGCCCGACGGCCAGTGGACCGGACGGACCGGCTTCATCCACGACGTACTGCTGGACGACTACCTTCAGGATCATCCGGCGCCGGAGGACTGCGAATACTATCTGTGCGGCCCGCCGATGATGATCAAGGCGGTGCGGCGGATGCTCGACAATCTCGGCGTCGATCCCGACAATATTTTCTTCGACGACTTCGGAGGTTAGCCATGACACACACGTTCACCCGAAGAGACATCATCGAACGAGCCGGAGGTCTAGCCCTGGCGACGCCGTTCCTTAGCCTCGCGGCCTGTGACGGGGCGGACCGGGGGCGGCCGCTGAGCCGGCTGTCCGGAGCCACCATGGGCACCACGTACCAGATTTCAATCACCGACAAACCGGCCCATGTGAACATGGAACGCCTGGCGGAGGATGTGGAAAATATTCTTGAGACCGTGAACCGGCAGATGTCCCTCCACCGCCCGGACTCCGAGCTGTCGCGCTTTAATGCCGGCGAAGCGGAAACCTTGACCGCGGTGTCTGGGGATACGGCAAAGGTCGCGGCCCAGGCGATCGACATCGCGGAACGCACGAACGGCGCCTTCGATCCGACAATCGGACCGCTGGTTGATCTTTGGGGGTTCGGTGCCGGTGGAGACGGGCTCAAGGTGCCATCCGCCGATCAAATCCAGAAGGTTCGTGCCGAAACAGGATTTGCCACCGTTCAGGCCAGGGCTGCGCCCCCGCGCCTGAGGAAGCGGGCCCGGTCCACCCATTTGGACCTTTGCGGCATCGCCAAGGGGTTCGGCGTCGACCGGCTGGCAGACCATCTCGAGGCCATCGGCGCCGGATACTATCTTGTCGAAATCGGCGGCGAACTCCGGGGCCGGGGCTGGAGCCCGCGCGGCGGAGTCTGGCGGGTCGGCATCGAACGCCCCGGAACCGAAAGCGGCGGCGCACAGCGGGTGGTGAGACTCAATGGCAAGGGCCTCGCCACGTCCGGCGACTACCGCATCTTCTTTGAAAAAGACGGCAGGCACTACTCCCATATCCTCGACCCCCGCACGGGCCGTCCCGTCAATCACGGTCTTGCGTCCGTGACCGTGATCGCGCCGACGACCATGGAGGCAGACGGACTGTCGACGGCCATGATGGTGCTCGGGGCCGTGGAGGGCCTGAAACTGGCCGAACGGGAAACCATCGCCGCTTTCTTCATCACCCGGCAGGAACGCGGTTTTTCCGAAACCGCCTCGACGGCGTTCCTGCCCTATCTGGTCGCGTGAGGGCGTTATGCTGAAAACCTTCATTCTCGCTTTCGTAATTGTCGGTCTCGCAATCCTCGGCATGGCCACCGGGGTTCTGTCCGGCCGCAGGCCGCTTCGGGAAGGCGGTTGCGGGAACGTCAAAGAGACAGGAACGTGCGGCGTCTGCAGGCACGAACCAAGCGCCAAGGGAGGCTGTCATGAATAGCAAAATAACAAAGGGAAAAGCCACGGTCAGGGATTACATGACCCGGCGATTGACCACCTTCACGCCTGGCATGGACATTCACCAAGCCATCAAACTGCTGCTGAACAAGCGGGTGTCCGGCGGGCCGGTGCTGAATGAAACAGGGGCCATCGTCGGCGTCTTGTCGATCAAGGACTGCCTGCAAATTGCGTTCGACTCTAGTTACCACCAACAGCCGGGCGGCACGGTCGAGGAATTCATGAGCGAAACTGTCGAGACCATCGACGCCGGCACCGACATCGTTGAGGCCGCCGACATCTTCCTGAAAAGCCCTTACCGCCGTTTCCCCGTTATCGAAGGCAGAACCCTGGTCGGCCAGATCAGCCGTTATGACATTTTGCGGGCCTTGAAGAACCTCTGGTAAGGACGGATGTGCAGCAAGTGCGCGTTGCCCCTTGCAGCCTCTTGCAACGATGTTACTTGTTCTTCACGTTCCCAACTTTGATCAACACGCGCCGCGTAACGAAGGGGCCGATAAGTTCGAAAACGACGGTGGACCCCAAGACAAGGGGCAGAATGATTTCCTCGAATTCTGGGAACCGCTGGGCCGCGATGAGCGCCATACCGATCGCGACGCCCGCCTGGGGTAACAATGCCAGGCCCATCCATCGACAGGTTTCGGGATCGGTCCGGCTCAACCGCCCCCCCAGCGCGGCCCCCGAGATAAGCCCTAGCGATCGCAACCCGATGTATGCGACTCCCAACATTCCCACCTGCGCCAGGGCGGCTATGTGCAAAGAGGCCCCCGCCAGCAGGAAGAACAGGATTATGAACGGCCATTCGATGGCTTCGATGGCGTGGAACGGGCGGCGGTGATGGGTCGCGAAGTTTGCCACGACGGCGCCTAACACGATGGTCGCCAAAATATAGGAAACCTCCATCCAGACGGCGAGCCCGCCACAGAGAAGGACCCAGCCCAGCGCTTCCGCTTGCGTCGGTTCGCCTGGCAAGATGCGTCCCGTGAGGAACGACATGGGGACCCCCATCACCAAACCTAACAATATCGCGCCGGACACTTCCCATAGTCCCGTAACCAGTATTTCGGTTGCCCCGCCCTGTCCGGATAACATATGTGCCACGGCAAGCAGCAGGCTGAACAACACCAGTCCAAATGCGTCATCGATCGCAACGATATCCAAAAGGGTGTCCGTGAATTTGCCTTTGGCCTTGAGTTCACGCACCACATCCACTGTCGCCGCCGGGGCGGTCGCCGGGGCGATGCCGGCGAGAAGGAGGGCTAGTTCCAGAGGGGCTCCGAGTAGCACCAGACCGGTTCCTGTCAGAACCGCCGCCATAAAAACTTCTCCCAAGGATAAGGCCAAAACCGATTGGCCGAGTTTCTTTAAAGAGGAGAACGCCAACTTTTGGCCCAATAGAAACCCCACCATGGCAAGTGCGATGTTGGTGAGGATCGGGAACCAATCCTGAATGATTACGGGCAGCACATCGAGACCGGAAGGGCCGATGACAAATCCGGCGACAAGGAGAATAGTTACGCGCGGTAGCGGGCTGTGCCTGCCTAAAAGGTCGGCCAGCATGCCAAGAAGAAACAGCCCGCCCAAGGAGAGTAAAATTTGTACAGTGTTATTAATGGCTCAACCTCATCCGATCACAAACTCTATTCCGCCCTCACGAACGATACCATTCTTTAAGTTTAAACCGTGCAGAAGGAAGGTTTGATCGTATCATTGCCCGTGTACAGGAAATGTCCGTTTGGGGTCATAAGCAGACGTTTCTTGGCTACCTGTGGGAAGACCTGGAAGGCGACCGCGCCATCGCGCAAAAGGCTGAAACCGCCATCCTTGGCGGCACCACCGCTTAAACCACCCCTTGAAAAATAAAAAGGACACCCAGCGAACAATAAGTGCGCGCATGTGCAATCCAAAATACCCAATCGATATAAAACCGCACAAACCCGCCGATTTTAAACAAACCCGCCAAGGCCCACAGGCACATGGGCGCAACCCCAGAAACCGGCAAAAAGTCTTTTGATATCAGGGGTTAGGAATGGTGCCCAGGGACGGAATTGAACCGCCGACACGCGGATTTTCAATACAAAAGAGAGTCTAAAATTCCGACTGTAAGGCTAAGAATTTGAAGCTGATTCTCGGGTGGCCATAGACGGGTGGTGCATATTCGAACCTATGTCGAACTTTGACCGGAAAAACGAGCCAATTTAAAAAATTTTATTATATTTTTCAATGAGATAATGAGGTTTTCTCCGAACCTGATTCGAAATGGCCAGGGTTCGGCCAAAATTACTTCCGCTTTACCCCCGAAAGCGGACCTTTTTTAGGTAGTCGAAAAGAGTCCGTTAATGACCCATAGCGGACATCCGGGGGTAGACCGGTTGTGATGCGTTGCAAATGATCACCACATCAGCGTCCAGCAAACAGGTGGGTTTGATCGGTCCAAAGACCTCGCAACCGCACACAGTAGGGACGCCGTTGACCGCCCGGTGACAGGTGCGCACAATACCCACTAGGGAGGCATGGCAAAAAGAGGTTTGCATTTGTCAAAGTTAACACAGTCTTCGGTCTGGAAATCCCTGCAGAAGCGTCTTCAACCCTTCGATGGCCTGCACATGCGCAGCTTGTTTGCCACCGACCCCGACCGCTTCGAGCGATTTTCCGCAGAAGCCTGCGGTATTTTCCTGGATTATTCGAAGAACCTGATCGATGGTGAAACCATGGACTTGCTGTTCACGCTCGCCGCCCAAGCGGACGTGGAAGGTTGGCGCGCGAGTATGTTCGCGGGCGAAAGAATTAACACAACGGAAAACCGGCCGGTCCTGCACACGGCGCTGAGGAGGGAAACGGACAAGCCGCTTGTCATTGATGACGATGACGTTATGCCCGGCGTCGCCTCCGTGCTGGCGCAGATGCGGGAATTCTCGGACGCCGTCCGGGACGGTTCCTGGACGGGGGCGACGGGCAAGCGGATCACCGATGTCGTTAATGTCGGCATCGGCGGTTCGAATCTTGGGCCTCGTATGCTCGACAAGGCGCTCCGCCCCTATGCGGACACGGCCTTGCGTCTGCATTTCGTTTCCAGCGCCGGCGGGGGAATGATCGGCGGGGTTCTAGCCGAGGCTCCTTGGGAAAGCACCCTGTTCTTGATCTCGTCTAAGACCTTCACCACAGAGGAAACCATCCTGAACGCCCGCACCGCCCGTGACTGGTTGGTGCAGCAAAGCGGCGGCGAAGATGCACTGTCACACCATTTCTTAGCCATTACCGCCAACAAAACGAAAGCCACCGATTTTGGTATTCCAGCGGAAAACGTGTTCGAGTTATGGGACTGGGTCGGCGGGCGCTATTCCCTGTGGTCGTCCGTCGGGCTTTCGGCCGCGCTGGCCATCGGCATGGACCGGTTCGAAGAGTTGCTTGCCGGCGCACGCGCCATGGACGAACATTTTCAATCCGCGCCATTGCAAGAAAACCTACCCGTCATTTTGGCCATGCTTGGTGTCTGGTACATTAATTTTTTCAATGCCAAGGCACACGCAATCATCCCTTACGACCATCGCCTGAGCCGTTTTCCGGCTTATCTGCAGCAGGTAGATATGGAAAGCAACGGCAAAGCGGTCGACCGCGACGGGCAAGCCACCGATTACGACACAGCGCCGGTGATCTGGGGCAAGCCGGGTACCGACTGCCAGCATTCCATTTTCCAGAAGCTGCATCAGGGAACGGACTTTCTGTCTGCCGACTTTCTGGCCGCGGCGGAGCCCCATACGCCTGTCGGTGACCATCACAAGGTTCTGCTGGCGAACTTCCTGGCCCAGACCGAAGCGTTGATGATGGGCAATACGGAAGACGACGTCAGGGCCGACCTGGAGTCCCGGGGCGCAAGCGTCGAAGAAACTGCGGCCCTGTTGCCACACAAGCTGTTTCTTGGGAATCGGCCCACCAACACACTGCTGTTTAAGCGGTTGGACCCGTTCACCATGGGCGCGCTAATCGCCCTTTATGAACACAAGGTCTTCGTCCAGGGCGTCGTCTGGAACATCAACTCCTTCGACCAATGGGGGGTCGAACTTGGAAAGAACCTGGCTGACAAAATGCTCGGTGACTTGGACAATGACGGCCCCGCCCATCTTCACGACGCGTCGACCAACGGACTGATTAATCGGCTGAAGGAATTCAGGCGTTGCCGAGGTATTCGGTGATCCGATCTTCGGCGTTCAACGCCGGGATGTCCGCGCCCGCGTCTCTGCCTGCGGCGACGCCTTTCTTGATAACACCGAGATAAGCCTCTGCCGTTTTGTCCCAGGTGTACATGTTGAGCACCCTTTGCCGCGCCCTTTCCGACAGGTCAGCGTGATTGTCGATCGCCGTCAGCAGGCCGCCCGCGATGGCGTCGGCATCGAACGGGTCGACTAGTATGCCTGACCCATCCTCGAAAATTTCCGACGGGCCGCCGTTTTGGGTGGCGACGCAGGCGAGCCCGCAGGCCACCGCCTCGATCGGTGCGAGGCCGAACGGCTCGTAGAAGGCGGTCAGGGCAAACACCGAGCCCCTTTTGGCGAGGAAGCGATAGGTGGCGGCCAGTTCCTTTTGCGAATGGATATTCAGGTAGTGGACCCTGTCGGCCATATTCGCGTGGTCGATAACATCAAGAAATTCCCGAAGCACCAGTTTTTCGGTGTCCGGAAGATGGCCGATGTCCCGATACGGATCGTCGACACCGCGGATGCAGATGGCGAGACGGGCGCGTTGCCGCAGGGTTTCCGATTCGGCGAAGGCCTTGACCACGCCGATGATGTTCTTTTTTTCGTCGAGCCGGCTTGAAACCAGGACGAAGGGATCGACGTTTTCGCCCAGCCGGGCCGGCAGTTCGTTCCCGACCCGCTCGTCTTGCTCCGACTTATCAGTTGTGAAAATGCGCGTGTTGACGCCCGGCGGGATGACCGAAAACTTGCCCGGTTCGTCGACGTCGACGGCGCCTTGATAGAGGGGATGAGAATATTGTTCACTGTGTTCCTGTTCCGTCGAAGTGATGATGCGATAAGCCCGCGTCATAGCGAGGCGTTCGGCGTCGATGCGCCGCGAGAACCGGAACCGCGCTTCCATCTCCGGCCAGTTACCGGAGTTGGTGCCCAGCTTATCCAGTTTTTGCGCACCTAGCGAATGGCCGGTCAGGGTGAAGTCGATGCCGGTCAACGCCTGAATGCGCGCCGAGCAGTAGCCGCCGTCGGCGTAATGCGCGGTGGTAAAATCCGGCCTGTTGTTGCCATAAAATGCAAGCATGTTGTCAACGAATTCATCCAGGTGCGGCCATAGATCCTCCTTGTTCAGAAAATCCGGCCCGCCGCAATCCAGGCGGACGATGCGCAGGTTTTCCTCGTAACCGGCGTAATGGTCGAGAGCGGCGGAAAACTCCGGCCAGTCGGGGTCTTCCATGCGCCGGGTGATGATGTCGACCTTATGACCCAGGCGACACATGGACTGGGCGACCTCCTTGACGTAAACCAGTTGTCCGCCGAAGTCGGGATGTTCCGCAAGATAGGAGTCGTCCTCGTCAAAATTGCCCTGAGGGTTCAGGAAGGCGATATGCATGTCGAAAAACCTTGAAAAAGGGAGGCGGGAAGAAGAATTCTCTAGTCCGGCAGGTCAACCGTATAATCCCGGTTTATGATGATGTCGGCGCGCGGCTTATGCGACGAAATGATGTCGTGCTCGATTTTCAGAACGTTGCCGGTGAAGGCGTCCAGTTCCGAGGCGTCGCGATTTCGGTTCTGCCGGTGGGCGAGGGTGTCTTCGTAATCCCGGTCGATGAAAATGCGGGTGTCGACCTTGTCCAGCAGCGTCGTATAGGTGCCCTCGGCAATGGCGACGCGGGCCCCTTCCGTCGTAATGACTTCACTATCAACATAATCGTCCTCGTAAATGACTAACGGTTTTTCGATATCTCCTGCGCCGTCGAGGAAGGCCTGAAGATGCTCGTCGAGCAGGTCTATTTTCACCTCCTGCGGGCCGACCCAGGCGATGTCCTCGCGCCGCGTGCGGTCGTTGGTTTTCGGCGGATAGACGAAATAATCGTCCTGCTGGAAAATGATGCTTTTAACGCCTTTCTCGGCCAAGGCGTCAGCGATGGCAGTTGCGGTTTCCGATTTACCGCTGCCCGATTCCCCGGCCACCGAAATCGTATATTTTCCTGGCGTCGCTTCGATTTTCAGCAGGATCACAGGTGCGATTTCCGCCGCAGCCTCCCGGTGATGGTCTTCCACAATAATAGTGTCGCCACGCATGCATTCTTCCTGTTCGTTAAAAAATCAATTGATCGAATTTTTCCGGTTTCTTAACCGGCGCATCTAAATTATACAGCGATTGTGGATATAAGTCTGAATGCGGCATCTGGTCAATGTAAGGCTGGGTTCCGATCAGAGAAATATGATAGCGGCTGACATGCACGGAACTTACGAAAAAACCTGGGCGGAACTGAACTCACGGCTGCGCGAAATCGAAGTCAGCGGGGGCGGACTCGGCGGCGCACTCATGGAACTGGAATGCCATCAGCAGGAATCCGGCTTCATCAAACTGAACTTGTCTTCCGTTGAGCGCCATGTCTTCGCCCACCCGGAGGACCCGTCCCGTTTCTTTCGTGTCCAGTATAACCCGGAACGGGCTTTGCGCTTCAGTGGGTCCGGCTTATCGGCGCCGCCGCCCGGCTCCGACATCAAAAACGACGGCTGCTTTTTGTGCCGTGATAACATTCGCTGGCAGCAACAGGGCGCCGAAATGGGCTACGAGGTCCACTTGGGCGAAAACAGCTATTACGCTTGGATGAACCCCTTTCCGTTATTGCCGACCCATGTCGTCATCGCGACGACGGAGCACACATCCCAGGAATGGCCGGTGTGCGAAAAGGGCACCTTGGACGTCTCAAAACTGCTCAATGATCTCGTCGGGCTCAGCACGCGCATGCCCGGCTACCTGGGGTTTTACAATGGCGTCAATGCCGGCGCGTCGATCCCCGGACATCTGCATTTCCAGTTTTTCAAGCGGCCCGACGATGAGCCGGAATTTCCGCTGGAATGCGTCGGCCGCCGGCACCGGGAAAGTGGCCGGGACGGGATGTTCCTTGAAGACTATCCGCTCGACGTTGCCATGTGGACGGGCGTCCCTGAAGAGGTTCTCGCTCAGGCATCGGGTTGGATTGCCGATTGGGCAACCCGCAACCGCAAGCGAATAAACGGGTTGACGGCCAATTTCATTGTCTCGAGTGATCTGGACGGTGATGCTATCACCCTCTATTTCATTCCCCGCGACCGGTCAAAGACCCATGGCGACGGCTTGTCCGGTCTAATCGGCGGGCTCGAGGTTTTGGGAGAACTTGTGTTCTCTAGCAGCGAGGATAAGGCGTTGTTGGATACTGGGGGAGTCGATTTTTTCAGCCTGGAAAAGACGCTGGCCTGCGTTCGAACGCCTTTTTATACGGACTAGGATTTTTTTTGCTTAACTCCGGTGAGCGGCTTCAAAAGCTTTAGTTAGTGACGCCGGGGATGTATCCATCGTCTTGACCGAGCATCTTGCGGTTGACGACGACAATCCCGGCTTCGGACTGAATAAACCGTTTCTTATCGTCTTCTGCATTTTCGCCGATGACCGTTCCCTCCGGCACGCGGCACTGGTTATCGAGGATCACATTCTTCAATTTCGATCCCCTGCCGATCTCGCAGCCGGGAAGCGCCAGGACGCCTTCGAGTCGGCATCCCTGGTAGACTTTGACGTTGGAAAATAGAATCGAATTATAAAGCTTCGAAATTTCAATCTCGCAACCGCCGCTGACTATGGAGTTCTCGATCCCACAGCCCTTTCCACGGCCCAGAAAACGGGCCGGTGGAAGTTGCGGCTGACTGGTTAAGATGCGCCATTTCCTATCGTAAATATCGAATGGCGGGTTCTTGGAAATGAGTTCCATGTTTGCCTGATAGTAGGCATCGATCGTTCCGACGTCGCGCCAATAGGGGCTGCCTTCCTGTGTCGGGCCCTGGAACTGATAGGCTTGCACATGATCCCCGTGAGCGAGTGCGTAGGGAATCACATCCTTACCGAAATCGTGGCTGGAGGTTTCGTCGGCGGCGTCGCGCAGAAGCTGATCGCGTAGATAACCCAAGGAAAACACGTAAATGCCCATACTGCCTAGCGCCATCTCCGGATTGTCCGGCATGGGTTTGGGGGTTTCCGGTTTTTCCTCGAAGTCGACGATGCGCCCAGTTTCGTCGACCTGCATATTGCCGAATTGGCTGGCTTCCGCCATGTGAACGGCGTTACACGCAATGGTGAAATTGGCCCCGGACTCGACGTGCTCCGCCAGCATCTCCCCATAGTCCATGCCATAGATATGGTCGCCGGCAAGGATCAGGACATATTCCGGGGCATATCCTTCGATAATGTCCAGTGATTGGTGGACGGCGTCCGCTGTGCCCTGGTACCACTGATCGTCGTCCAGCCACTGCTGGGCGGGGATGATATCGATGAAATCCCCATGTTCCGAATTGAGGTGGGTCCACCCTTGCAGCAGGTGCTGAATCAGGGAATGGGATTTGTACTGCGTCAGTACGCAGATTTGCCGGATTCCGGAATTGAGGCAATTGGATAGGGTGAAATCGATGATGCGGAACTTGCCGCCAAATGGAACCGCCGGTTTAGTTCGCCAGTCGGTCAATACACCCAATCGGCTACCTCGCCCACCCGCCAGCACGAGGGCAAGGGTGTTGTGAGTAAGACGGCTGATAAAACGGGCTGCTTTATCTGGCATTCTGGTCTGGCCTCTATGCGCCGTGCCTGTTGTCGACCATGATATTGGATAACCGAGAGGCTGTCACGGTAACACGCGAACTGTCCTGTTTTTCAAAACAACGGTTATTTTCAAAAAATCCGATGGAACGCATTTTATTATGTCCGCTTCTGGCTATTAACGGACTCTTTCGGGAACGGCAATTTACTTCCGCTTTGCCCCCAAAAGCGGACATCTGTTAACACCCTAAAACCACGTCGGGGCAGGCCATCACCCAAGCATAAAAAAAAGGTCCAGCATTGAAACTAACCAATTATTTTCATTTGAGAAAAAGAATGGTGCCCAGGGACGGAATTGAACCGCCGACACGCGGATTTTCAATCCGCTGCTCTACCAACTGAGCTACCTGGGCTTTATCCCGGAAGGGAAGCGATCACGGGTCCAGAAAGGCCCCGTAGAACCGCGAAACGCGCTTATAGAAGAATTCCCCGTATGTGTCCAGCATGCCAATGCCCTGCCTTGCCCCGCCCTTTCAAGGCCTCTAGGCGTCTTCGTCCCCATCGGTCAGGGCGTCGGCAAAGTCGCCATCGGAGGGGGCTTCGTTGGTGGGAATCCGGTATTCGCCGTTGAGCCAGCGCCCGAGGTCCATGTTGGCGCAACGGTTCGAACAGAACGGATGGTATTTCGCCGTCGCCGGTTTGGCGCATGTCGGACACTTGCTTTTTTTCAACGGCACCACCTTGTCTGCCGGGTCGTTTTTTTTCGCCATGGCTTCCTTTTAGCCCCCGTTTCCGAAGGTAATGTCGCACTGTCCTTCGGCCAGAGTGTGATCGGGCTCTAGGCCGATGGCAAGTCCGAGCCGGTCTTGGGCCTGTGTGAGGGCCAGGGCGGCGGGAGAGTCTGCCCCGCCCGAACCTTTCAGCGCCGCGATCACACCCTCGGGCGCGCGCAAGGTCACCCCTGCCTTTCCCCCCATCCCGACAGACGCTTCTATAAGAACCCGGCGAAGCGCCTCAAGCGCCTGGGTTTCCACCGATGGCACGGGTTCCAACAGGTCTGGGCCGCAAACAACATGCATCAGCGACAGGCCGTGGCGGGGCCGTGTCATTTCCACCAGGCCCAAGCGTGTGAAACCCGCAACGTTGAGCACCAGGGGATCGGCGGTGGCGGCCTTTTTCAGCGCATCCAGAACGACCTTTTTCCGTCCCTCGTCCTTTAGCCGTAAAAAATCGACGACGATAAGGCCGGAAATATTGCGCAGCCGGATCTGGCGGGCGATCTCGGCGGCGGCTTCCAGATTGGCCTTAAAAGCGTCCTGCTCGCCGGAATTCACGTCGATGGCGGTTAGCGCCGGGGTCTGGCCGATGATGATGGAACCGCCGCCCGCAAGCCCGACTTTTGGCCGAAAGGCAGCGTCGATCTGCTCAGCCGCACCCGTAGCCTCGAATAGGTCATCCGGCCCCTTTTGCAGGGACACCAAAGGCGCCAGCCACGGCATTTCCGCATCGCAAAAACCCCGCACCCGGTTCAGGGCACCGGCGTCATCGACAACAATTTCACGCAACGCCTCACCGCCGAAATCCCTTAAGGCCCGGCAGGCCAGACCGGCGCCTTCATGCACCCGCGCGGGTGGGTTTGCGGCGTCCGCCTTTTCCTGAATATCCCGCCAGCGTTCCATCAGGCGGGCGGCGTCTTCGCGGAGATCCTCCTCATCGGCGTCTTCGGCCTGGGTGCGGACGATGCATCCACCCTGCCCCGCAGCCAAACTATTCGCCAGAGTCTTCAGGCGGCCACGTTCCGCCCCGCCGGTAATGCGCCGGGACACGGACACTCCGGATTCAAACGGCAGAAAAATAAGATACGCCCCGGCCAGGGAGACATGACACGTCAGCTTCGCGCCCTTGTCTTCCACCGGATCGCGCTGGACCTGCACCAGGACCGCATCCCCTTCGTTGACGAAATCGCCGATGCCCCCGCCCGTTTCTCCGGCCGGGCGCGCTTCGGCCAGGGCGAGAAAACCGTCCCGCTCTTGGCCGATGGAAACGAAGGCCGCGCCGATGGTCTCAACCACCGCCGTGACACGGCCCATATGGATATTGCCGACCAGGCTTTCCCGGCCCTTTCGTTCAATGAGAAATTCCACCAGCCGCCCGCCGGACAGCAGCGCCGTGCGGGTTTCCCCCGGAGATGTGCTGATAAGGATCTGGTCAACGGACATCGGCGATTAACCGGGGCTGTACCCGGCGCCATGCAACAGGCCAGCCGTTTCCGCCAGCGCCAGGCCGACCACGTTGGAGTACGATCCGATGATTTTCGGGACAAACGCCGCCGCTGCACCCTGAATGGCATAGGCACCGGCCTTGCCGCTCCATTCTCCGCCAAGGATATAGGCATCCAGTTCGTTTTTGGACAAGCGCTTGAACATCACCGCTGTCGTCACAAGACGCTGATAGCGCCGCCCGTCAGGTCCGATCAGGCAGATGCCGCCATGCACCCGATGGCGGCGGCCCGAGAGCAAACTCAGAAATGTGCGGGCTTCCGTCTCGTCCGCCGGTTTGCCCAGAATGCGCCGCCCGCAGGCAACCACGGTATCCGCCGCCAACACCCAGTCGCCGGTGAATTGTCCGGCAACATGCGCCGCCTTGGCTTCGGCCAGGCGTATCGCCATATCCACCGGCCGTTCATGCTTGATAGGGGTTTCGTCGATTTCGGCGGCCGCGACGTCATCCGGATCAATGCCGATCTGCGACAGTAGGTCGAGCCGCCGGGGCGAGGCGGAGGCAAGGATCAGGCGCGCGCTCACGGCGGCCCCGGTTATTTGAATCGGAAAGTGATCCGGCCCTTGGTCAGATCATAGGGGGTCATTTCGACATTGACCCGGTCGCCGGCCAACACCCGGATGCGGTGCTTGCGCATCTTGCCCGCCGTATGGGCAAGAATTTCATGGTCATTGTCCAAAACCACCCGGAACATTGCGTTGGGCAGTAGTTCGGTGACCGTGCCGGTAAACTCCAGTACTTCTTCTTTCGCCATTAGGTCCTCAAATTGCTTTCAAAGGCGGCCTATACAAAGCTTCCGAAGGGGCTCAGGTCAAGGGTTTTTCCAACATGCTCACTCAGGTATCGGAAACCCGGACCCTCAGAAACCGGACCTTGATGCGTTCCATCAACTGATCGCGCACCTGGCGATAGGCATCGAGCATGGTTTCCCGGTCCTCGGACTCGATCAACGACGGGTCGAACGTGTTCCAGAATTCCACCTCGCAGGCCATGACCCGGGTCATTTCCACGGCCTTGTGCTGGGCCTCCGGTGATAGCGGAATGACCAGATCAAAATAGGAATCTTCCAGGTCGTCGAAGGATTTGGCGTTGTGCCCGGAAATATCGATACCGATTTCATCCATCACGGCGACGCTGAAGCCGTTGACCTCAACCGGACGAACGCCCACGGAATCGACGAAAATCCGATCCCCGTGCAGGAATTTCAACAAGCCTTCCGCCATCGGAGAACGGATGGAATTCATCGTGCAGGCGAACAATACGGCGGACGGAAGATCGCTCATTAATGGTTACGCCTTGATATGCAGGACGCAGATCAGGGTAAACAGGCGCCGGGCCGTACGTTTGTCGATCTCGACCTTGCCCTCCAGCCGGTCGCGCAGGATGTCTGAGCCTTCGTTGTGCAGGCCGCGTCGGCCCATATCCAGGGCCTCGATGCGCGATGGCGGCGCGGTCTTGATGGCCTCGAAATAGCTTTCACAGATCATGAAGTAGTCTTTGACGATACGGCGGAAGGTGTTCAGCGGCAGGGTGAAGCGGTTGAGCGGTTCGCCTTTCTCCTGGCGGATATCAAACACCAGCCGGTTTTCCTCAATGCTCAGATGCAGGTCAAAGGGGCCTTGTCCGCAGCCTTCTGGCTTGAAGTGATTATCTTCCAGCAGGTCGTACACCGCCACCTTGCGTTCGTGCTCCACATGGGCGGCCCTGCGGACGACGCTCTTTTCATCGAGATGAATACTGGAAATGTAATGTTTGTCGGACACGGCTGATCTCCCCGTCCCTTAACTTTTCCCGGACGGGTTGCCTCTTGGCTGATTGAGGCGAACCGCAATCGACAGCCCGTGCGCATCCAGTCCCTCGGCCGTGGCCAGGGTCATGGCAGCGGGTCCGACCCGCGCCAGCCCATCCGCATCGCAGCCGATAAGGGATGTGCGTTTGATGAAATCGAGCACCCCAAGTCCGGACGAAAAGCGCGCCGAACGCGCCGTCGGCAGCACATGGTTGGGGCCGGCGACATAATCGCCCAAGGCCTCAGGCGCGTAACGGCCAAGGAAGATGGCCCCGGCATTGCGAACCTTTGCCGCCAGGGCATTCGGGTCTTCGGTGGCGATTTCAAGATGTTCCGGGGCGACCCGGTCGACCAGCGCCAGCGCGGCGTCCAGCCTGTCGACGACGATCACGGCGCCGAAATCCCGCCAGCTCGCGGCCGCCGTTTGCGCGCGGGGGAGCGTCTTCAGGTAGCCGTCCACGGCGGAGACTACGGCATCGGCGAAAGCCTTATCGTCGGTAATCAGGATCGACTGGGCATTGGTGTCGTGTTCGGCCTGGCTCAGCAGGTCCGCCGCGATCCAGCCCGGATCGTTGGCACCATCGGCCAGCACCAAAATTTCCGAAGGCCCGGCGATCATGTCGATGCCGACAGTACCGAACACCTGGCGCTTGGCGGCGGCCACATAGGCATTGCCGGGACCGACGATCTTGTCCACGGCGGTAATGGTTTCGGTGCCGAAGGCCAGCGCGCCGACGGCCTGCGCGCCGCCGATGCGGTAGATTTCATCGACACCGGCTATGGCCGCGGCGGCCAGAACCAGCGGATTGATCTCGCCTCCGGGCGTCGGCACCACCATGGCCAGACGATCGACGCCGGCGATCTTGGCCGGCAGGGCATTCATCAGCACGGAAGACGGATACGCCGCGGTGCCGCCCGGAACGTATAGCCCGACCGCCTGCAACGGCGTCCAGCGGTATCCCAGCCGGACACCCGCGTCATCGGTGTAATCCAGGTCATCCGGCATTTGGCGCCGGTGATAATCGGTAATCCGGGCAGCCGCCATCTCAAGCGCATCCAGCACGTCCGGCGGGCACTGCTCCCGGGCGCCCGCAATTTCGTCCGCGCCGAAGGCCATGCTGTCCGGCGTCAGGTCGAAGCCGTCGAATTCGGATGTATAGGCAATCACCGCAGCGTCGCCCCGCCCTTGCACATCGGACAGGATGGCGCGCACCGTATCGTCTACATCGGCGCCGGTTTCCCGTTTGGCTCCCAGAAGCTGCTGGAAAGCATCTTCGAAGCCGGGATCGTTTGCATCAAGCCTGAGTACCATCGAGAGCCTCGCGGAATTTTCCGATCCAGTGTCCGATTTCATCCGGGCGGGTTTTCCAGGCGGCCCGGTTGACCGTCAGGCGCGACGTGATGGTGGCGATCTGCTCGACCTCGACCAGGCCGTTGGCCTTCAAGGTTTCGCCGGTCGACACCAGATCGACAATGCGCCGGCACAGGCCCAGTTGCGGGGCCAGTTCCATCGCCCCGTTGAGCTTGATGCAGTCCGCCTGCACACCGCGCGCCGCGAAGTGGGCCTGCGTCAGGTTGGGGTATTTGGTGGCGACGCGCAGGCTGCTCCATTGCGCCGGATCGTCGTTGTCGACCATGTCTTCCGGTTCGGCCACGACCAGACGGCAGCGCCCGAGGCCTAAGTCCACCGGCGCGTAGATTTCCGGGAAATCGAATTCCATCAGCACATCGTTGCCGCAAACCCCTAAGTGCGCCGCGCCGAAGGCGACAAAGGTCGCAACATCGAAGCTGCGCACACGGATAATGTCCAGTTCCGGCAGGTTGGTGGTAAAGCGCAGCCGGCGGTCGTCCTTGTCGTCGAACGCGGGTTCGGGTTCGATCCCGGCATGGCGCACCACGGGCATCACTTCCTTAAGGATACGCCCCTTGGGCAGTGCCAAAACCAGTTTTTCATTTACGCGCAACATATCGTTTTCCTTGGGCGTATTCCGTCATTTTAAACCCGAATCCCGGTATTTGACGCCGGAATCGCCGCATTGATAGAGGTTTTTCAGAGATTTAGCTAGTGCAAGGCGATTATTCGGCCATTCTGCGGATATTGGCGCCGCATGCGCTCAGCTTTTCCTCCAGGCGCTCATAGCCCCGGTCCAGGTGGTAAACCCGGTTGATGACCGTCTCGCCCTCGGCCGCCAGCCCCGCCAGGATTAGCGAAACCGAGGCCCGCAGGTCCGTCGCCATAACCTGTGCGCCGGATAACGACTCGACGCCGCGCACGATGGCGGACGACCCGTGTACGTTGATGTCCGCCCCCATGCGGCACAGTTCCGGCACATGCATGAAACGGTTTTCGAATATCGTCTCGGTAATCATCGACGCGCCTTGGGCCACCGCCATCAGGGTCATCACCTGCGCCTGCATATCGGTGGGAAAGCCCGGATAGGGTTCGGTCATCATGTCCGCGCCCTTGAGCGGCCCGTTGGTACGGGCAATGTGGAGGCCGTCTTGCGTTTCCGTGATATCCACCCCGGCGCTGACCAGCACTTTGAACACGGATTCCAACAAGTCGGCGCGCGCCCCTTTGATCGTCAATGCGCCACCGGTAATGGCCGCCGCGATTGCGTAGGTTCCGGTCTCAATCCGGTCGGGTACGACGGAATAGTCCGCACCCGAAAGCGCATCCACGCCCTGGATGGTCAGCGTGTCGGTGCCGATGCCGTCGATTTTCGCGCCCATGGCGACAAGGCAGTGGGCCAGGTCGGCGACTTCCGGTTCGCGCGCCGCGTTGGACAGCACCGTCTCGCCTTTCGCCAGGCACGCCGCCATCAAAAGATTTTCTGTGCCGCCGACGGTGACCATGGGGAACACCACCCTGGCCCCGGTCAGGCCCTTCTCGGCGCGGGCCTCGATATAGCCTTCCGTCAGTTCGATTTCGGCGCCCAGTTGTTCCAGCGCCTTCAGGTGCAAATCCACCGGACGGGTGCCGATGGCGCAACCGCCGGGCAGCGACACCCGCGCCCGGCCGGCCCTGGCCAGCAGCGGCCCCAACACCAGCACGGACGCGCGCATTTTGCGCACCAGATCATAGGGCGCGGTGGTTTCGCTCAAATCCCCCGCCGTCAGCCGGAACACGCGCCCGACATGGCCGCCGCCGGTGGCATCGCCGTCCATGGAGATATCCACGCCCAGCTCGCCCAGCAGCTTGGCCATGGTCGAAATATCGACCAGATGCGGCAGGTTGGACAGCGACAGCGTCCCTTCCGTCAACAGGCTGGCTGCCATCAGCGGCAGGGCCGCGTTCTTGGCTCCACCGATGGTAATGGTCCCCTTTAGGGGCGTGCCGCCCTGAATGTGGATGCGGTCCATGAAAAGCTCCGGGTTGTTCGTCAGGCGGAGTTGTACGGCAAGCCCCGCTCTGCCTCAAGCCCCGCCCTGGTTCAAAGTCGCGAGGGAATATGGACCTTCATTGTGGCGGTTTTCGGGCCGGTTATTTTCCCGGTTATTTCCCTCTTTTTATTTACCCCGGGGACTATGACGGGTGCGGGACTGGGCCTTGCGCTTGTTCAAATTGCCGCGTAGCTGCTGCGCCAGGCGCTCGGCGCGGCCCGGCTGCTTCTTCTCGCCGGGAATGTTAATATCCGGACCATCGGCGGGATTCGCGCCCGGACGCCCTGGTTTTCGCCTCTTAGCCATGCTTTCCCCCATTGAAAATACTAAAAATCAAACCCATGGTGGGGCACCGCCGCCCACCCCGTCAACACCTGCTTGCGCACGCCTAAACCCTATGGCATTGTGCGCCCGCTTCATCTTAAGCCGCCATAGCTCAGGGGTAGAGCGCGCCATTGGTAATGGCGAGGCCGAAAGTTCGATTCTTTCTGGCGGCACCATTTTTTCCCATTTTTTTCTCTGGGAGATGAAATAATTACCCTTAACATGCGTGCATACGATAACAGGCACCCGATCCATCATGAAACCATTTGCTCCAGCGGCGACCTCGGCTGGATGGACAGGAAACACACCAAATGGCATCAGGTGACCATGCCCCTTGGGCGGAATGGCAAGGTGTCCGAGACCCTGTCCTACGTTTTGTTCGAGTAATCTTTCCATGTTGAACCGAAGACATTTTCTTGCCGCAGGCCTGGCCGCCGCGGGGGGCGTCCTTGCCGGTCCGGCCTGGCGTGCGGCCCAAGCGGCAAAAGAGGCCCCCTTCCTGGTGCTGGAGCCGAAACCCGCCACCGCGCCCCTGATGGGACCCGATGATGCACCGGTGCCGGTCTGGGCTTTTCATGGTAATGGGCCGGGAACAGTGCCGGGCCCAGTGATCCGCACCCGGCGCGGAGAGACCGTCCGAGTGCGGCTGAAAAACGGGCTTCCGCAGCCGACCACGATCCACTGGCACGGCATCCGCATCGACAATACCATGGACGGTGTCGCCGGCCTGACCCAGGACGCGGTGCCCCCCGGCGAGACCTTTGACTATGCCTTCACCGCGCCGGACGCCGGAACCTTCTGGTATCACCCGCACAACAAATCGTGGGAGCAGATGGCGCGCGGCCTCTACGGTATGCTCATCGTCGAGGAAGACTCTCCCCCCGATGTCGACCGGGACCTGATGTTCGTCGCCGACGACTGGCTGATCGGCAAGGACGGCAAGATCGACGAGAAAAGCTTCGGCAATCTGGGTTCCTGGTCGCACGGCGGCCGGCTCGGCAACTGGCTGACGGTGAACGGCCTGACGGACCCGGAGATTTCCGTGCGCGCCGGTGAACGCATCCGGCTGCGGCTGGTCAATACCGCCAACGCCCGCATCCTGGCTTTCGACTTCTCTCCACTTAATGCCCACATCATCGCCATGGACGGCCAGCCCGCGGCGCCGTCGAGCCTCGGCACCGGCGGCCTGACCCTCGCGCCGGCACAACGAGTCGACCTTATCATCGACATCGATGGCGCCCCCGGCGATACCATCCCGGTTTGGGAGGTCTCCACCCGCCAGCGCCTCAAGGCGGCGCGTTTCGTCCTGTCCAAGGACACGCCTTTAAAGAAACGCCCGCCCGAGGACGCCATCGTGCTGGCCTCGAACCCTTTGCTGATCGACCCAAAAACCGATGGCGCCCAGATGATCGATCTGGTGATGGAAGGCGGTGCCATGGGCGGCTTGCGCGAAGGCCGCATCAACGGAAAGACGCTCAGCATCGAGGAATTGATCGAGAAGAAACTGGTCTGGGCCTTCAACGGCAATGTCGGGCGGCAGATCAAACCGCTGGCCTCCATCGCCCGGGGCCGAACGGCGGTCATCAACATGGTCAACCGGACCGCCTTCCCCCATGCCATGCACCTGCACGGGTTTCATTTCCGGGTCGTCGAGCGCAACGGCAAGCCGGTCTACGGCGCGCCGTGGCGGGATACGGAATTGGTCGACAGGGACGAACAGGTACGCATCGCCTTCATCGCCGACAATCCCGGCAAATGGCTGTTCCACTGCCACATGCTCGAACACGTTGCCGCCGGCATGGTGACGTGGATTGAGGTCACCTGAAGGGCCGTCTCAATCCAGATTGAACCCTTTGGATCGGATGAAGGCTCCGAAATCGGCCCGTTCCGGCTTGGAATATTGCCGAGCCTTGTCTTCGCTCCAGGTGTAGGGCGTCACGGTCCCGTATCCTTCTTCCCCGGCATAGCGCTGCCTGGAAAGGGGTTGTAAACCGTCGCGGCGATCATCGTAGGCCTCGACGCGTTGGCGGAGTCCGTCTTCGTTGAAACGGTCTTTGTGCAGGGTTACGTCAAGCGGAAGGCGCAGGCTGACCTCGCCGGGACCCTCCGGCCAGCCCAGCGTCATCCCCGCGACAGGAAAAACATGATCTGGTAGGCCCAGCAGATCGCTGATCGTCCCCGCGTGATTACGCACGGCACTGATAGGGCAGCACCCAAGGCCAACCCGCTCGGCCGCGACAACGAACGTCGCCAGGACAATCGCCGCATCCACCGCGGCATTGAAGAAAGCGTCGAGATGATCATTGGCGAATGGCCGGCCCCGCCATTGATGAAGTTGCCGCTGGCGCCGGTTGTTGCCGCAGAAAATCAGGAAGGCGGGGGCCTTCCCCATCCATGAATCTTCCGGAAACAGGCTATTGATGTTTTCTCTCAACGACGGATCCTGAAGGATGACGATATCGCGCTGCTGAAGATCGCTCTTCGTCGGCGCTGAAAAGGCTGCGGCAGAAAGGGTTTCGATCAAGGCCGGATCGACAGGCCGGTCCAAATACCGCCGATGGGAACGCCGCCCCGCCAAATAAGCAAGCGTGTCGTTTTCGGCCGTCGGGTCGTGACAGGCCGGTGGGTCGCCGAACCGGTATGCGAATTTTTCCTGAAGTGATTTTTCAGGTCCACTGGTCATCACACACCCCTTTCAAGAATTTTGGCCTTAATAGCCTATGATCTGGCTGAAAATTAGGATGTTTCCTACCCAGCCAATGACGAAGAAAATAGTCCGCCCCCACGGGATTCCGGCCGTATGCAGAACAATCTGGGCGAGCCTAGCCCAGAAGAACAGCCTGGCCCCCAACGCTGTCGTCTCATTGGCCGTCCCCGTGATATGGGCGATGATCACCAGGGCCGCGAAGGGTGCTAAGTTTTCCACCAGGTTCATGTGCGCGCGGTAAAGCCGCTGTCCCCATTGGGGCATGCCGTCATAACTGGGCACCGGATAACCAACCACCCTGAACAGACCGAAGGTCTTGATCGCGAGCAGGATATACGGCACCCACATAAGGATGCAGATGAAGGCCGAATAGGCCAAAAGCCGCAGGTCGATACTCATAACGATTGAAGCTTTCATAAAGCGTCCCTCCTGTTGAGAAGTGTCCACTAGGCCTTACAAGTCTTTGAAACCCTTCCCCTCTCTGACCAGCTTTTCAAGCAACGGGGAAGGCTGGAACAGGTCGCCGTGTGTCTCCGCCAAGCGGCAGAGCGCTTCATGGACCACCCCAAGGCCAACCTGATCAGCATAAAACATAGGCCCGCCCCGGTGTTTGGGGAAGCCATAACCGTAAACCCAAATGACATCGATATCGCTCGGCCGCAACGCCATGCCTTCGTCGAGAATCTTCGCGCCTTCATTGACCAGGGTATAGAGGCAACGCTCGATCATTTCCTCTTCGGATATCTCGCGGCGTGAAAAGCCGAGGTCTTCGGACACCTTTAAAATAACCTCTTCGACCGCCGGGTCGGGAATCGGCGTTCTGCTGCCGTCTTCATAGCGGTACCACCCGGCTCCGGTTTTCTGACCGAACCGGTCCATTTCACATAAGCGGTCGGCGATCGGCGAATAGCGTTCATCCGAGGGCCGAGTCTTGGCGCGGCGCTGGCGGATACGCCAGCTGACGTCGAGACCCGAGACGTCACCGACGGCGAACGGCCCCATGGCGAAGCCGAAATCATAGATTGCCTTGTCCACCTGCTGCGGCAACGCGCCTTCTTCCAGCAGGAACGCCGCCTGGCGTGTGTAGTGGTGATACATGCGGTTTCCAACAAAACCGTCGCAGTTGCCGACCAACACGCCGACCTTGCCGATCCGGGCCGCCAGCGTCATGACGGTGGCGATGGTTTCCGGTGAGGTCTTCGCGCCCCGTACATTCTCCATCAGCCGCATGATGTTGGCGGGACTGAAGAAATGGGTGCCGATGACGCTGTCCGGGCGTTTGGTGGCGGCGGCAATTTCGTCGACGTCGAGCGTCGAGGTATTGCTGGCGAGCACCGCGCCCGGTTTGCAAATCGCGTCCAGGTTGGAGAAAATTTCCTTTTTCAGGTCCATGTCCTCGAACACCGCTTCGATGACGATATCGGCGTCTGAGACCCCGGCCCCACTCATATCGGTGGCGCCCTCGACCAGGCTCAGGCACGTATTCATGGCGGCCTCTGACATCCGGCCCCGTTTGACCGAGCCGACACAGGTGCTTTTGATCCGCCCCAGGCCCTTTTCCAGCATACCCGCATCACTATCCACGATGGTCACCGGAATGCCGGCGTCAGCGAAGACCATGGCGATGCCCGTCCCCATGGTGCCGCAGCCGATAATCGCGGCCTTTTCGATGGTTTGCACGGGCGTTTCGCGGTGCACACCGGGAACCTTCCTGGCTTCGCGTTCGGCGAAAAAGATATGGCGCTGCGCCGCCGACTGTTCGGACCCCCGGCATTCCATGAACAGTTCGCGTTCGCGCGCCAGTCCTTCGTCGAAGGGCAGGCGGAACACGTTTTCCACGCTTTCGATGCAATACCATGGCGCGATCAGGCCGCGGGCGCGGCGTTCGATCTTTTTCCGTTCAGCCTCGAAGAAGCCGTCTTCAGGGGTTTCGGGCCGGCTGTCGCGGGCGCTTTGAAAAGGCCCGCCCTTTTCGGCGCGGGCTTGGGCGAAGGCGATGGCTCCATCCAGCAAAGCGTCCTCATCCAGAACGGCATCGAGAATTCCCAAGGCGTGGGCCTTATCCGCCTGCACG
>JACKQG010000621.1_pt1 | contig 51429 bp, 44 predicted proteins | sample 8237621 | NCBI WGS metagenome assembly JACKQG01 (sample SAMN15677084, study PRJNA649215) | marine metagenome | biome: marine; feature: Black Sea; material: saline water; isolation source: suspended particulate matter (SPM) from the Black Sea western gyre | collected 2013-06-09/2013-06-10 | depth... | reverse complement strand
CTGCCGCGCAGACAATCTATTTCGCGGTCGAGGTCGATGACCCGTTGAATGCTGCTGTCACGCAAATCAGCAATACGGCTTCCATCTCTGACGAGTTTAACTATTCGAGCGATTCAGATACAGACACCAATGACCGGGCCGATATTGGGAAAAGCATGCTCGCTACCAACCAGGCCTTTACCGTAGGGAATGAGGTCGTCATTGGAGAGCTGGTTACCTATCGAGTGGTGGTATCCGTCCCAGCGCATGATGCAGGCGGTGGTACCTATTCCGGACTCATGCCCAATTTGACTGTAACGGATGACCTTGATGAAGGCCTGGCTTTCATGGACTGTGTCAGTGTGACATCTTCCTCGGTCGATTTGACTACTGACTTGGCTGGTGGATTTAGTGATGCCTGTGCACCGGATACGGTAAATCATCAAAATGGCAACCCAGCTCTCTACCCGATTCCGCAAACGGGCTCTGGAAGTACGGATGATGTCAATCAGGCCAGGCGCATTATTTTCGATTTAGGCGATGTCACTAACACAAGCTCATCGCAGCAAACCATCACCCTTGAGTATCGGGTTGCGGTACTCAACAACACCAATAACGTTCGGGGTGTCTTGCTAAATAATCGCGCTGTGGCAAACTGGACCAATGGGGCTACTTCCAATGATTTGATGGCTACGGCTACCAATGTGGAAATTATCGAACCTGAGTTCACATTGTCCAAGTATGCCGACAGGAAGTATGTTTATGGTGGAGAGGTTATCACGTTCTATTTTGATGTCAGGCATACTTCTCGAAGTGTTGATGCGTTCGAAGTAATTCTTTCGGATGCTATCTCACCAAAGTTGAAATATGTTGCAGGGAGCTTAACGGTAAGTGAAGGGCTGGCTGCTGACGTTTATGATGATAGCGACCCTAAGAATCTCAAGGTAACTTGGAACTCCTTCCCACAAACCGATTATGCCATTGTTGAGTTTCAAGCACAATTAAGTAAACGTGCTGATACTGCTGTTGACAATATTGGCTATCTTGAGTGGACGAGCCTCTCTGGGGATGTATCGTCGCCCCAATCGGAGTTTAATGATCTATCTACCGAACGTTGGTACGACCCACCCGCCGGGCTCGAACTCTATGGAACTTGGTCATCCATGGAGCTGGTCATCTTAGGTCACACGCCGCCTATGCCAGACACAGGCTTTCCACCTGGGCGTGCCAAGAATATTTACTCCAAAGCAAATCAAAAACCACACCATTTGGCAGATGAGTTCCGAATGATGATTTCATCCTTGAATATTGATCTGCCGCTTGTCGGAATTCCTAGAACCGAGAATGGTTGGAATCTTACCTGGCTAGCTGAAGAGATTGGTTTTCTGGACGGTACGGCTTATCCCACCTGGCCTGGGAATACCGTGCTTACTGGGCATGCCTATTTATCGAATGGTAAACCTGGCCCATTTGTGAACCTCGATCAATTGAACTGGGGGGATAAAATCATCATCAAAAGTGAAAATGCGGATTATGTCTATGAAGTGCGCGAACGCTACTATGCTGCTCTGGATAGTTCCGATGTTTTCCAAAATGAACAATATGACTGGATTACCTTGATCACTTGCTACCACTACGATGAAGAATCGGGCAAATACCTTTGGAGGGTGGTCGTAAGAGCAGTGATTGTTGACGTCGTTGTAAAATAAGTGATTCAACCTAAATGACGAATGCCCCGATCTGCTTTGCGTCGGGGCGTTTTTTTTTTCACTATTGGATTTGATGCGTGTTATAGTAATAGCGTTGAAATCAAGGAGCAAAAATATGTCATCCAAACCCGTAATTCTCATAACTGGAGCATCATCTGGAATTGGTGAAGCTACAGCGCGTTTATTCGGCATGGAAAAAGGATACCGTGTTGTGCTGGCTGCGCGACGAATGGAACGATTGGAAGCCCTGGCTGAAGAAATTCGATCTTCTGGAGGAGATGCTCTCCCTGCCCCTACAGACATTACCCAAATCGATCAGATTGAGAAATTAATGGAGACTGCCCTCGCGGAGTATGGCCAAGTTGATGTATTGCTCAACAATGCTGGTTTTGGCCGTTTGAAATGGTTGGAACAACTAGACCCTCGCAAAGATATTGAGCTTCAATTACAGGTTAACCTTTCAGGCGTGATCCAGACGACGCGTGCGCTGCTGCCTCACATGATAGAGCGCAAATTGGGTCATATCATCAATATGGCCTCTGTCGCGGGTTTAACGGGAACACCAACGTATACCATCTACGCGGCGACTAAATTTGGGGTGCGCGGTTTTACCGAGGCGCTTCGCCGGGAGGTGAAGATATGGGGGATCGATGTGTCTGGCATTTACCCTGGGAGCGTTAGTACTGAATTTCAGCAGCATATGGGCGCTGAACGCAAGACAGGTATAACCACACCCCAATTTATGCGTTTGACGCCGCAGGATGTCGCTCAGGCTGTCTATCGGGTGGTTCGGCGCCCTCGGCGCATGATGATCCTTCCCTGGTATATGCGCTTCAGTTACTTATTCAATTTGTTCTTACCTGGGGTGGTGGATTATACAATTCACCAAGGTTTTACCAAGCGCGAACGGGGCTAAAAATAAAAAAGCCGAGAGCAAATCGCTCTCGGCTTTTTTGATCGTAAACTTTTTACAAAAGCTATCTCACAAAGTTATGCTTCAGATTTCGAGCGATACCATGCTTTATATGCCAGCCACATTGCGCCCAAACCAAATAGGGTGGCAAGTATCCCAACAAGAGCGCCAATTATGGGGATAATGCGCAATATAAAATATAAAACTAATCCTAAAACCAAGCTCCAGATTGCCATGTTTTCCCTGGACACTGAGAATTTCTTTACGATCAATTCGCCACTCAAATAGGAAACGACAAGCTTGCTGCCATACGATACAGATAGGACAAAAACCGAGAACACAACCCCCAAACTTGAAAAACCAATACCAAAGACAGTACGAGCCAACCCGCCCATAGTTACAACAGATAACAATATTCCTGCAATCAGTACCGTCAGACCTACGAGGAATAATCCAACGAAACCGCCCAGAAAGGTTAGTATTCCGTAACCAAATGACGGCAAGGGGAGTTCGCCCAGTTTCTGACTGACCTTAGTCAAGATGTTTGGCAATTTCCAAAGTGTTAGCGCACCGATAGCAAGTAGGGTCACAAATTCTCGTAGGCGCCCAAAAACCCATAAACTAGGACTCAGGGTGGTCGTGGTTGTAGCTGGAACAATTTCTTCGAAGGATATTCCTCCGATTGGAGATGTTTCAATTGTTTCGGCTTGCTCTATTGGGCTGGAGTACTGCAAACTTCCGCCAATTTGGGCGGAAGTTGAAACACGAATTCCTGATGCGATGGCTGGGGGCAATGCTTGAGTCCCAAACATTGAATTGAGTGTATCTACCCAGCTCATATCCGAATTTAAGCCGGGTTCCCCAACATCGACACTGACATCACCACCCGAAATTCCTGAAATCTCAATAGCCGTTGCTTCGAAGTCAATATCTCTGACAATTTCGCCGTCATGGAGAAGTTGGTAGCCATTGCCTTCTACATCGATGCCAATCAACGACCCGGGTTTCGTTTCTAAGCTATATCCTGCAAAGAGCAAATTGCGTTGGATAAAAGCGTTACTTTCTAGCGTCAGCGCGACGCCGGCGAAATAGAGTGTGCCCTCGATTGTGCTGTTGACTATGGCAGATTTGCCTGAAAAAGCCACACTGCCGGATACCGGACCATTGATGGTCGCCTCGCCAGCATTGATCAATAAATTGCCGTTGACCTCGCCATTCAGTGTGACACTTGTGGCTGAGGCGAAAACGTTGCCATTGATGATGCCGTCGATCACCACAGATTCGCCATTGATCAAAAGGTCATCATCGATGACTGTGCCTGCAGGTACATGACCATCGTAATCGGTTTCGAATGCTCGGGCCGAACCAACCATACCAAAGCTGATCACAAATCCTACGCATAGGATGATAAATATTAGCAAGAAGCGATTATGTTTTTTCATAAGAATCTCTCCGTCAATGGAGTGTTAAGAAATGGCAACTCTGAGTATATCAATTAGTTCACTCGATTTTCCCTGGCGTTTTTGTGGTTCTTTGTCAAGAGCTTGCAGGATGCCAAGAGCGACATTTGCGGGGATATTTGGATTGACATCCCTGGGATCGGGGGGGTGATCCTGCAAATGAGCGATCATAATGCTTCCGGGATTATCACCTTCGAAAGGCAAGCGACCAGTCAGCATTTGGAACAGCATTACGCCAAGGGAGTAGATATCTGCGCGACTGTTCACCTCTCCAGCAGAGCGAATTTGTTCGGGAGCAATATAATTTGTCGTGCCCATCATTACACCCGTCTTGGTAGCGCTCGTATCTCTGGCTCTGATTTTGGCGATGCCGAAATCTGTGAGTATGGCGCGTAAGTTATCGCCTTTTCCTTCGATGATCACATTAGATGGTTTGACGTCGCGATGAATAATAGTTTGCTGGTGCGCGTAATCTAATGCGCTGGAGATTTGAGATGTGATTGCCAGGGTCATTTCCATTGACATGGCAATGTTTTCTTCAATAATCGCGTCTAGATCGTTGCCCTGAATTAGCTCCATTACCATGTAGTAAGTATCATCAATGTCACCGAAATCATAAACCTGCACGATGTTCGGATGGCGCAAGCTTGCCACAGCTTTTGCTTCACGTTCAAAGCGGTCTCGAAAATCTGCTTCATCTGCCAGGCTAGTTGGCAAAACTTTGATGGCAACTTCGCGATCCAGGCGCGTGTGCTTACCTTTGTAAATTTCTGACATACCACCTCGGGCCAACGGCTCAATCACTTCATAGGCCCCAATACGGCTACCCGAATCGATCATGTTGACAGAGAACACAGGTGGGTTGGATAGTTGCTGGTGTTCGACAAAATTTGCCCAGGTTTGTGAAACATGACGGTATGTTTCATCATCGCGAATCAGAAGACATTTTTGTATCAGATCTCGCAACATTCCGCGCAGGGTAGTATCGGCCAGGCTGCGCGTGGCGGCATCATTCAAATGGAATAGAGTCCCTTTTTCTGCCGTTGAGAGATTATTCCAGTAGTATTGATAATGAGAATCTAACTCGGCGATGGTTTGATTTTTGATTTCTTCGAAGCCACCATCGCTATTCAATGCATGGAAACAGGCAACCTGCAAGCCAAGCGGATGACCCCCTACGAGGGAGTAAATAAAGTTTGCTTGATCTTCAGAGAAAGGACTTCCTGCATGTTGTGCTGGTTCCTGGATGAGTTGTCTGGCCTCGTTCTCGGGCATCAACCCTAAGAAAAGCGGCGCAAATATATTGAAGAATGGACTGGAAAGAATATCCTGGGAACGGCCTGAATAGGTTAATTGGATGAGTGGGTGCGCGGAGGCAGTGATGAAGGCCAATTGATAGCGCCCAGCAGCAGAACGCAGTGCGTTGAAGAAATTGACATCCAGTTGCTCATTGGTGCTCAATCGTTCGAATTCATCAAGGATCAAGATCACTCGCAGGCCTCGTCGGTTTAGACTGCGCAGGGCGCGCTCCCATGACAGGCGAGATGGGTCTTGGATGGCTTTTTCAAGATTTGCTTCTGGCTCTACGTTACGTTCTTCAAGGACGATTGCCATCTCTTGGGAAAACTCTCGAAAAATCTCGTTGTGCGATAAATCTCCCAAAACCTCACAATCGAAATAGATGAACAAATTATCATCACCCAAACCAATTTGCGACCAAATTTGGGGGCGTATGATATGAAATAGCAGAGATGTTTTACCAATTTTGCGTGGACCGATGAAGGATATTGATTGGTTACCGCGTATGAAGGCCACGATTTCATTGAGCTCGTGTTCTCGTCCGAAGAACATTTCAGGTTGACGCACAGGGCCACGCGAGATATATGGGTTATCCATGTGTTTGCCTCAGTAGAGGAGTATTGATGTTTGATTGCATAGATGTACGAAAGACAATTCTTTATGTTTCAAGCGCTGCTTTGGCGTCTTCCAATACCCGACTCAATGATTTATATTTTTCAATCCACATCCCTAATAATCCTAACTTCCAACGATAAGCATCGCTAAGGTCGGATTCAATATCTTCCTGAGATGTGAGCACATCGCGCAGGGATAGTCGGTGTAGCGCATTTTGGATCACCTGGCGTTCGAGTGTTACGCCACGCTCTTTGAGATAATCCTCGATTTGTACTGGCGTGACACTGCCGGTGAGCGGGATCATACGACTCATGGCGGTTAGAATAAGGCGCTCGTAATCAGTGGCTTCAGTCCACAGATATACAAAATGGGCTTCACCCGAAGCCAAAATTTCATCTAAAGCCGCATTGACATCGGAGATGGTCACATAGCCGCGTTCTGAGCGATTATGCCAATTGACAACGCTGTGACATAACAGTTGTAGGAAATAAGGGTGCCCCGCCGTGATGCGCCATATTTTGTCCAGAGCCAGATCATCGTAGCGCAAACCATACTCAAGAACAGGTTCCTGTATCAAGTATAGAGCATCCTCTTTCCCCAGCAATCCAATCGAGCGATACAGACTGATATTAAAGAGCACATTCCAGTAGTCGGCGGCAAGCTCCTCAATGCGATGAGTACCACAAAAGATCACGCTTAGGTTGTCTTGGTGTTGGATCGTATGCCGCAGAAAACTGAAAATGGATGGGTCCAGGTTGCCGCGTTGAACTGCGGATTCAAGCTCTTCGAATTCATCCAATAAAATCAGCAAATGGCGATCTTCGATGATCTCGCGCACATTTGCAAGGAATTTTTTCTCAAAAGATGCCGAGGGGCTTTCTTCAAAATCTTTGATACTTGGAGGCTCAATTTCGAAGCCGCGATCTTCCATCGCAAAGCTGATTTCTGTAGCAATATTGAGGAAGAAATTTGGCAGACCGGGATCAAGCCCCAGTGATTGGCCATCGAGGTAAACAGGTAAATGATCATCGCTTAACTGGGCTGGCAATTGTTTCAGCAGAGATGTTTTGCCTGTGCGCCGCTGGCCAATCAGCACCAGGTTATTGCGGTGAGAAGCAGCCATGTTCTCTTTGATATAGTCGATCACATCTTGACGTCCAAAGAACAGCGGTGAACCTGTTTCCAATGGTGTGCCCACGACGTAGGGGTTTGGGATGAATTGGAATTCTCCCGGCACGGCCATTAGCTGCACAATGTCGGCGAAATGTTCGATCTGATCTGATCCACGTGGGTCGGTATAAAGGATGGCGAAGCGCACGCGGAATTGTTCGAAATCCTGCTCGAGGCGAGGGCGGATCCGTACCTGGACCTGGGCTTCTTCTCCAGGAGCCAGGCGGGGTACTGTCTCCGAGGCATTGATCAGGGTGTACTCTTCCCCTGGGATTAGGGTAACCTGGATATTGACTGCGGCTCCACGACCCTCGTTGCGCACATTGAGTACCAGTGAGATGGCCTCATTTCGCCAAGTGTTGCGGGTCAACAGTTGGCAAACAATCTTGGCACTGGCCTGCAGGTCTGTCATGGCGCGGGTGATCACTGTAAGCCAACCCTCAGTGATATTGAGAACGATAGGGCGGTCTGGGGAGCTTTCAGAACTGCGTGCCAGATGTTCCACATGTCGCAGGCGTTCTACTGCCGAGGCCAAATAGGCAATTTTGTCACGGGATGTGTCTACGCGCTCAAAAGCGTGGAGCACTTCGATGACTTGAGGAATAGCTTCGATTGCCTTAGGCCCAATATCCGAGGATTCGATTGGATGTCCTTTATCGTAGAGATCTATATGCTTTTGGGCATCGAGCATCACGAATTTCCAATCCGGGTTCTCAGCCATTTCGATGATTTCTGAGATTGAACTGGCTGCGATTGCTCTCTCGAACAGACTGTACATCTTGTAAACTTGAAAGCCATCCTCGTAGTCCGCGTGTTTATCGATGAGAGTGCTGGTGATGGATCGCAATCCAATGGGCAGCAATTCAAGGGTCCATTGGCTGTTGAAAATATAGTCGATGCCACGTGCCAGTGTGGCTATTTCATGCGCCCCGAGATTTTCTAACGCTTGTGGCAAGTTGTTGAGCATGCTGGCAGTCTGAGGGTTTTTTCCAGCTTCATTAGCCAGATAATAAAGTGCATTTACAGATTTGGCTGGTTCTTCGACCAGTTCAGACGCGAAAGCTTCAGCTTTACCAACAGGAGACCGGCGATATTCTTCCAGGCTGCGCTCAGCTGCCTCGCGGCGCTGGGCCTCGTCTTGTTTATCCCCAATCAATTGTGCTACATGAATGGCAGTGCCCGCTTGATCTGCCAGGGTGTATAGTAAAGCTCGATCTTCTCGTCCATAGCCTAAGCCGGAACGCCTTGGCCCGAGGGCCAGGATGCCCACAAGTTGGTTCGCTTCTGCTCGAGGCGCCAATAGTGGCACCATTAGTGGGAATACTGCGTGGCGGGCATTTGCCACAGCAGAACTTTTTTCCAAGCGCTGAAGGGCAGCGGCGTCCAAAGGAAGTTGTTTTGCATCACCCCGTTCCAGGTTTACCGATTTGGCAAGTTTGAATTGGTCATCACCCGAAGCCAAAAATACTGCCCCATGTTGGATGTGTAAGAGACCGATCACTCGCGAAACTAAAACAGAAAGCAGCTCTGGCAATTCGATGATCGAACGGATATCCAACGAGAAATCCGTAAACGCCTTCCGGAAATCGACTTTTTCGCGGAAGAATAAACGATCGATAAAAGATTGTAAACGGCGTCTGAGAGGCAGAAAGATGCTTGCTATAACAAGCGTTGAAATTACAATGGCTACATCTGACGACCTCCCCGTGAGGCCTCGGAATATTGCCTGGAGTAGGATCACGTCCCCGACAAAGAACAGGGTGACGAATATTGTCAGGGAAGTGTAAACCAACGTTTGATTAAGTAAGAAATCGACATCCCAAAGCTGGAATCGGAGAACGGAAATCGCGATTGACGCTGGGACGAGTATCAAGCAGATGCTCAAGATTGTTTTGCTTGCCAGACCCAAGAATACGGCATTTGGGCTAGCGTGTGTTGCTGCCGATGGACCAAAGATGAAATATACAAGCAGATAGCCAATGGCTGCGGCGCTTATTCCAAATACGATCCACTTGGTTTGTTGGCGTTGCGCTGGGCTGGAGACATGCTTGAATCGTAATAACTGTGCAAATACACCGCTACCGAGCCACAGAGCTAAGACAAAACCAAGGCTGTAGTTCCTGATATGATTATAGGTTTGCGCGATTTGAGAAGAATCTGCTCGGAAGAGAAACAACCATAATGACCGCAGTAAAACTGGCCAGTTGTCTATATTCATAGGTATCGATGTTGGTGTTGCCAACCAACCGATCACCCATATTATCCAGACAAATGCGAGAGGTTGAGTCCAATGAGGTGCGAATTTCCCATTGGGGAAGAGGTAGAAAACGAGCAGAGCTGAACCCAAACCTATTCCTTGGATGATAAGAACGGGGATTTCCCAGCTAGTCTGAGCATCGGCGAGCACGCTGAGAGCGGGGAATGCGATTGCTCCAATTGTCAATAAACTCACTGCAACCAGGACGGTCATCCAATCTCGAGATTTTGACCACATCAAGATAGCACCCGTCATCGAGAAAACAGTAAGGGTAAGGATTTCGATCCCTAGTGAATAAATCGCCGAAAAATTTAGCGATAAGCCAATACCCCACATTGAAATATCGAGGTGATGACTATCAACAGTGAGTTGCGTCCAATAAATTGGGATTGCTTTGATATAAAGCCAAACAATGAGGATAGCAATTACGACCCAAATAGCGCGTGCCCCGGATAGCAGCATGCGAACACGTTTGAAAGATCGATTGTTATGGGTTTTGGCGGATTGTTTTTGATCTTCGGAGATCATCATTTTGTCCAGTTTCACTCTGTAAGAACCGGCATTAAGTATACCTCCAAAAAGAAAAAAGCCCCTTGCGGGGGCTTCATTTTTCAATCGGGTCTTCGGGGATTTCGAGTTCTGGCTCTGGAGCTTGTGTTTCCGGTTCCAGTTCGGGCGTTATGCCTTGTTCGCTGATGTTTTGTAATGCCATGATTCCATTACGAGCCTGATTGAGCAGTCGTTCCAATTCAACTTCCATTCGTGAAAGCGTTTGTATTACGTACGTATCTGCCTCGCGCCGGGTATGTTCGGCAGTGATCTCGGCTTGTTTCATGACATCTTCACCGCGCGCTTTTGCAGCCTGTACTACGGCATCACGTTCGACAAGTTGCTGGCTCTTCTCGCGTGCCAGATCTTTCGTGCGTTTAGCTTCCTCTTGTGCTTGTGCTAGAATTCTGTCGCGTTGCGTGAGAACTTGTTGAGCCCTTTTTACCTCCTCAGGTATGGTCACTCGCATTTGGTCAATTAAATCCAACATGCGGTCTTCATCCACGACCACATTGTGGGTGAGGGGGATAGGGCGGCTTTCATTAAAGAGTTCTTCTAGTCGATCAACGAGATGTAAGATATCCATGCGGCTCCTCCCTTAGAGGCGTCGATACGGATTTTATGAAATAGTTGCAAGTTCTGATCCAAGATTACACGGAAGTGAATGATTAGTCAAGGAAACTTGGTTTGACATGTGGGTGTCAACACGGCCTAGTCACGCAGTGATGAGGTAGGCACGATATCTTGTTCTTCGCCCAACTCAGCAAATCTATTATTGAGGGCTTTTTTTACATGGGGAGGTACCAGACTGCTGACGTCGCCGTCCAAAGAAGCGATTTCCCTTACAGTAGCTCCAGAGAGGAAGGTATGTTCTTCGTGTGTGATCAACGCAATAACTTCGATATCAGGATTTATGCGATGATTGGCCAGTGCCATGCGGAATTCGTATTCAAAATCAGAAAAAACCCGCAAGCCGCGCACAATGACTTGGGCGTCGATCTGTTTGCAATACTCAACGGTTAGTCCGCTATAGCCAGTAACCTTGATATTTTTGTCATCCTTGAATACTTTTTTGGTAAGAGACATACGTTCTTCTGGCGAGAAGAGCAGCGTTTTTAGAGGCCGATCGTAGACCGCAATAATAAGTTCATCGAAAAGACGTGATGCCCTGTAGGCGATATCGATATGTCCATAATGGATGGGATCAAAAGTCCCAGGGAAAACAGCACGAATCATAGGGAAAGTTTCCTTAACTAATATCTGTACTGCCACGCGACCAGAAGCGCGCTAAAGTCTCGGCCAGTTGTTTGTGTTCGGCTTGTATCAGATCGGGATCGCGATGGAATAGTTGTTGAGCATGTTGGCGCGCTTTCTGGATGAGTTTCACATCGGTTAGGCTCGCCAGGCGCAATTCTGAATAACCGGATTGGCGTGAACCTAAGAATTCACCAGGGCCACGCTGTTCTAAATCACGCTCGGCCAGCACGAAGCCGTCGTTGGTTTCTGCCATGGCTTGCAGACGATCGTTCTCAACAGCATCAGCTTTGCTAGGGATGAGTATGCAGTATGATTTCGCTTTGCCGCGCCCAACTCGCCCGCGGAATTGATGCAATTGCGCTAGCCCGAAACGATGCGCACCTTCGATGAGCATTACTGTTGTATTAGGAATATCTACACCGACTTCAACTACTGAAGTCGAAACCAAGATATCGAACTCTCTATCACGAAATTTTGTCATCACAGTATCTTTGTCCGAAGGCGTCATGCGGCCGTGGAGCAACCCCAATTTCAGGTCTGGGAAAATCTCTTTTTTCAAACGGTCGTGTTCTTCCACCGCGGCTTTCTCTTCGGTCTTGTCGCTTTCCTCAACTAAAGGATAAATAACGAAAGCCTGATGCCCAGCCTCAACCTGACGGCGGAGCAAGCTGTAAGCCCGTTCGCGCTCTTTGGGATAGAGTACATGAGTTTCGATTTCTTGCCGTCCCGGTGGCATTTCGTCGATCACCGAAACATCCAGGTCGCCGTAGACAGTCAGGGCAAGCGAGCGGGGAATCGGTGTGGCTGTCATCACCATCAAGTGCGGATTGCTGCCTTTCGCTCTCAAAGCTGCGCGCTGTGAAACGCCAAATCTATGCTGCTCGTCAATGATAACCAGTTGGAGATCATGAAATTCGACTGGGTCTTCAATCAGAGCATGTGTGCCAATGACAATGCTGATTTCTCCATTAGCCAGACCAGCTCGAATTTCGATTTTTTCACTCTCAGAGGTAGCACCAACCATCAAATGGATTTGCTCAGGAGTCAATGGCCCTCCATTTTGAGTCAGCATTTGTAGCAGATTCTTATAATGCTGCTCTGCCAGGATGCTGGTAGGTGCCATAAGGGCTGCCTGAGAGCCTTGGTCACAGACCAAAGCGATAGCCAGTGCAGCAATTACCGTTTTACCAGAACCTACATCCCCCTGGATCAGGCGATTCATGGGATGTCCTGAGGACAGGTCGCCAACCACTTCATTCAGCGTGCGCTGCTGCGCTGCGGTCAGTGTAAAAGGTAATTTTCCCAGCTCTTTGCCTAACCAGCCATCTTCAGCCTGATAGATTTTTGCGCTTTGGCTGGCCCAATTTTGTTTTTGCTGCATAACGCCTAATTGAAGTAAGAAGATTTCATCGAAGGCGAGACGGTGGCGCGCTTCTTTGAGCTGATCCCAGGATGCCGGATAATGTATTTGCTGCAGCGCTACTGACAAATCCATTAAGCTAGCATCATCAAGCATGGACGAAGGCAGCGGATCGTGAACCTTGGGCGCCCAATCGGTAACAACCGCATGTAATTTATCGCGCAGCCATTTTTGAGTGAGTTTTGCAGTCAATGCGTAGACTGGCACAATCCCTTCGGACAACAAATTTCTTTCTTCCACTGGTGTCCAATCGGGGTTGTTCATCGTCAGACGGCCCAGGTACTGTTCAGTCTGTCCTGAGAGGACAATTTGCATTCCCTGACGCAAGCGTTTCTTGATCCAAGGCTGATTGAACCAGGTTACGCGCATCGCTGCACTGCCGTCGTTGATCACCGCTTCGGTTAGCTTGGTCCGGCCGCCACGGGTTGCGCGCGCACTCACCGACTGGATCGACCCGATCACGCTGACTTTTTCGCCGTATCCCAAACGATTGATGGGCTTCATTTTTGAATAATCGTCATAGCGGTGTGGGAAATGGTAGAGCATATCACCCAGCGTGCGAATATTCAGTCGCTCGAGTGTTTCGGCATATTTTGGGCCGACATTTTTTAGTGTTGTGACACCGACGTTGAGATCAGCAGTTTTTCCAGGAGCGAGCTGCGGACGCGGCTCGCGGGTGGGTGCCGGTTTTGGGGCTTCGGCTGCCACCACAGAGGCAGTCTGCTCTTCCACTTCTTTGGCTTTGGGTTGTTCTTTCGGGGTTGGTTTCTCAGCGGGTTGGACAGTCTCATTGGGTAATTGCCCTTCTCCCAACTCTCGTTGAATTCGATTCCACAAGCCGCGCAAAGTCTCTTTTCGTGAATCCTCACTGAGGCGGTGATAATCCCTCAAGCGTATGGTGACAGCCTGGATGATATTCTCTGGTAATTGATCAGCTCGGGCTTCTGCAGCCCAGGGCTCGAGCATGCGCTCTAATCCCCCGATGACTGCGTTGTTCTGGTAGCCGTTTTTGGCCTCGAGTTTGAAATAATTGCGGAGTTTCGATAGTGATGGCTTCATTGTGTGTATTTTACCAGTTTGCTGTTATTTGAGCACCGCGGCAACACCCAGGCCGTTGGCGCCGACGTGCGTCCCGATTACTGGGGTGATATTGACGACATGGGGCACTTTGGGTAAATCGAGATTTAACTCAGCGAGCATTTGGCGCGCATCGGCTTCTGCATTGCTGTGAAGGATTGCCAACCTTTCGACAGTTCCCAATTCTTGGATTAGCTGCTTGAGATGTTCGACCCCCTTACGCCGGGTGCGTGACTGACCCAGGTTGAGCACCGCGCCATCTTTCACTTCGACAAAGAGTTTAATGCGCAGCAGCGATCCAATTCGAGCCGTAGCCCAGGATACACGTCCACTGCGACGGATATTCTCAAGTGTATCCAGCATGGCAATCACGCGAACATTTCTCTGAATATCTTTCACCCTTTGGATGATTTTTTCTGCGGATAATTTTTCAGCCGTGGCTTCAGCGGCCGCGATCACCTGAAAACCTAACCCCATCGAGATTGATTTACTGTCGATGACATGCACGCGCTCGCCAAAGGTCTGTGCGGCCATTTTAGCGGTGTTGTAGATTCCGCTGAGTTGACTGGCAACATGCAGCGAGAGAATAGACTGTGTGCCATTGAGAAATAATTTTTCGTAAATTTTATGGAAGGTTCCCGAGGAAGGTGTGGCAGTGGTTGGAAGTTTTTCGAGGGTAGGCATTTTCTCGTAGAATTCCTGTCGGGATAAGCCCTTGCCATCTTCAAAGCTCTTGCCTTCCATCACAATGATTGCTGGGATTACTTCGATGTTGTGCTGCGAAGCAATTCCTTGGGGGATATCAGCCGTGCTGTCTGTTACGATCGCGATCTTCATAGTATCTCTCGGGTGATAGAAAAACCCCGCAGGCTATGAATTTGAGACCTGCGGGATCTCGGATCAACTTCGTTTATTCGATCGATTACTCAATAGAAATAATGAATTGATAGTGAGGTTGCCCGCCGTTCTGCACTTCGATCTCATGATCTGGGTAAGTTTCACGGATCAAATCGCCAATACGAAAAGCCTCCGTCTTGGGTATGTCTACGCCATAGAACATGGTGATTAATTCATATTCGTTGGCGTCAGCCTGTTCGAGGAATGAAAAACAGGCATTCTGTAAATTGTCCGAGGATAAGATAAGTTTCCCATTGTGCAAGACGATAATTTCACCCTCTTGAACATTGACTCCGTCTATTTCGACCGTGCGTGTTGCGGTGGTGATCTCTCCGGTTTCGATATCTTCGAGTGCGGAGGTCATATCCTCAACTACAGCATCAAAATCCCCGTCAGGGATTAATCGCAGCAAAGCACTGACTCCTTGCGGGACGGTACGGCTAGGGATCACTGCGGTTTGCTTGACGGTCACCTCAGTGGCGGCTTTGGCAGCCATAATGATATTCTTATTGTTCGGCAATATGATAACTTTGTCTGTTGGTAAGTTCTCGAAGGATGCCAGAATGTCTTGCGTGCTGGGATTCATCGTCTGGCCGCCCTCAACGATAGCTGCAGCTCCCAGGCTGGCGAATACGTTGGCGAAGCCTGGACCTGGAGCAACGGTCACCACAGCAATTTGCCCAGGTTCCACTGGCGTCAATTTCAAAGGTTGTTCTTGACGCTGCTTCTCTAACTCATCCATTTGAGCCAGTAAGTTTTCAATATGAACTTTGGTGATCGTACCGATGCCCATGGTGTAATCGATGGGTTCGTAGCGCTTCTCGGTGGGTACATGGATATGCATGCGATACATGCCATCACCCTCACCAATCTGGATGGATGTGCCCATATCTTCAAGGGCATCGAAATATTTTTCCAAATTTAATGATTCGGTTGGGCGGAAATCGACTACCACTTCGTAATCTTGTCCGGGCTCGACAGTTTGCATGGCGTCATCGAAGTTGAGCGCAGAAAGAGGTTTTACCGAGGCAACAGCCGTATCCAGGGGCATTCCCTTAGAGAAGCGCAGCATACCCTCGATAATGAAATAGAGACCCTTACCCCCTGAATCAACAACGCCGGCATCTTTGAGCACATCTAAGAGATCAGGCGTTCTCTCAACTGAAGCAGCAGCTTCTTCGACTACGATTTCTAGAATTTCAAATGGATCCTGGGTGTTTTCTAACGCCGCTTCAGCAGCACTGGCGATATCTTTCGCGACGGTAAGAATAGTACCCTCTACGGGACGCACTACCCCTTTGTATGCTGTATCACGTGCCGCAGCAAATGCAGATGCAAGTGTAGGGGCGTCGATGACTTCATGTCCATCTAAAGCTCGGGCAAATCCACGCCAAATTTGAGAGAGGATCACTCCTGAGTTCCCCCGAGCGCCCATAAGCGCTCCTTGGGCTAAGTCGTTGGCTGTTTTTCCGACATGTTCTTCAGGGGAGTCCTTGATTTCATCAAAGGCGGATTGCATAGTCAGCACCATATTGGTGCCAGTATCCCCATCGGGAACAGGAAAAACATTGAGAGCATTGACCAACTCCTGGTTTGTGCGCAGCCAGGTCAGACCAGCAGAAGCTAAATTTTTTAGTGCGAATCCATCAATGGGTCGTTGGCGAATTTTTTCAATAAATTCTGGTGTTGCTTCAGATTCGGGGGGTGTAGTCATCAATAATGGCTCCTAAAACAATAATTCGCCCGAATTCGAATCATGAGTACAAATAAAATTCGATTCGAATCTGGTAATTTAGTTTAATCGTCAAGATCGCTAATTCGTAATCCTTGGACGTGGACATTGATTTCGTTTAATGGTACCCCCATTGATTTTTCAACATGGAAACGTACAGTTTTGGCGACACTGGCAGCCACTGATTTAATTCGAGTTCCATATTGAATTATGATATACATATCGATGTTGATATGTTCTCCGGTGAAGTGTACTTCAACGCCATGGGTGGGGTCTTTGATAAGCAAGGATGAAATCCCATCGACGACATTTTTGGATGCCATTCCAACAACGCCATACGATTCTAGAGCAGATTGATAGGCAATTGTTGCGATAGCTTTGGGAGAAACATGGATGCTTCCAATTTGTGTTATTTCATTTGTCATATCTGTTTGCTCGCTTGAAAGAGAATAGTTAATGTGGTAACATCTTCCGATTTAGTCAGATATTATAATACTTTGTCACTAAAAAAGCTTGAAAGGCTAAAAAAGCTTGAAAGGATAAGCAAGATGGCAATTTGTGAAAGTTGTGGAAAAAAAACCACCTTTGGTCGCAGCGTTCCCTGGTCCAAAAAATCGACTCGGCGTCAGTTTAAACCAAATTTGCAAAAAGTTTCAGTTTATGAAGACGGCAAGAAAATTCGCAAAACTATGTGCACTCGTTGTTTACGTACATTAGTTAAGACAGCATAAGTTTAAGAACAAGTCTATTACAAGTCTGGGCTTTGGTAAATTTCGTTACTTGCCAAAGCCCAGACTTTTTAACACGCAAATGTAGCCGGAGTTCCTCTGCCGAACTACTTTTGAGCAAATTTGGAGCAGTTTATCGAAACACTGAATAATATATCCACAGCCAGAATGGTATTAATCCCCCAACAGAAAGCAGGGCTATCAGGCTAAGCAGGGCAGTCGTAAAATCGATATCCAGTGCAGAATTATTTTTTGGCGCTGCTCTCATGGATGGTGGCAAGGTGGGAGATTGCACTGGTTTCGGTTGTTGTCTAATAGGTTCGGGCCGCAGCGATTGGCGCTGCTGTTGAGTTTCTTTACGGGGTGTTGCAGTTGCTACGCTAGATTTTTCTTCTTTTGAAAATGTAATCAACACTCGACCCAGTTGATCGGCCGTACGGTATCTGGTAGATGGTTCCTTCGAGAGAACCTTAAGAATGATCCGATTCAAATTGTCGCTGATAGTTGGGCGAATTTCTTTTGGAGGGCGCGGATTTTCTTCACGATGCAGGCGAGCCAACTCGTTGCCAGATTCAGCTATGAAAGGAAGTTGGCCCAGTAAAACTTCATAGAGCACTATGCCCAAACTATAGACATCTGATGCCGGAGAAGGGGAATTGCCGCTTGCCTGTTCTGGAGAGAAATATTGTGGCGAACCCCAGACGATTTGTGTGCGTTCTTCAGGTCGTATCGATGCCAGGGCGCGGGCAATGCCGAAATCGGTTACTTTAAGGCGTCTATCGGGTGTGACCAGCATGTTTTGGGGTTTGACGTCACAGTGAACCAATCCCGCTCGATGCGCATAGCCAACCCCGGCGCAAGCCTGCACTAGCAGAGATATTCCCGATTTAATTGAATAGCGCCCGCGCTTTTCGATCAACTCTTTTAGCGTGGCGCCTGGTACAAACTCCATCACAATAAAAATGCGACCCTGATCTATTCCAAAGTCATGCACTGTAACGATATTGGGATGAGAAAGGTTGGCCGCTGCTTTTGCTTCTTGTCTGAAGCGCTCTCTGAAAGCCGGATCGTGAGAATAATCCTTGCGCAGCACTTTGATTGCTACAGTGCGTTCCAGCATCAAATCGCGCGCTTTGTAAACAATGGCCATGCCGCCGCTGCCTAAGCGTTCCTCGAGTTGATAGCGTTTGCTGAGTAACGTATTTGTCATTAGAATTTTGCGGGTTTTATAGGAATTGCCGTGAGAGACATTACATTTGGGGGAAGGGGGCTCTTACCACGGCGGATCCTAGAGACCCATTATGGGTTTCTTCGCATCCGTTTGGCTTTCGGGTAGAATTGTACCATTCAAGAACCCTCGCTGAAATTTCTGTTTCACCAATGTACATTGTTTTTTCTTAAGAGTGTAAAATTGTTTAGTGCCCTGATTGTCTACAACCCTGCTGCAGGTCGTTTCCCTTCAAGAATACTGACAGAACGAGCCGCGAATGTCCTACGCTCAGAAGGTTGGGAGATTCACATTGAAGAAACCCAAGGTGGCCCGCATATTACCCAAATGGCGCAGCAAGCAGTCAATGCCAATTTAGATGCCTTTTTCACTGCAGGTGGCGATGGATCCTTGAATTATGCTGTTAAGGGACTGTTGGGAGGCGAAACTGCATTAGGCGTTCTCCCTGCTGGCACAGCTAATGTTTGGGCAAAGGAATTAGGTTTACCCGACCTGACCTGGACACGCTGGATGGCATTGGAAGAGAGCGCAAAGCGCCTCGCATCTGCCAATATAAGAGAAGTCGATATTGGGTACTGCAATGGTCAACCGTTCTTATTATGGGGGGGTGTAGGCTTAGATGCATTCGTAATTCACCGTATCGAGCCGCGCGGACGCTGGGAGAAAAGCTTTGCGGTGGCCCAATACACTGCCAACGCAATTCGTCAGGCATCGTTGATGGGGGGTGTTGATATTCAAGTTCACACCACAGATGGTGAAGATATCGCTGGTCACTATCTATTAGCCGTGGCTAGTAATATTCATCTTTATGCCGGCGGTGTTGCTGAGATTTCGCCTGGTGCGCGCTTGGATGATGGTCTGATGGACCTATGGCTATTTTCTGGTGATACTTGGATGGAGGCAATTACACATGCCTTCGATTTGATGTCAGGCAGACACTTGAAGTCAGATCAAACGCGTTGTATTCCGTTTAACAAAGTTACGCTCTCTTCAGAATCGCCTCTCTACATCCAAATGGATGGAGAACCGTTTGATGAAAGTCATGAAGTCCTCATAGAAGTTCTTCCAAAAGCTCTTCGGGTAATGGTGCCTCAAAAAGCGCCGCGTGCTCTCTTCGATGATATGGCATAACAGATCATGAGAAGAATTCCGATTATTGAGATTATTGGATCCATACTGGTTGGTTTGGGCCTCTTTCTATTTGTGATATTCGTGTTGAACGTATTAAGACCTTCAGGAACTTCGGTTGGGGTGGTTACCGTTATGTTGGACGTAATCTATGCCCCAACAGAAACTCCAATTCCTCCAACGCCTCTTCCAGTAACTCCTACTATCGCGCTTGATGTTCCTCCGCCAGCGAGCGGAATTTCTGAAGGGGGCTATGTGCAAATTAGTGGGACAGGTGGAGATGGTTTACGCGTTAGAGAAGGTCCGGGTCTGGATCGCGAACCTCTCTTCGTTGGATTAGAGTCGGAAATATTTCAAATCATTGACGGGCCTCACGAAGCAGACGGCTATACATGGTGGCATCTTTCCGCACCTTATGATGAAACCATCCATGGGTGGGCAGTGTCGAATTATTTGGCGTTTGTCGAAGCGCCTTGAGATTGGAATTGTCTTATTGTAAAAAGGATGTTTATGCAAAGTGTATTAGTGACTGGTGGTGCAGGTTTCATTGGGTCGAATTTCGTGAAGTATCTCCTCAGAGAGGAATCGGATGTGCATGTCATCAACCTGGATGCCTTGACATATGCGGGGAATTTAGAAAATTTGAACGATTTGCCCGCACCTGAAAGACATGAATTTATAAAGGGAAATATCTGTGATGGGCCTTTAGTTCATCGTTTGCTTCGAGAGTATAAGATTGATACTATCGTACATTTCGCGGCTGAATCCCATGTTGATAGGTCAATATTGGGGCCATCACAATTCATTCAGACGAATATTGTGGGGACATTTACTTTGCTCGATGAGGCGAAAAAGTTTTGGGTAGATGAAGAAGCATTCTCGTTAGCAGATGTTCGTTTACATCATATTTCTACCGATGAAGTTTATGGTTCTTTGGGACCTGATGATCCTCCCTTTTCGGAGACGACTCCTTATGCTCCAAACTCACCCTACGCTGCTTCCAAAGCATCCAGTGACCATCTGGTACGTGCATATGGTCATACGTACGGAATGCCCATCTCGATAACTAATTGTTCGAATAACTATGGGCCATTGCAATATCCAGAAAAGCTCATCCCTTTGATGATTTTGAATGCGCTAACAGGAAAGGATCTGCCGATCTACGGAGATGGCCAACAAATTCGTGATTGGTTGCTTGTCGAGGATCATTGCGAAGCGATTCTGCGCGTCATCAAGGATGGAATCCCTGGTGAAACATATAACGTGGGTGGGGGTAATCAGCCAACCAATATTGAAATCGTCGAGTTGATATGCTCATTTCTAGATGAGCTGGTGCCAGACTCTCCGCACGCTCCGCATATATCACTCATTCGTCATGTGGCTGATCGCCCTGGTCATGATCGTCGCTATGCAATCGATAATACAAAAATTCGCCGTGAGCTAGATTGGCAACCGCATGATTCTCTACAGAGCGGGTTGCTGAAAACTGTGGAGTGGTATTTACGAAATTCGAATTGGGTATTGATGGTCTTGAACAACCCGACATTCAAGGGTTGGATTGATCGAAATTATTCAATAGGATCTCTCAATGAATAATCTGGAAATATACAGACGAAAGGATCTACATCACTTATTGATTATGGCAATATTTGGATGCCTAATAATGCTATGCTCAATGGTGTACTACGAATTCTTCATTGGAATAAACTCGGGTGGAGTTTTCTATAGTCTCCTTACCTTATTGATCTTGCTTATCATTTTCTGGATGTACTATGTTTTCTTTTCCCCCCAAGCGCTGAAACAAGCAGCTTCGCGTTCACTCCAAATCCTGGTAGATAGGCCAATCCTGTCAATTGGGTTTGTCATTTTGAGCATAAATACAATATGGGTGTTGCAGTTAATTGGAATCAATTTGAAATATCCGTTTCTTGGAATGGAATTATTCTTGTTTGGGCTGTTGCTGTCTTTTGTGGCGACAACTCTGATCCTTGGCTACTTTGCATCATTAAATGATGCTTTTACAGCCAGATTTAAAAATGGAATTAGGATGGTTCATCCTTTAGTGGATAACCATGCATTTTGGGTTATTTTGCTGATCATTCTAATTGGATATGCGTATCGTAATAGCTTAGAGGGTTATTTATTGAAGGATGATGATTTATTCATCATATCCTGGGCACGAGATGGAAATCCTTTGGTTACGTTCGTAGAGCAACCTGAAATTTATTTGCGTTATTATCGACCAATCCAATACATAATATTGTGGGTAAATTATCAATTATTTGGCCTAAATTATGCTGGTCATCAAACTTTTATTTTATTTCAACACATTATTATTTCTTTGATGCTTTATTGTTTTATTTATAGGGTTACAAATGAGAAAATACACTCTTTTGTAATCACGTTGATGTTTAGTACTCACATCTATGTTAGCTCAATTGTAGTTTGGACATCCGCTGTTGTTTCTTCCTTGGGACTTGTAATTGTTGTTTCATTATTTTATATTTATCGATTGAAGAATACAGTTGTCTGGTATTCTATTATGAGTGTTCTCCTATTTAGCGCAATGTTCATGCATGAAATGGGTATGGTTGTATTATTTTCTCTTGGCTTATTTGCAATGTATGCACGATACGAGAAAAAAATTACCACTCGCCATTTAGTAGGGATATTTGCATTAGTATTTATGGTATCAATCTGTTATTTGCTTCTTCGTTGGAAATCAGTTGGAATATTACCCCAAGGGAAAAGCCTATCTACTGGATATTTTTTTGAATATTACGAAAACCCTGAAACGCTTGGAATCAAACTGTATGTTTATACAGTAGTTGCGAACATCGTTTCAAATTTCTTTCCAATTTTTAGCAATGTGGGGATTATAAATACATCACGAATACTGATAATTACTTTTGGTATTGTCTTAAGCTTCTTTACTCCGCAAATAATGAGAAAATATTTCGGAGAAGATGGAAAAGTAACGTTACTTCTTTTTGGAATACTCCTTATTTTAGGATATATATTGTTTAGATTATCGGGAGGAATTAATTTCGCTTTGTCGTCTTCAATTCAAAGCATACTAAGTATTTTTATATTTTATTTGATAACTAAATGGGAGAAACTATCTTCAACACAGAAAACAATTATTATTTATGCTTTAGGTCTAATAATTGGAAGTAGTATTGCTGCATTCCCATATTTCAGGTGGAGAACTCATTATCCAGGTGTCATTGGGTGGACAATATTGCTTTCTATTGCAGCGCACTATATAAAAAATAATTTATATTTTGGTAAATATATAAATTTTTTTATAATATTTATTGCATTGATAATGATTTGGGGTTATTCTGCGGAACTCAATAGCAGATTGCCAAGAGTAACAATTGAATATGCTAAGTACTTGTGTCATCCAAGCCTTCCTGATGATTTTGTAGATGAAGTCGTAAAAGCTTATGAGATCAATGCGAATATAATAAAGGAATGCAGATAATTTTGTGTCTATTTATACGTGCTAACATACAGATTGAAAGTGGGTAGTAGATCATGGGCTTGTTATAAACGGAAAGCAACTGCTTATTTATACCCGCAGTAAGAGGGAATACCTAGCTTTTCTGCCTGCCAATATGATGCCTTTCAAAAATATTTCTTAATCCTTTATGTATTCAACCTTTACTTAGACTTTCTTTACTTGATTAATCTTATCCATTAGAATACACATCGTTTTATCCGCCTTAATAACACTGGAGTAAGGCTGTGGAAAATAGCTTTTCACCTTATGCACTTCGAAGGATAATTTTAGAGCAGTCTAAGAGAGCTGGTGTAGGACACATTGGCTCTTCCTTATCTGTTGCCGATATCATTGTTGCTTTATATCGTGATGTGTTGAATATCCCTTCCTTACAGGATCAAAATCGAGATCGTTTCGTACTATCGAAAGGGCATGCAGCTTTGGCACTTTATGCAGCGCTATTTCTTCGAAAAATAATCAGCAAGGATGAACTCGAATCGTTCTGTGGTGATGGAACTGCTGTTGGGGTTCACCCTGAACATGTTCTGAGAGGTGTTGATTTTTCTACAGGATCTCTTGGCCATGGTTTATCGATTGGGGCGGGTGCGGCTCTTGCCGCTAGGCTTCAAGACTCTGATCGCAGAGTATTTGTATTGATAAGTGACGCTGAATGTAATGAAGGATCCCTGTGGGAAGCAGTCATGTTTTCGGCTCATCATAAATTATCCAATCTCATCGCTATCATCGATTTGAATGGGCAGCAGGCATTAGGGTACACAAAGGATATCTGCGATTTGGCCCCTCTAGAGCAGAAATGGAAGGCCTTCGGATGGGATGTGCGCATTATAGATGGACACAATGTCACTGAAATTGTGAATACGATTAACGTTTTAAATACTAATTCTGCTTCTCCTCACGTACTACTTGCCCAAACTACATTCGGCAAAGGTGTATCTTATATGGAGAGCCAACTTAAGTGGCATTATTGGCCTATGTCCGACGATGAATTCGAGCTTGCCTTAAGAGAAATAGAGGAGACTGTATGAGGGGGACATTTATAAAAACTCTGATTGACCTTGCCAGTAACGACCCTAGAATAATGTTGCTTACGGGGGATTTAGGCTACATGGCCGTGGAACCTTTTAGGGATAAATTTCCACATCGTTTTGTTAACGTTGGTGTAGCTGAGCAGAATCTTGTTGGGATAGCTACTGGATTAGCTGAATCCGGATTTATTCCCTTTGTTTATTCAATAGGAACATTTGCGTCATTACGCCCCTATGAATTTATTCGAAATGGCCCCATTTTGCATGAACTCCCAGTCCGAATTGTCGGTGTTGGGGGAGGATTTGAGTATGGGCTTAATGGTATTACACATTATGCTCTTGAAGATATTGGGATTATGCGCGTTCAGCCAGAAATTGTAGTGATTGCTCCGGCTGACTTTGAACAAACCCGAAACGCTCTTTTAGCAACTTGGGATCTGCCCGGCCCAATCTACTATCGAATTGGTAAGGATGATCGAAGCATTGTTCGCGGTTTAGATGGCAGGTTTGACCTAGGGAAACCGCAGCATATTAGGAGTGGGGCTGATGCCTTAATTTTGACAACTGGTAGCATTTCATTGGAGGTTGTTAAGGCCGCCGATTTATTAGAGGAGGATGGAATATCAAATGAAGTTGTGGTAGTGGCAAGTTTTAATCCACCGCCGGTTAATTGTTTATCCTCAGTGTTGATGGAGTTTCCGATTGCTTTCACAGTTGAAGCTCATTATATTTCAGGGGGATTGGGGTCATTGATTTCAGAAATCATAGCTGAAAATAATATAAATTGCCAACTCGTACGATGTGCTGTAACATCTATTCCGCGAGGTATTTCTGGAAGCCAGGAATTTATGAATGAATCTTACAAAATTTCTGGGGCTGAGATAGCGCGAAGAATCGTCAAAGAATTGAAGTCATGACGAATAAAAGAGAAATGGATTTTTCGATTATATTGCCTGTTTATAATCAAGCCGATCATATCACACAGGTGATCGATGAATATGTTCAAACTTTCGAGAATATTAAATACTCACATGAATTTATTTTAGTGATCAACAACTCAAATGATAGGTCGATACATGTTTGTGAACAACTTACAACAAAATATAACAATGTTCACAGTGTCAATCTTGAGTCTGGTGGGTGGGGCAATGCGGTTAAAGCGGGATTGAGAATCGCCCAAGGTAGGATGGTATGCTATACCAATTCTGCTCGCACTAGCCCTGAGAATTTAGCGCTATTAGTACTTTATGGAGCCGTAAACGAAGATAGAGTCATAAAGGCAAATCGAAAAAACCGTGAAAGTGTTTTTCGGCGTTTAGGATCTTTGGTGTATAACCTTGAATGTCGAGCTTTATTTGATGTGCCCTTTTGGGATATCAATGGCACCCCAAAAGTGTTTCCGAGAAGTTTTCCAAAACTGTTTGATCTTGCCCGAAATGATGATTTAATCGACTTGGAGTTTTCAATTATTTGCAAGCAAAATGATTATCCAATGATCGAAGTGCCAATTTTCTCGCAACGCCGGCACGGCGGGAAATCCACAACGAATATTAGCTCAGCGATAAGGATGTATTTGGGTGCATTTCTGATGTGGCTTGATATTCTAAAAGGGGAAGCATAATGCACACTCCATCACTGAAGCAGCTAGATCAAATATGGGATAAGCATTCGGACGAGTGGAGGGATCCCCTTGAGATCATTTCACTTAATCAAAATGCATCAAATGTCGATTCCAAATTATTCCAAAGTTTTATCAGTGGGAGATGGTGGGAAACAATAGAAAAATTAGGTATTACTCTTTTTGTTACTCGAGAATATGAACATTTGGTGTTAGCGTATTGCATCAGAGATGGTGAGCCAACGATTTCCTATTATCCATTACCTCATCCCTCAGGGATGACTTTTGATAAAACAACAGAAAGCCTCTACATTGCTAGTACGAGAAACCCGAACCAATTATTTAGATTTAAACCTTTTTCTAACTCAATGCGGCGATCAGATGTTATGCAAAACCGGGTGGATTCATATCTAAGCACAAAACCACTTATTCCAGTTAGTTCCCAATTTGTGCCAGGTTGTACTTATCTGCACGATCTTGCCATGATTGGAGATAATTTACATGCCAATGCAGTTGGCCACAATGCCGTCATTCGCATGGAAGTCGATGGAAGCTATCAAAGGAGATGGTGGCCAAAGTGCATCGAGCTTAATGGAAGAGCCCGTTTTGATCAAAACTATCTACAATTGAATTCCATTGCAGCTGGAAATAGTCTTAAGGAATCTTTTTTTTCAGCATCGACGGACAGGGTATCTTCGCGTCGACCTGGGCACAAGAATTTTAAAGTTGACAAGCAAGGAGTTATATTTTCTGGGAAAACTCGCCAACCCATTGTACGAGGATTGACTCGCCCGCACTCTGCACGAATTCACCATGAAAAATTGTGGGTTGATAATAGCGGGTATGGTGAGTTGGGCTATGTTGATGATGGCCAATATAAAAAATATGTTGAATTACCTGGTTGGACGCGCGGGCTATTGTTGACGGATACGGTGGCATTCGTTGGTTCTTCTCGTGTAATTCCCCGATTTAGAATGTACGCACCTGGATTGAATGTTGATGAAAGTGTTTGTGGCATTCATGTTATTGATTTGAATAAACAGAAGATTACCGGCAGTGTGGTGTGGCCGTTTGGAAACCAAGTATTTTCAATTGTTGCCGTAGATACAAAAATTACCTCAGGGTTTCCTACGAGGGTTGGAGTAAAACGCTCTACACTGAACGAAAAAGCGTTATATTACAGCTTCATTACGTAAATACTTATTTGCTATCAAAAGCCGCTTGGAATTTACCTTGCTAGGAGTAATCCTCGGGTAATTCCGCCAATCGGGGAACCCCGTTTGAGAAATATAAGGAGAAAACAAAAACAATGAGCTCTGAATTTCGTCTTGTAATGCTAAGTGCAATGTATGAAAATGGGGGCAATGTGACCCATCGGTTGTTTGACGGGCACAAACAAATGTATGTGTATCCATTTGAATCACAAATAGGTACGCGTTATGTGGTTGATCACATGTCGTCGGCATTCCCAGTGAAATATCGCTGGCCAGTTTTTTCTCTCGATGCGACTCCTGATCAAGATTACTTTGCAATTATTGATGAAGAGTGCAAAGTTCGAGCGCGCACACCTCATGTGAGCAAATTTCGGCATATGCCTTTTGAATTTTCTGACGATGAGCGAAGAGAGATTTACAAAAGGTATGTGGCTAAAACTGAAAGGTCTGCATCAAATAACATTGCAGCGTTTTTTAGGGCGACTTTCGATGCTTGGAAGGATTACAACCGCACAGGTAAAGAGAAAGTATATGTGGGTTATAGTCCAATAATCGTTATTGATGCCGACAAGATATTAAATGCATTGCCGAAAGCGCACGTAGTTCATGTGGTAAGGAATCCCTGGTCAGCATATGCTGACACCAAAAAACGCCCTGTTCCCATGTCATTGCAGAATTACATGCGTGCATGGGTGTTGAACCAATATCATGCGTTGCTGTTTAACGAGAAATATCCTGATCGCATGCATGTTGTTCGAACTGAAGATGTGATTGGTGATCCTATAAATACTCTGGGACGCATTTGTAGAAAGTTGTCTTTGGATGTATATGATTCCCTGGCAACACCAACTTGGAACGGTTCTGAGTTGAATGAAGTATATCCCTGGGGAACAATTCGGAAAGCTACTTCGGAAGCTAATCTGGCTACAGCAAATGAATTGTCGGATCAGGAAAAAGCCGAAGTTCGCGATTATGCTGGACGGTATATTGAAGATTTTGATTACACAAGTTTCCTAAAGGAATGAAAAAAATATTGCTTACTGGAGGAACTGGATTCGTAGGTTCTAATCTTGCAAGACGACTGCTTCAAGATGGTCACATTTTACATCTTTTTGTTCGCCCTGGATATAAATCTTGGAGAATTGATCAAATAGAAGAAGATCTAATTTTTCACGAAGTCGATTTGCTGAACTATGATCAAGTATCTAAAAAAGTAAAACAAATTGGACCTGATTGGGTTTTTCATTTGGCGACAAGAGGAGCTTATTCGTGGCAAGACGATGTCCATGACATTGTTTATACCAATGTGAATGGAACGGTGAATTTACTAGAAGCGGTTATTAGAACTGGGTTTGAAATCTTTATCAATACAGGCTCATCTTCTGAATATGGAGAAAAAGACCACGCACCACTTGAGACAGAATATCTAAACCCTAATAGCTATTATGCTGCAACAAAAGCATTCAATACTCACTATTGCAAATATGTCGGATCGAGTAAAAATCTTAACATAATTACTTTCCGACTGTATTCTGTCTTTGGCCCATATGAAGATCCAAGGCGATTTATACCCACATTGATCCGGTATGGTCTAAATGGGAAATTACCACCATTAGTGGATCCTGAGATTGCACGAGATTTTATCCACATTGATGATGTGCTCGATTTATATTTGTTAGCAGCAAATACATTAGAAGCGGCACCGGGCTCAATTTATAACGTTGGAACTGGTAAACAAACCACCATCCGGGATAGTGTTAGTGTTGCTCGAAAATTGATGGGAATTGAAGTCGAACCAAAATGGAGCTCACACGAGAACCGAAAATGGGATACAAATAATTGGGTAGCTAATATCAGCCTTGTAAAGTCGAAATTCAATTGGTACCCTAACTTAGATTTTGCGACCGGATTTTCGCGCACCCTGAAATGGTTCCAGGAAAATCCCAAATACCTATACCAAATCTAGCAAATCAGACATTTTATTTAATGCAATGTAGATGTTCACTCAAAAAATTGATGGATAAATTAAAGATTACCCCCACAGGAATTCAAGTAAACCGAGATGAAAGTTTTATGACCATCACCTGGAATGATGATCATAAAAGCAAATATTCCTTCTCTCTATTGCGTCACGCCTGCCCCTGTGCGGAATGCCGCGGGCACGAGAATATGGGCCCCCTTCCAGACCCAGGTGTTTTTGATCGGCCTTCAGAGGACTCTCCTCGTACCCATTTGACCGATGTCGAAGCTGTGGGGAGTTATGCTATTACGATATATTGGGGGGATGGTCACCAATATGGAATTTACAATTGGAATTATTTGCGGGCCTTGTGCCCCTGTGACGTTTGTCGCGGGATTTAAGGTTGAGAATTCCCCAAAAAATTGGGCCGGAATGAATCCCGGCCCATGATAACTTTTATTGCAAGTGATCTCTCAAGTTGTGTTCGACGGCATAGGCTGCAGCCTCTGCTCGGTTGCTGACATTCAATTTCGAGAGAATGCTGCTGACATAGTTTCGCACTGTACCTTCGCCTAGGAAAAGCTCCTTGGCGATTTCGCGGTTCGTTTTACCTTCTGAAACGAGAATCAGCACGTGTTTTTCTTGTTGCGTTAGATCTGCAAAGGCCGAAGCTTCTTCTTCCTTTGCGGCCCGACGGACTTCCTGGAAGATGCGCTGGGTCACTGCGGGGTCTAAAAGCGCTTCACCCCGGCTGACAGCCTCTAGTGCACGTACGAGATCATCACCACCAATTTGCTTGAGCACATATCCTGCGGCACCAGCGCGTATCGCTGAGAATAGCATTTCATCTTCAGCATAGGATGTTAGCATGATGACTTGCGTGTCTGGATAGCTCTCAGTTATTTTTTCACAAGCATCAATTCCCGAGCCTCCGGGCAATCGAATGTCCATGACAACAACATCGGGGGAAAACTGTTCAACATAATTAAGAGCTTCGCGAGCCGATCCCGCTTCGGCAACGACTTCAAAATGTGGATGACGTTCTAAAAGTGACTTCAAACCTAATCTAACTACTTCATGATCGTCTACCAATAATATTCTCTGTTTTTTCATACTGTGTTCTCCTTGCGGGCGAGAGTATAGCCTACTGTAATTCGCCTGACAAGAGCTTAATCTAAGGCAGATTGTTCCCGACGGTAATCCACAAAGCGGTATCCCACTCCTCGTTCGGTAAGAATATACCCGGGTTTGGCCGGATCTTGTTCGATCTTTTTGCGCAAGTAATTTACATAGAGGCGAACATAGTGCGGTTCATCTCTATATTCATAACCCCAAACTTTGGTCAGGATTTGTTCATGGGTCAGCACCCAGCCCGCGTTTTGCACAAGATGGTATAGCAGACGATATTCGGTTGGTCGGAGCTGAACTATTTTTCCATCAACCCAAACCTCACGGCGTTTGAAATCAAGTTTTAAGCGTTCATCGACATCGATAACGCTTGGCGCACTCCCTTCAGTAGATTCAATTCGACGCAGGACAGCGCGTACTCGGCTCACTAGTTCGCGCGGGCTGAAAGGCTTGGTAACATAATCGTCTGCACCCCACTCTAGCCCCCGCACACGATCATCTTCTTCTCCCTTCGCTGTCAGCATGATGACCGGTACAGAGCTAAACTCCCGAACCTTCTGTAATACTTGAAAACCATCGATATCAGGCAACATCACATCCAACAGAACCAAGCTTGGAAGAGAATTGCGCACTTGTTCAATGGCCTCCTTCCCATTATAGGCGGGAATAACCTGGAATCCATCGTGCTCTAAATTCAGGCGAATAAAGCGCACGATTCGTTTTTCGTCGTCAACAACCAAGATTCGATGACCTTGAATTCGTTCATTTGCCATGATTACTCTCTCACGAACCCAATAATTTGTTCTTCGTCTTCACTGGGACGAATTTCAATAAATGTCAACTGGTTTACCGGCCAATAAACCGTTGTAACACCGTGATCGAGGAAATGTAAATCCCTGCCGTCCCTGTATCTGGGGTTGGCCACTTTGATTAGTTGATCATTTGACTGGGGTAACTCATCGATTTCTGCAATGATTGGATCTTGGTTAAGGACATGTAGAATAACCTCGATAGCCATAATTTTCTCCATTCATTCTTTGATAAGAATCTGAATCTTAAATTTTCCGAGAGTGAGAATATCTCCGTGCTGAATGGAATGTTCAGCACGCGCAGCAATTTTCTGACCATTGAGACGAGTTCCATTGGCTGAACCTAAATCCTTTGTAATAATATCTTGTTTGCTGATTGTCAAATTAGCATGTAATCGTGAGACTCCAGCTTCATAGGCATCATGACTGCTCAGATCAATATCTGGGACGATCATTTGGCCCTCGGTTGAACGACCAATGGTAAGGTCTTTTTCTCCTTGTATAAAGATAATCTCATCTGAATCCATTATTCTAATAGCAACCTGACTATCTTTCATCTCCACCGGTGGAGTAGGGAAGGTGCTTGTTGTTGGTGATGATATCCCTGACATTTTATTCAAGTCCGATCGATTTATTGTCGCGGTGGTATCGCTGTTATTATACAGTTGAGCACCACAGTAGGTGCAAAAGAGTGCGCCATTCAATTCCTGATGTTTACATTGAGGACAAGTAATCATAACCAACTTACCTATTCATTCCCAGCGGGCAACAGCAATGATCGCGTTCCATATTTAATCCGTTTCTTGCCTTCTTCGCTCAAGTTTTGACTACTTTTTATCTGTTCAGCCTCTGCAAGTACTGTTTGCGCTAAATCAGATTCCCCTTGGGATAAAAGGTGAGTAGCGACATTTTTCAATCTTGTGCTTGCTTCAATAAAATCGCCTTCGGCAATATCTTTGTTTGCCTGTTCTTGCATGCGATACAAAGTCAATTTTGAAAGCGCTTTTGAGATATGCCCGGGAGGTTTCAATTGATCTTCCTGGGGCTGGACTGCTCTAGTAAGAACGATTGGAATCTGATAGGAGGCTGAACTCGATGGCAGATTGAAGCTCAACTTGCCATTTATCAACAGCACTTTCTTTACTCCAGGGAGAATTGGGTCAACAACAAATTCAAGTAGTATATGCTGTTGACCGCTCTTTGAAAGGGAACCTAATTTGAAAGGAGAATCTATTGGCAAAACTCCAGCTTCTGGTTTTAAACGAAAGGCATAATCTAGAGAAATATTCTGTCCACACTCAAATTCCAGGCACAATCTTTCAGCATAGGCTTTGTGCAAGCGCGTAAGCTTTTTTGTCAGCATTTTGCCAATATCTTTTGGTTTATGAACGTAGAGGCAATCTCCTCCTGTGCGAGTTGCTAGATCATCGAGCAGAACGTCGTTCCACTTCCCTCCGATCCCAAGACTGCTAAGTCCAATATCCTTAGTTGCTGCATCATCGGCTAACTTTTGACATGCAATTTCATCCCCATATGTATGACCATCTGTAATTAGGATAATATGATTTGTATTCGATGGTCTATAGTTGCAGAGTACTTCGTTATAACCAGCTTGTAATCCTTTTAAAATTTCCGTTCCTCCACTCGCATGCAAAGCATGGATACGGCCTTCAGCTTTTCTCGCACTAGTTTGGGATCCTGCGGGAAAAACGATATCGGCATTATCATTGAATGAAATAATTGAGACGGTATCTTGTATTCTCAAGTTGCGGACAAATTCAATTGCAGTTGCTTTGAGAACATCCAGGCGCGCGCCCCTCATCGAGGTGGAAGTGTCCAGGATTAAGGAAATATTTACAGGGGGAGCTGAATCATCTACGTGAGTTGGATCTGGCAGAATATCAATATCTAATAGCGTATAGAGTAATTGCTGTTCTTTTGAGTGATGAATAGCAGTACGGCTATATTGAATATCGATTCGAACTGGCTGTGTATTTTTCTTTATTGGTTGATCATCTTTATCATAAGATGCCCGACTTTCTGGAGTGATTAAAATTTCATAGGCTTCTTTGACATCAAGAAAGAGTTCGGTTGCACCTGCTCCAATATTTACATCTGGATGAAAACGTCGAGCAGCCTCGCGATATGCTCTATGTATTTCCTCAGCAGTTGCGTTTACTGGTACACCAAGCCGCTCGTAAAAGTCGGTTTTATCTTGCATACTAATTAGTCAGGTAATCGGACGAGAATAGCAGAAATATTATCAGGTCCCCCGGCTTCGTTGGCATCATCAACCATCTCTTGAACGGCATCATGCAAGGTGGCAGAATTCTTAATTGCCAAACCCAATTCTTTTTCTGGAACAACACCCCATAATCCATCGGAACAAATAAGTAAATATCCAGATTCTGGTGTGGGAGCAGTAATGATCTCTGGTTCAAACGGTTCACCTTGACCCAGGGCACGATACAATACGTTGCGCTGGGGATGAACGGCGGCTTCTTCTGGTGTTAATTGACCAAGTTCTTCTAGCCGTTTTACGAGCGAATGATCTCTTGTCAATGCTTTGAAAGTTCCACTAAGGTTTACAGAATATACTCGGCTGTCGCCAACATGTGCGATGGCCATTTGATTGTCCATGATAACTACAGTTGTCAATGTGGTGCCGCCACCTGGTGCATTGGCTAAAATCTCGTTATGCGCATCAATGATTCCAGTGTGAAGGATCTCCCGCAAAGGCTCATTTGGAGGTTCGGGATCAATTTGATAGATGTGACAAAAAATCTTGTCCATCACATGGTTAGCCATAGTAAGTGTGGCAATTTCACTGGCCACTTCCCCATGTTGGTGACCGCCCATACCATCAGCAACGATGTAGAGGCCAAAGGGAAGTTGGGTTCCGTTTGTGGAGAGCATGGTTGTTAGCAAAAATATCGAGTCCTCGTTATGGTCGCGCTGTTTCCCCACGGATTGGGAACAACTGGCAAGCAGTTGGGGGGGAGCAAGGCCTAACCTGCCTTCGGGCTGATCTGAACCAATGATCGTCGGTTGGGGAGAAAGGGGTTTCGTAATTTCTTGAGAACTGATTATCTTATCCCTCGGGACGGTAGGAGCTTCTGCAAATGCATCTTTTCCCTTCGGCTTTCCTTTATCACGTATCCCCAAGATTTTTTTCAAGTAATCTATCACAATGGATGAACTCCCAATGAATTATCTCTATGCAGACAGTGCATAAAGCTTGTGGTCCATAGACCCAAAATAGACGATATCGTCATGAATTAGAGGTGTGCTGATAACTGCTGCACCCGTCTCATATTTCCACCGTAAGAAGCCCGTTTTTGCATCTAGACAATACATGCTTCCATCTGCACTTCCGCAATAAATAGCGCCTTTATACAGGGAGGGTGAGCTGGAAACCTGGTGCTCAGTAGTATATTTCCATACTTCTTTACTGGTTTTCAAATTGATACAATAAATACTGCCGTCTGCGGAACCAATATACAAATTTTTTTCTGAAACCAAAGGCGTTGAGACTGTCCCCCTATCCATGCGGAAGCGCCAAAGGGTCCAACCTGTTTTGGCATCAATTGCGTAAAGCATCCCATCTACAGATCCAAAGTAAACGACCCCATCTTGTGCTCGAGGAGAAGAGGTAACTGCCCGTTTTGCATTGACCCGCCAACGTACTTTTCCACCAAATTCGGCACAAAAAATATCGCCATCCTCAGATCCGAAATATAGTAACTCATCATCAATATAGGGTGATGATCGGATTGGCGATCCGCCATTAATTTTTACTGCTCGGCGTCCTGAAGCCGCATTGATCACATGAACAAAGCCATCATCTGACCCGATAAAAACATGTCGATCACGCACAGTTGGCGATGACCGAATCGGGCCTTCAGTAAAATATGTCCATGCAATGCGTCCAGATGAAGAAGAAACTGCGTGTACGCGTTGATCCTCAGATCCAAAGTAAAGTGTGTTGCTATGATAAGCTGGAGTGCTGACAACACCCCCCTCACAGGCATACTTCCAGGAAAATTCACCAGTCAGCGCATTTAGGGCATAAATATTGTTATCATATGCGCCTACGAATATATGCCCATCATTAAAAGTTGCTGAACCTCGAATTTCATCTTCGCATTCAAAGGTCCACAATGGGCTGACTTCATAATCTTGGGAGATAGCTGCTGTCGCAGATTTTGAATAAATTACTCCTCCTTTTCGGGCAACCTTGATCAGAGCATCTTTCATGATACTGGCATCTTTGAAACGGTCCAGCGCATTGTATTGTAGTGCACTATCAACAATGCTCTCAAGTTCAACAGGTACTTCGGGATTTAATTGCTTGATTGGCCTTTCTGAGAATGTAAAGGGAGCTTCATCCCTGGGATCGATTCCAGTTAGGATGTGATGCAAAGTTGCTCCCAAAGCATAAATATCTACCTGGGGAAAGGCTTCGCCGCGATATTGTTCAGGGGGAGAATATCCCTCCGTTCCGATCATTGTGCCTTTCTGACCTGCCTCGAATTCCTTAGCAATACCAAAATCAACCAATACGACACGATTATCTGGCGTGATCATGATATTGGCGGGTTTCATATCCCGGAAGACAATCGTTTCAGGTTTGTGGGAGTGGAGATAATGGAGTACGTCACAGAGTTCAATAGCCCAAATTACGGATTGTTGAATTGGGAGCAAGCTCTCGGCTGCATCTAAAATAGACTCCAAATTCTTGCCCTGGATATATTGCATCACTAAATACCAGCGCCGCTCAATCGTAAAATAATCGTGAATCTTTGGTATTGCAGCGTGGTTGAGAGTTGCCAATAAATTGGCTTCGCGTTCGAAGTTTAAAACCAGTGTTTCACGCATCGCGTCATCACGCACTTGGGCCACGATTTCTTTGACGGCCACATACTTTGCTGCGGAGAAACGAGTATCGCGTGCAAGATAAACCGCACCCATACCACCAATGCCTAACACCCTCTCAACCTGATAACGATTTTCTAAAATCGTTCCAGATGAGAGTTGCTGGTCGTCGCTCTGGTTCTCGTTTGGTTTCAAGTTACGAGTGATAGGTTGATCTTCCAGACTGGAACCTCCTTGAATTACCGATTGCCCGTATTTGTGCTGAGCGGTTACGTAATTATAGCCAGCATTACAGGGAATTGCAAACGAATGACACAGCGACATCAACGATTATAATTAGGGGCAGCATTTTATAAGCAATCTTGAGGGTCAAATATGACTGAATACAAGAATTATCAATCCCCATTTTCCTGGCGCTATTCTTCGCCAGAAATGCGGAGTATTTGGAGCGAGAGCAACAGGCGCCGTTTGTGGCGTAGTATTTGGATCTGCTTAGCGGAAATTCAACTTGAGTTTGGGTTGGTACAGCCGGATCAAGTTGAAGATTTGCGTCTTCACCAAGATAACATTGATGTGGAGCGCGCCCTGGAAATTGAATCACAAATCCACCATGACCTCATGGCTGAAATTAAAACCTTTGCAGAGCAATGTCAAATTGGTGGAGGGATTATTCACTTGGGGGCAACCTCAGTTGATGTCAAAGACAATGCCATCGCGCTTCAGTTGAAGGAAGCGCTGCACTTAATTTGTGGTGAGTGCCGTGCTCTGTTGCTGATACTGTCTTCGATGATCCGCGAATTAGCCGACCTCCCAGTGATGGCCTACACCCATCTGCAGCCCGCCGAACCAACAACACTGGGATACCGACTGGCACAGTATGCCCAAGATTTACTCGCCGATTGGGAAAGCCTTGAGCGTGTTCGGGAGAACTTGCGCGGTAAAGGCTTCAAGGGAGCGGTGGGAACCTCTGCATCTTACGCGGAACTTCTAGGAGTTGAAAACCTTCCCAAATTTGAAGCCCTGCTCTCTGAGAAATTAGATCTCCAATTTTATCCAGTAGCCACCCAAACATATCCCCGCAAGCAGGAATATGAAATTATATCGGCGTTGGCTGGCATGGGGGGGACACTGTATAAATTTGCTTTTGATCTACGAATTTTGCAATCGCCACCCATCGGGGAGTTGGCTGAACCCTTTGGGGGCAAACAAGTTGGCTCCTCGGCTATGCCCTTCAAACGCAATCCCATTCGTTCGGAGAAGATCGACTCTTTGGCACGTATGCTTGCCCAATTCCCGAGACTGGCATGGGATAACGCGGCCCATTCTCTCTTAGAGCGCACTCTGGACGATAGTGCCAACCGACGAACGATGCTCCCCGAAGCATTTTTGATTGCCGATGAATTGCTGCGTGTGGCCAAAGAAATCTTAGAGAACCTGACTATTGATGAAAAAGCTATTGCAAAAAATATTGCTATTTATGGACCATTTGCGGCAACTGAACGCGTGCTCATGGCGCTTGGCAAAGCCGGCGCCGACCGCCAAGAGATGCACGAGCGCCTGCGGGGGCACACGCTCTCAGCATGGGAAACCATTCGAAATCTCCAACCTAATCCTTTAGCGGCGTTGATCACTGCTGATAAGGTTTTCCTGCGTTATCTTTCCGCTAAGCAGATTCAAAATCTAATGGATGCAGGGGCCTATGTTGGGGATGCCCCCCTTAGGGCACATGCCTTTGCCAAAGTTATCTCAGAAAAGATCGAATAGCAAATAATTCACACGAAGCACAAAAATAGAGGGTGGGCATGCTTCTCATGCCCACCCTCTATTTTTGTGCTTGACAATCTTATTGCATTATGATATTCTAGTACTAGAATATTCAAAGCTAGGATATACATATGACCAATGCAGAACTTGCGATTCTAAGTTTGATTGCTGAGAAATCTCGCCATGGCTATGAAATTGAACAAGTTATTGAAGCACGCGGCATGCGAGACTGGACAGAAGTCGGCTTCTCGTCAATCTACTATTTGCTCAATAAGCTAGAAAAGGCTGGTCTGATCGAGAGTCGACTCGAGCAGGCTGAAGGCCGCGGGCCAGCTCGAAAGGTGTATCAGATCACGGAAAACGGCCAGGAGGCACAGATCAACGCTACATTGGCGGCCCTCTCTGAGCCAGTCAATAGTTACCCGCCTTTTTTGTTGGCAATGTCAAATCTGCCAATGTTGCCCCCCGCTCAAATCCTACCGGCATTAAATATTTATCGAAATACATTAACGGAACGAAAGTTGGAGTTAGTTGCCAAAGTCGAGCAGCAGAGTCCCATGCCGGGATTTGTCGAAGCGATGTTTGATTACAGTATAAACCTGATCGAGGCCGAAATGGCCTGGATCGAGAGATTCATCACCCAAGTGGAGGCCGGAAATGTCTAAAGTTGATTTCAAGAAAGAGTTCAAAGAGTTGTACGCACCCCCAAAGAAGTTTGTGACTGTCAACGTGCCAGAGATGCAATTCTTGATGATCGATGGGCATGGTGACCCCAACACGGCCCAGGAATATCAGGATGCCCTGGAAGCGCTTTATGCGGTTGCTTTTAAGATGAAGTTCATTAGTAAGAAAACTTTAGAGAAAGACTACACAGTGCCACCCTTGGAGGGGTTGTGGTGGGCTGATGATATAGAGACTTTCAGCATCAAGCGCGATAAATCTCAATGGGATTGGACGATGATGATTATGACCCCAGCGTGGATCACTGCTGAGATATTTGATGCTGCCGTGGAACAGGTTCGCAAAGCAAAAAATCCGGTCTCGCTAGATAAGCTGCGCCTGGAGAGTTATCACGAAGGGATGTCTGTCCAGATCATGCATATCGGTTCGTATGATGATGAAGCGCCTACTTTGGAAGCCATGCACAGCGAGTTCATCCCCGGGAATGGCTACGCTGAAAACGGAAAACACCATGAGATCTATCTCAGCGACCCTCGCCGGGTAGCGCCAGAGAAGTTGAAGACTGTGTTACGTCAACCCATTAAACCTGTGGCCAGTGGGTAGTGAACAGTGATCAGATTCATTCCCGTTATTGCTCACTGATAAGGAGAAACTAAGATGTCACTAAAGCCTTTCCCCGATTTCAAATCCCTTGCGACACATCACTGCGTCACTGGTTCGATGTTGCATATCTATCGTTATAATGAAATTCCCATCAGCGAAGAGATGATTTTAGGTTTAGGATCAGGGATGGGATTCATCTATTGGCAGCAAAAAGGCATTGATCCCTTCTTGGGTGGGCGTGTCAATTTGGTGAAGCCAGGCGAAGAAGGATTGGAGCATACTGCAAGTCGTAGGTTAGGAATTGAGTCTGCTACATTCAATACAACCAGTGCACGCAAAGCCGAGAAGGCGCTTCTAGAATTGTTGGAAGCCAAGCAGCCGGTCATGCTGAGGGTGGATATGGGCTTTCTGCCTTATTTCGAATTTGGCGGAGAGGAGTACCACTTCGGTTACCTTACTATTGTTGTCGCAGGGTATGACCCTGAAACGCGCCAGGTGCTGCTCGCTGATCGAGATTTGGGGCTTCATTCAATTTCATGGGAAAATCTGGCCAAAGCACGCGGCTCGACTTTCAAGCCTTTTCCACCCAAACACAGTTGGTACACTTTTGATTTCAGCTTGTACCATCCGCCGAAACCTGTGGATGTGATCCTCTCTATTCAAGAGGCAGCGACAGGGATGCTGGAACCACCCATCTCAAATTTTGGGGTCAAAGGAATTCGAAAGGCTGCTAAACGCATTCTCAAATGGTCAGATGAACTGGATGAGCGTGCACTGCGACGGACCTGCTTCAATATTTTCGTCTTCATCGATGCTATGGGAGGCACAGGGGGCGGCATCTTCCGCTATATGTATGGACGTTATCTAAAGGAAGCAGCCGAGATCACTGGAATAGACGCGTTCGCTGCTGTCGGGGAACAATTCAAGGTTATTGGTGATCGCTGGCAGGATGTTGCCGATATCTTCAAACGGGCTTTTGACGTGGATGGCCCCGCAACGATGTTGCCCGAAACCACTGAACCATTAATGGGCATCGCCGATATGGAGCAAGAATCTTGGGGGCGCTTGAGAGAAATTGCGGGCTGATTAATTTTCCCGCATGAACATCATAATGTCAGCTGGGGCTCTACCCATTTTAAGCAACTTGATCATTACTCGCATAGGTTCATCGATGTGTTTGAAGAAGGCTTTATATCCCTCACAAAGGTAGTTCAAGCCTTCTTCGCCATCTGGCGTTCGGCGGATGCGGTTCTTGGGGCAGCCGCCGTTACATACAAAGCGCACCTCGCACTCGCAGCAGTAGCGCGGCAATTTATCGCGCTTGGCTGTCCCGAACTTTGCCTGGTTTTCGGTGGTCACTAGATCGATTAGATTCTCTTTATCAACATTTCCCAAGAAATAACGCGGTTCCACATAATGGTCACAAGAATACAGATCGCCATTATGTTCCATGGCCAGCGCCAGGCCACAGGTCTCTTCAAATATGCACAGACCGGCCCGCTGGCCGTACCATACCCCCAAAGCGACATCGAAGATTTGCACGAATATCTGACCCACATCCCGGCGTACCCACTCATCGAAAACTGCGCTCAGAAATTGACCATAACCTTTGCCCGTCACCGATCTTTTGGTGATTTTGAAGCCTTCTTGGTAACCGGTATCGTTCTTGCGTTCCACGATGGGGATAAATTGTATGAACTGCGTCCCCACTTCGCCGCGCAGGAAGCGATAAACATCTAAAGGCTGTTCTACATTGTCAGAATGCACAGTGGTAAGGATATTGAATTCCACCTGATGCTTCTTTAGATATTCCAAACCTTTCATCACGCGCTCAAAAGTTGCCTTCCCACCTTTATCCACGCGATACCGGTTGTGCAATTCCTGGGGTCCATCCAGGCTGAGACCGATGAGAAAGTCATGTTTTTTGAAGAAGGCACACCAATCATCATCCAGGGTGGTGCCGTTGGTCTGCAATGCGTTGATGACCTTCATCCCTGGTTTGCGGTATTTCTTCTGAAAAGCGACTGCTTTCTCGAAGAATTCCAGCCCCATCAGGGTTGGTTCGCCACCTTGCCAGGCAAAGGTCACTTCTGGGACGCGTTGGGCTTCGATATATTGGCGGACATATGACTCCAGGGTGCCCTCGCCCATGCGTAAATCGCTGTCCGGGTAGAGATCTTCCTTCTTTAGGAAGTAACAATACTTGCAATCCAGGTTACAGACCGCACCGCGTGGTTTGGTCATCACGTGAAAGGCGGGAGGGGGAGTTAGGGCCATAACTCGGATATAAAAAAGTGACCAGTTACCGAGATCACCGATGGTTCTTTAGGAATCGTCGTGGTAAGGACCACATTTGGGGGTATGGGGTGTGCGGAGCACGCCCCATACCCCCAAATGTGAGGTCTCTCACGGTAATTCCCATAGAACCTCACCGATAACTGGTTACTGAAAACTAGATACTGGATACTGATCACCCGCGCCAATCGGTGGGCTGATCGGGTTTATTCTCCAGGATGGCTTCGATGCGCTCCATCACTTCGGGGGTCAGTTTTTCGACCACATCGATGGCTTTCATATTGTCAACGACCTGCTCAACTTTGGAGGCCCCGGTGATGGTTGTGCTGACGTTGGGGTTCTTCAGCGTCCAGGCCAGGGCAAGTTGTGCCATGGTGCAGCCCAATTCTTCAGCAATGGGTATCATCAGACCAACTTTATGGATATTCTTTTCAGCTTCATCTCCCTCGAAGCGGCTGCGTAAGAATTCATATCCATCTAATGACAGACGTGTGTCCTTGGGTGTCTCTTTGTTGTATTTGCCGGTCAGCAGGCCGCTGGCCAGTGGACTCCAGATAGTCGTGCCCAAGCCAACCTCTTCATAAAGTGGGGCGTATTCTGCCTCGAAGCGTTCGCGGTGGAACATATGGTATTGGGGTTGTTCCATCAAAGGTGGGATGAGATGCTCTCGGCGGGCGATGGCGTAGGCTTCCATGATCTCTGTGGCGCTCCATTCGCTGGTACCCCAGTAAAATGCTTTGCCCTGGTCGATAAGGTGGTTGAACGCCCGCACGGTTTCTTCCATGGGAGTATGGAAGTCGGCGCGATGGGCGAAAACCAAGTCAACGTAATCCAACGCCAGGCGTGATAGAGAGGCGTCCATGCCCTCGAGGATGTGTTTGCGAGAGAGGCCGCGGTCATTGGGACCTTGGCCGCCCCAGTAAATCTTGGTTGAGATCACCAAATCCGAGCGCTTCCAACCCGCCCGTTTGATCACGGCACCCATTAGCTTCTCTGCGTCGCCGCCGGCGTAGGCTTCGGCGTTGTCGAAAAAATTGACCCCAGCTTCGTAGGCTGTGTTCATCAATTCGAAGGCCAAGTCTTCGTTGGCCTGATTACCGAAGGTAACCCACGAGCCAAATGAGAGCGCTGATACTTGCAAACCTGATTTTCCAAGATAACGATATTCCATAGATTACTCCTTTAGTTGATTCAATATTTAGATGTAAATACCGATCAAAGGTTACGCCTTCAAGGCGATCTTACTGCGACCTTCAGACCAAAGCTCAGGGGTGGCTGCCGCTAGGATGGGGAAACTGTTCCTGGCGTAATCAACCCCAGGTGAAAGCGGGTAGACAGGATCACCATCGAGAACCTGGATCACCCCTCCAGCCTCCTGGACCACCAGCCAACTGGCAGAGAAATCCCAAATCTTAGGCGTCACTTCAAAAGCCAGTACTGCGCTGCCGCGCGCCACGGTGGTCAATCCATATGCTGCTGATCCTATGATGCGCGTCTTGTAACGGACTTTGATATCATAGCGCCGATGAGATCGGGAGCAGCAGGCGAAAAAGGTAAATGGTTGATTATTATCTGGCGATTTGGCGGCTAATCGCGTCCCATTGAGGTACGAGCCTTCCCCACGCTGAGCTGTGTACAGTTCTCCTAACATAGGAAAACAAAGTGCCGCCGTGTCTGGCTGCCCATCAATTAATCGAGCTATGGAAACACCCCAATAGTGCAATCCCAGACTGAAATTCGTTGTTCCATCCAAAGGATCTACAACCCAGACCCCCGATTTGTCATCAGGGTAAATGGTATTTGCTTCCTCGGAGAGCAAGCCATCCTCAGGGAAATTCTCGCGGATGCTTTCACTGATAAGACTGTCAGCTGCTAAATCTGCCTCAGTGACAGCGGTACGGTCTTCTTTTATGGATGTTGTGATTCCGCTGGGATGATAATACTCGAGCAGCAGCTCCCCCGTTTTTTTAGCCAAATTAGATGTGAATCTCAGAACGTCGTTCATTGGCGCGGAGTATACCATGATCGATCCTGATAAATACAGGCATTACCTGAAGCCCCGGGCTGTGGCCGGGGAGTTTCACACCAATTAACGTGATATACTTTTTTCGAGGAGACAGATTAATGCCACGTTATCGGGTTGTACATCGCGACACTGGTGAAATCTGGGAAGTTGAGTCCCAATCCGCAGACGATGCTCGCAGAGTGATAGGTTGGGAATTGGGAACTTGCCGGGTCATTTTGCTTTCCAAGGGCCCTTTTGCAGAAATCGAACCCCCAAAAGTGGCAACACAAATTACACCCCCCATTCCGGGCACAGGTTACATCTGTCGGGATTGCAATGTGACCCTATCGCGCAGTGAAAACCGATTGTGGTGGTTTTGTCCCTCTTGTGAACTTCTTTACCATTCTGAAGAAAAACAATATTATCGAGAAGACGATTTGTAATTTATGAGCGATCAAATTTTCATCTGTTACCGAAGAGGAGATAGCGCTGGATATGCCGGACGTCTTTACGACCGACTCAAAGCGCGCTTTGGTGCAGATCGCATCTTTATGGACATTGGTGCCATCGATCTGGGGACCGATTTTGTCGAAGAGATCGAAAAAGCCGTCAGTTCCTGTAAAGTTCAGATTGTATTGATTGGGCGGCGATGGCTGAATGCCAAGGATTCGCAAGGCAATCGGCGCCTGGATAAACCTGAAGATTTTGTTCGTCTGGAAATTGAGAGTGCCCTCAGGCGTAAGATCAGAGTTATTCCTGCTTTGGTTAGTGGGGCAATCATGCCAAGTTCGACTGATCTTCCAGAATCTTTGAAGTCCTTATCTCGGCGTCAGGGTATAGAGATTGATCATGCCAGTTTCGATGATGATGTAGCGCGCCTGATCAAAACTCTTGAACGAATTCTGGGTGAGCCTCCAAAGGAATCCAAAGACAAAGATGAAGAGCTTCCCGGGTATTTGTCTTGGTGGAATGATCTATCTGCTCGACTGAAAGGTTTTATCAGCCTGGCAACAGTTGGAATATTCATTGGATTATCATTCTGGTTTGCATCAATGATTTATTCTCAATCTGAGCAGTCAGTCGAAATGACGCGTAGAAGTGAAAATGCCACCATCATCAGTGAATTGCTCACTCAAGGAGCAGAGTCTCCTTTGGATACTCCACAATCAACCCAAACCCAAAATCCATATGTTGGAACATTTACTGCGGTGGTCGAAGAATATCTTAATGTCACGCCCACTGTAACCCTTACGCCCACCCCAGATCGCACTGGGACAGTGGCTGTGTTGTTGACACAGGCATTCGTTTCGGCGACGCCAGAAAAAGAACGAGAACCTACTGCCATCCCAACGTTGACAGCAACCCCTGAACCTGAGAAACCATTTGAAGTGCAGGCGGGTGTTCCGGCATATATATCAAACATTGCATATCCAGAGTTGGGCTGTAACTGGTTAGGAGTGGCGGGACAAGTTTTCGATCAAAAAGATTCTCCAATTGTTAATTTAGGAGTACGCCTCACAGGCATCATCGGTGATTCAGAAATCAATGAATTGGTATTATCCGGTTCAGCACAGCTATACGGCGAAAGCGGTTTTGAGTTTAAGCTGGCGGACATGCCCATTGCTTCAACGGGGACCCTTTCGATCGAGTTATTGGGTGATGACGGACAATTGCTCAGTGATCCAATTATTTTTGATACAACTGAAGATTGTGATCAGAACCTGGTGCTGATCAACATGCTGCAGACATCCATTGTTACTCTGGCTGTTGAGAGTGAAATAACCGGCAAAGGAATGTTCATTTGGAAACTCCAGGATGTAGAGGGTGGTGATCCCGACGCCATCGCAGAGGCAGCTGTTAAAGCGGATTTATCCTTCGTAATCATCAAAATTGCTGACGGCAATCAATACTACCGCCATTTTTCAGATGATGGCATAGACTTACTGCCTCAAACGATCGATGCCTTACACATCAAAGGTGTTCAGGTTTGGGGCTGGCAATATATCTACGGAAATGACCCCAAAGAAGAAGCGCTAGTGGGAAGCTACCGGGTTCAAGAATTAGGACTTGATGGATTTGTAGTCAATGCTGAAGCGGAATTCAAGCAAGACGGAAAAGCAGAGGCTGCCCGTTTATATATGAGTACCTTGTTGACCAATATCCCAGATGTGCCGGTTGGTTTGAGTTCGTATCGTTTCCCCAATTTCCATGCCCCATTCCCCTTCGAAGAATTTCTAGAGGGTGCTGATTATATGATGCCGCAAGTATTCTGGGTGCAGGCAAACAACCCTCAAGAACAATTATTACGTTCGATCCTAGAATTTGAAGAGCTTGATCCCGAAATTGAAATCATACCCATCGGCCCCGCACATGTTGATGGTGATTGGAAGCCATCATCTAGTGAATTGCGAGAATTCTTGGATGCTGCTTTAGAAGCAGGCGTTCCTGCTGTGGCGTTTTGGGAATGGAGTTCTGCCAGGGGTGAGCTGCCTCCGAGCATATGGATCACGATCAGCCAATATGAATGGAAATGATTGACACGTAAGAAAACAGGAGTATCTTTCCGGATCTATGGGAATTACCGTGAGAGACCTCACATTTGGGGGTAGGGTGCGTGCGGAGCACGCACCCTACCCCCAAATGTGGCCCCTTACCACGGCGATTCCTAGAGACCCATCTTTCCTGTAACCTGGGGTGATACTGCCCCTTGGGTGGGAGTTGTTTCCAAAGAGAAACGGACGATACGCAGCCTGATTTTTTTCAGCAGCTCACTGAGTTGGTCGCGAACTCTATCATCCCCAAATTCAAAGCCGATTGCTGATCTTGTGCCGGTGTTTAGCAACGAGGGTGTAAACAGGATTAGCTAACCACACAAAGGGTGGAAGTGATAGTATTCGTCCAGCAGCACCCCAAAATCCAGGTAATTGTTTCATAACCTCGAATACGGCACGCGCCCCTCGGGATTGAATCCCCCTATCAGAAATAGCATAGAGTGCTTGACTGGTCTGTTCTTGTGTTAAGCCAGGCGCGTGTTTGGCGAGGTTCTTAGCCTGATAAGGGATGAATTTTATACTCTCCCGGTCATTCCGTTTCTCAGCGAATTCCTTTAGTGAGGCACAAACCGGGCAATCCCCATCGTAAATAACTTTCATTCGGTATGCCCCCAGGGGTGAATGAAATCCTCGGGTTCTACACCCAGCGATTCTGCCACGCGATTGATATAGTTGAAATAACCTACTACTTGAATTGCATCGTGGATGGCGCGGTCATCATATCCATGATCCCTCAACTTATCAAGATCTGCTGGGGACATTTGATCTAAGTGGTGGGTGAGTTTTGCAGCGATCTCACATAGGGCGCGATCACTGTCTGTAAGTGGGGCTGAGCGCCAATCTCTGGCAACGGCATGGACAAAGTCATCCGCTTCTTTCGTTTCAGAATAAATTTTGGTGACCTCTTCACGGAGATCGTGTGCATGTGATTGTCTTCAGTAATGGCAGCCGTTTTCATAAGATACAACCACGGCTAACATCTCACGCTGCACCCGAGAAAGTGGAGATTCGCCTTTCATCAAGGTTTGGTAAAAGCGGATACTGTCCTTCATCAAATGAGGGTTCAGACTCATAATTTGGACGATGTGCCAAACGCGTCCAGCCCGCCTAATAGCAGCGTCGAACTGGCGTTTTAGTAAACCTGTAGCTTCTACGAGGGGGATTTGTTTTATCCAGGGCATTCGATACTCTTGACGACTAATAATCTGAAAATTTTACCTGCTTAACAATTCAGATAGCACGGCAGTAAACCGTGGAGCGTCCCAAAGTGTCATGGCCGGAGGCCCGCCTGTGGCGTGAGCGACAATAGGAGCGAAGAATCTCTGTATTTGTCACTTAAAGAGTAAGATTCTTCGTCGCTGCTCTCCTCAGAATGACAGTTCTGCGGCTGATTTCAATGTCCACGGTTAAGTACCGTCCTACCACAATTCAGATAGCACGGCAGCAAACCGGGTTCTATGGGAATTGCCGTGAGAGAAATCACATTTGCATTTAGAAATAGCAACTATGGATGAGAACACACAATACAACTTTTCGGGTAGTGAGCCAACCGAGTTGGCGGCGGAATTTGACTTTATCGAAATACATCCCTTGCCTCCGTCGATGGATAATACCTCACCAATAGGGCTTGATGAGCGGGTTTTGTAGATATTCATCGGCGGCAGCAGCCACACTGATCTCTCCGGCCAACACCAAATCCATGTAACGATTCATCCATTGATAAAGCTGGGAAAGAGAATGTTCAAGTTCTAATCGAATTAATCTGGCAAGCGGGCCAGCATCATCGACGAAACCTGTTTCCACGTAATCCTGTTTTGTTTGCGCGATATCATAGGGAAGGCGAATGATCTTTGCAGTCCAATCTCCGTTTGAAGACTGAATCTGGGCATAGGCTGCCCGATGGTTGCCATCAAATGGCAAGCCCACAGAACCAGCATTCACAACCAGGGTCTCATCTATCTTTCGGACCAATGGGCGATGTGTGTGGCCTACGGCCAGAACCGCGGGGGGAGGGGCGATCAACTTTTTCAGGGTACTATCTGCCATTTCGGGATAGATTCCCCGGCGGTTACCACGCATCGAGGCATGAACTCCGCGAAATTCACCGTCGTTGGCCACAGTTTGACTAAATTCTTCAGGCAATCCCTCGAGGTCAGTTGTGTCGCAACCCAGTTTTTCATAGGTCCAATAGCTGTAATAAAACAGGTCGAATAGAGGGCCTTCCCTTGGAGCATCATCTTGTGAGTGGACGATGACATAATCTTCATGGTTGCCGCGAATGACTTTCCAACCCTCATTGCGAACCTTTTCCTGCACGAGGCGAAGACATTCCGCCGGGCGCGGCCCGCGGTTGACAGTATCCCCTGCGACAAAAACTAAGTCTGGCCCCCAACCTTGGAGATGCTCAGCAACTTCCAGCAATGCCGGATAGTTGGCATGGATATCGGCGAGTACGGCAATTTTCATCTACAAGGAGTGATCATGCTTCGGCGACGAACTCAATATAATCCTGAGCGACAAATTCTTCTGTTTCTGCACCTAAAAATGTGATCAATTGTTCAGCGATTTCAGCTTTGTTCTCCGCATCCCGTTGACTCCAGGTACGGCTCTTGACTTCTAAGAAAGTCCCCAGGTTGGGTTGATCAATGCGGTCCAGGTTGATATAGAATTCGATGCTTTGGAAGAGAACGCGCCAGCGCAACCGATCTTTCTCTATGAAAGTTTCAGAAGTCGGCTTAAAGTATTCTTTGTAGAAGCGCAAACTGTGGGTTGCGGGTGCAATAAAGCGGCTGCGCGATAGCAACACATCACTGGGGAAATGCCGCTCGCGAGTTCTGCCGATCATCGTCAGTCGATAACGAACTTTGTTGCACTCGCCATTCTCATCGATAAACTCATCTTCTCGATAGCGGAGCTGGCCTTGGGTTGGGTCCTCGAAATGAAAATAAGTGTCATATTCGTGGTAATGGCGGTAGTGGAGGATATCCAACTCAGAATGTTCAATTTTGTCTACGATGGCATCCGGGTCAGTCACGCGTACTTTTACCTGAACCTCGAAGCTCTCCTGCTCTAAGGCGCCTCCAATAGCGATCAGCTTGGAGAGCACAGATTGTTCTCTTTCGATAAGGAAAGCGTCAATTTTCTTGGCATATGTATCAGCGCGTTGGAGCAACTCTTCTTCAGCAACAGTTAGCAATTCTTGCTCACGCATCAGCCACTGCCCGTTTACCATCACATCGGTGACATCAGTGCCCTTGGATGCGTAAACGAGTTGCGCATAGACTCCATCTGTGTCACGCCGGAACCGAGGCGCGTTATGCAGTGGGGAAATATCCACCAGAATTAAATCGGCGCGTTTGCCTATCTCTAGCGAGCCGGTTATGTCACCCATGTGCAAGGCTTTCGCTCCAAGTCGAGTTGCCATAGCTAAGGCCGTCTTAGCAGGAACTACCGTAGGATCACCGGTAAAACCTTTGGCAACTAACGCGGCCAAGCGAACTTCCTCGAACATATCCAAGTCATTATTAGATGCCGGACCATCCGTGCCAATGCCGACATCCAGGCCCGCATTTAGCATATCTGTTACTGGGGCAACACCTGAAGCCAGTTTCAGGTTTGAAGATGGGTTGTGCGCAACACCCGCTTTATGTTTTAACAAAGTGTGGATCTCACTGATGTCAACATGCACACAATGGGCAGCCAAAACTTTAGCATCGAAAAGATTGTGTTTTTCCACATAGGGTATCACCAACATGCCATGCTCTTCTTGTGAGTTTTCGACCTCGACGAGAGTTTCGGCCAAGTGTGTGTGAAGAGGTACATCATTAGATGATGCGATTTGTGCGGTGGCTTGTAAGATATCCTCAGTGCATGTGTAGGGCGCGTGAGGGGCAACCGAGGGTACTATCAGGGGATGTCCCTTCCAACGTTTGATATATTCTTCGGCTGCTTCCAGCGCCTTTTCATATGAGTCCGCATCGGGTGTGGGGAATTTGAGTACAGTTTGTGAACAAAGGGCTCTCAAACCTATCTCGGCAGTTGCTTTGGCGGCTTCTTCTTCAAAGTAGTACATATCTGCGAAACATGTGATTCCTGAGCGAATAAATTCGATACATGCCAATGATGTCCCCAAGTGTACGAATTCGGGGGAGACAAATTCGCGTTCAACCGGCATCATGAATCCCAATAGCCATACATCTAGCCGTAAGTCATCGGCCAGGCCGCGCAATAGAGTCATGGCGGCGTGGGTGTGGGCATTGACTAATCCGGGCATGAGCACTTTGCCGCCACAGTCGGTAATTTCCTTGGCCTTGAATTTGGCCTTAAGATCATCTTCTAGGCCAACAGCTACGATGCTATCTCCATCCACGGCGACCGCGCCGGGTTCGTATTGATGGAATTCTTCGTCCATGGTCAGGACAATGGCATTGGTGAGTAAGTGATCAATGTTTTTGGACATAAAAATACCTTCCAAGTATTGTAGGACAGCCAGCCCTCAATGGGCTGGCTGTGTGAATGCTAGGTGTAAAACGAAATAAGTCGCTCACTTATCGATGAACAATTTCCGCAAATAATCTAAGCTTAGATTTACAGTCCAAAGTGGTGCCATTTGGGGAGGACCACCATATGTTCGTTTGAGTTGCTTCTCTTCATTTGGAGTGGTTACAGCCAAGTGCATGGTTTGCTGTGTTTCTCCAGGAACCAGTATGACCCCTAAGCATACATCAGCATGATGGGCTTGGCAAGTGTTTTTTGTGGCCTGCATCAATTCATCTGCTGAGAAAGTTGAAGAAGAGATTTCACCCCCGGCGAAAGCGTCACCTTTGCCAGCCAATCGCCGCAACAGTCGGCCATCTAAATTTGTTTCCATCGCCGCCATTTTCATACCTCGTGTTTCAAGATCATCTAAAACGACCCCTTCAAGGGTTTCTTGATCTGCGCCATATATCCAATGTCCTAGCCGCTCACGGAGTTGCGCTTCTACAATAGCAATGAGTTCGTCTGCTTCAGCTTCAGATTGGGCTTTAGCGGTAATGCGAATATCAACCTGGCCAGCATGAGCAGCCATACCGACAGTGGGATTGCTCAATTCTTCCAAATCTCCGATGCGGGTGTCGATAGCCGATTCCCCGACCCCGGAGGTATGAATCAGCCTTGACTTGATGATCTCCTTCAGTTCAAAGCGATCTCTTAGAAAGGGCATTACCTTTCTTTTCATTAAGAATTCCATTTCGCGTGGAACACCGGGCAGAGCGATAATCACTGAATTCTCTGATTCGCAAACAAATGCAGGGGCTGTACCAACCCTATTCTCGAAGGCTTTGGCCCCCTGGGGAACATAAGCCTGCCGTTTATTATTTTCTGTTGGAGTACGCCCATAGCGCTGAAATCGTTCCTGGATCTGCTCCCAAAGCTCTGGGCGGAATTCTGTTTCGACACCCACCGCCAGCGCAACTGCCTCGCGCGTCGGGTCATCTACTGTGGGGCCAAGCCCGCCTGTTGTGATGATGATCTCGGCGCGCTGTATCCCCTCGCGGACAAATTCATTGAAGAATATAATAAAAAAGATAAATTCGAAAGCCCTTATATATCAATGTTGCAATATGAAACTAAACTTAATATTTTACGACAAACAATTGAACAATTGCGAACAAATTACAAAGAACAATACAAACATTTCAAAAAAGCTTACGAAAAAAATCCGTCTGACAAAATGAATGTTTACAAACAAGCCATTTTACTGAAAGATATTGTGGAAGAGTATTATCAATCAACAAAAATGTATATTATTCATGAACAAATATTGCATAAATTTTGGGACAATGCCAAAGATCCTAAAGAAAAAGAATATGGCAAAACAATGTTAAAATTAACTGGACAAAATGTAAATGGATTAAGTAATGCACAAAAAACAGCAGCTAAAATAGAAGCAAGAAAAGAGCAACTTTACGATTAT
>JACKQG010000620.1_pt1 | contig 51436 bp, 48 predicted proteins | sample 8237621 | NCBI WGS metagenome assembly JACKQG01 (sample SAMN15677084, study PRJNA649215) | marine metagenome | biome: marine; feature: Black Sea; material: saline water; isolation source: suspended particulate matter (SPM) from the Black Sea western gyre | collected 2013-06-09/2013-06-10 | depth... | reverse complement strand
GAATGACCGGCAGGTTTCAACCGGATTGGGTGGCAGGTTTGAGCCGGAATATGCAGATGTTTGAGATTTTATTTTCATTCAGTAAAACAGGTGCTGAGTGGCATGTTAATTGGGCAAAGGGAATGTTGAAAGATTTTAAAAAACAGCTTGGAGAAAAGGAATTTCAAAAGATAACCGCTAATGTATTGGATAGAATTTTACAACACGGTGTAACCTGGGGAAAGCAGCGGGTGGTTTCCGCGGGGGAGGCAGAAGGTATCTGGGAGGAATTCAATAAATGATTTTATCCACGAATTACACTAATTATCACGAATTTAAAACAAAAAAACAAATCAGCCCAATGTACAATATGCGAATAACACATATTCTCCGAATTGAATGAATAATGAATTAGTGTAATTGGTGTAATTCGTGGTTCGCTTTCTTTTTTATTATTGCTTTCAGCGCTAAACCTTTTTACTTTTTCGCTGTAACTTTTACCGCGGTGCCATAAGCCAGCAATTCCGCAGAGCCCTGCATCACTGCTGATGTGGTAAATCTCAGACATACAATCGCATTAGCGCCTAAGCCTTCGGCTTCTTTGGTCATGCGGTCAATTGCTTGTTCCCGGGATTCGGCTAACATTTTGGTGTATTCTGAAATTTCACCACCAACGATTGTTCGTAGTCCTGCCAGAATATCTTTTCCAATATGCCTGGCGCGAATGGTATTTCCCCTGACCAGCCCCAGTGTTTTTGTAATTTTGTGATCAGCAAATTCATCTTGAGTTGTAAAAAGTATTTTACCCTCCTATTGTTTTACATTTTTATCATAGTAATCGTCTTCTTTGCTTGATAAGCGGTCGCTTATCACTTTTATAAATAAAAAGCCGATACCAAGAATTGCAATAAGTCCGATAATCCCCCAGGGAAAAGCAACAATCAATCCCACAAAAATAAAAATACAATAAATTATAAACACAATTCCCAGCAATACATAACCTATTTTTTCCATTTTTTCTCCTTTCCGATGAGCGTTGACAGTGATTTGACTTCTGTAAAATTAGCAATCAAACTATTTTTTCAGGAAAGCTTTTCCAATTCGCCTGTTTCTTTCAAAGTAAAATATCTTTTCGCATAACTATACATGGAAAAAACAATAAAAAAAACCATTAAGCGAGTAAAAATTGTTTCTAATATTTTAATATCATAAATATAAGCAAGAACCAGAATGGACAATATATTTACAGTTATTTTGCCAACCATGTTTGATGGAAGAACCTGTTTATATTTCCTGGTAACAAAGATACTCGATATAAAAAGTGCTAAATCCCGGCCGATAACAAGACTAACAATCCACAACGGCGCCGAACCTTTCAGGTACAAAACAATTAAAACAACTGCAAATGATATTTTATCACCTACAGGATCGAGAATTTTTCCTAATTCGGATATTTGGTTGAAATGCCGCGCAATGTATCCATCCATGTAGTCTGATATAAAAACCACAACAAGAAGTATTGAAACAACCTTGAGGTTATCCTGCCAAATGTGCATACAAAGAGGGATGAGCAATAACAGGCGAAAAAAAGAAATTATATTGGGTATTGTGAAAACTCGATAATTGGTTTCCTGGTTCAAATTGCAATCCTTTGTTTAAAAGGTGATGATTGTTGTAGTGTTATAGGTTATTTTTTAATAAAAGTTTCAACAACAGCTGCATTAGTATTTATGTTCAGTGTCAATGACACCACCATTTTTGCTGCGACTTCCTGCAATATGCCCAATTGTTTTTGTGTGTTCATAAAGTAATCAAAAACAAACGAAAAGTCAAGCTATAATTTGTTAATATTTTTCTTGACATTGTTTAATAAAAATCACTATATTCGGCATAAAAGTTTCATTAAAAATGAAATAATTTTTTAAGCTGAGACAATATGGCAGAGCTTTCACACTATAAACAGCTTTTCTTGATAAATTTTTTTCGTCTGCTTAAAATCAAAAAAATTGCCCGCTTTCTGCATGATCATTAGGAATTATTGTTTGATGTCAAAGGAAAAATCCAAACGACAGCCGACATTTTTCGAGTCTCTTTTACCACTAATTTTAATTGCACTATTTTTGGGTATTGGCTATGGTGTTTTTCGGCTCCGGGCAGAAATGCTGCTTATTGCTGCTGCTTTTTGTTCCGGTTTGATTGCCCTGCATCTTGGTTATTCCTGGAAAGAACTGGAACAGGGAATCGTTGAAAGCATATCCAAAGCCATGCCGGCAATGCTCATTGTAATTTGTGTAGGATTATTAATTGGCTCATGGATTGCTTGTGGCACTATTCCCATGTTAGTATTTTACGGACTCAAAATTATTTCGCCAAAATTTTTTCTTGTAACTGCCTGTATTGTCTGTAGTGTTGTCTCACTATTTACCGGCACTTCCTGGGGCACAGTTGGCACCATGGGCGTGGCATTTATGGGAATTGCCCATGGGCTGGGTATTCCACCGGGCGCTGCCGCCGGAGCCATTGTGGCAGGGTCCTATTTTGGCGACAAAATTTCTCCCTTTTCCGACACAACCAACCTGGCGCCAATCGCAGCCAAAAGCAATCTTTTTGATCACATCAAACACATGCTCTGGACAACAACGCCTGCCTGGTTCATTGGGCTTGTCGTTTATTTTTTTGCCGGAAGATTTTACAGTTCCGGCACTATTGAATCAAAGCAAATGGACATCATTCTAAACACTGTTCAATCAAATTTTAATTTTAATATACTTCTGTTACTTCCACCAATATTAATTCTTTATTTCGCAATCAAAAAGAAACCAACCATACCGGGAATGATAATCGCATCTTTTTTAGCGACCATATTGGGAATAATTTTTCAATCAGAAACCTTGAGTGAAATGTTGATAGCCATGACCATCGGTTATGAAGCCCAAACAGGGGTGGAAGTAGTGGATAAACTCTTTACCCGCGGCGGCATGGCTGGCATGATGCATGTAACGCTCATTGCTTTCTGTGCCTTTTCTTTTGCAGGTATTGTACAGAAAGCCGGTATGTTGGATGTACTTCTGGATCGGTTGCTCAAATTCGCCAAAAGCACAGGAGCGCTCATTACCTCAGCGGCAGCATCCGGGGTTGCAGTAGCTTTAATGACCGGCAGTTCATTTCTAACAATTTTAATTCCTGGTGAACTGTTTGCGCCTGCGTTTAAAAAACGGAATTTGGCGGCAAAAAATTTATCACGAACAACTGAAGATTCGGGGACTGTTGTTGTTCCTTTGGTTCCCTGGAGCATGGCTGGTGTGTTTATGGCAGGCACGCTGGATGTACCAACCTTAACATACCTGCCCTGGGCTGTTATGTGTTACCTGGGAATTGTATTTGCTATTATTTATGGATATACCGGTTTTGCCATTGCCCCAAAAATCAGCGATGATGAAACTGTTGTGGGAAGTTGATAAATTAAAAAAACATCTTGACAAAGTGACATTTTTTCTTATTTTTAAATACATTAAATCCTAACGCGACAAGTTGCAACTAATTTTACCACAAAGAACACAAAGCATAGTCTGTATTTCCTTATAATTATAATGTAACTATACAGGGAGGCACAAAGGTCATAAAGTTTTTTCTTTGTTTTCTTGGCGGTCTTTGCGGCTTTGCGTGAAATATTTTTAAAATTTTTGTTAAAAAAACAAAGTTTTTGGGATTAATAGAATAATCAGAACTTTGACAATGTAATCAAATTTCATCTGGAGGCAGAATATGACAGCAATTTTGGATTTCATTTACGCTGTGTTAGATACTTTCGTAAACTTCATGTGGGGCAATTGGATGATCGTGTTACTTGTGGGTACCGGAATAATACTTTCATTCATGACCCGTTTCATTCAGATCCGGAAATTTGTTCTTTCCTTAAAATACCTTTTTAAAAGCGGGAAAAAAAGCAAAACCCTAAAAGATACAGAGGGCGATATTTCACCGTTCGCTGCTTTGATGACAGCTTTAGCCGCAACAGTTGGTAATGGTAACATTGCCGGAGTCGCAGCAGCCATCGCCACTGGTGGTCCTGGCGCGCCACTCTGGATGTGGGTCTCTGGATTGTTCGGAATGGCGACAAAATATGCTGAATGTTTTCTCGGTGTAAAATACCGCCAGGTTGCCGAAGACGGTTCCATGGCTGGCGGTCCTATGTATTATTGCCGTCATGGAATAAAAAATAAATCAATTGCCAAATTTTTAGGAATGCTGTTTGCGATCTGCGGCGGCATGACCGCTTTGCTCGGTACCGGTAACATGATGCAGTCCAACTCCATGGCATTGGCTTTTAAAACACAGTTTGGTGTTCCAACTATTATCAGCGCGATTTTGATTACCTTTTTCGTGGGGATTGTCATTTTAGGCGGCATCAAACGTATCGGCGCTGTGGCTGAAAAAGTAGTCCCGACAATGATCCTGTTTTATATCGGCGGGGCTTTAGTTATTTTAATTGCAAAATTCACTGAGTTGGATGATGCGTTCATTCTTATTTTCAAATCAGCTTTTTCACTCCAGGCTGCAGGTGGCGCGCTCATTGGAACATCTATTCAAAAAGCGATCAGCCTGGGTGTTCGCCGCGGCGTCCTCTCTAACGAAGCAGGGTTGGGATCGGCAGCCATTGCACAAAGCGCTGCCAAATCACCGGATCCGACTTTTAACGGATTGCTCGGAATGACCGGTGTTTTTATTGATACCATTTTGGTAAATACAATCACCACTTTAACCATCGTTGTAACTGGCGTATGGAAGTTAACCCCGGCTTGTGGCGTCGGATTATTAAAAGAAGCAGAAATGGTAGGCGCTGATAAAATTGCCAGCTTACATCCTGATGTGATCAGTATGGCAGATAAAATCGGTTATGACCTTTCAGCCGGGGGGCTTTCCAGCACAGCTTTGACAGTTGAAGCGTTTAATTCTGTTCTGCCTTTTGGAGGAATCATTATTGCAATTGGATCGCTGGTATTTGGTTATACCACCTTGCTTGGCTGGGCATATTATGGAGAGCAGTGTGTCGGGTATATTTGGGGCGTTAAATCCCATACACCCTATCGAGTTGTATTCATCATACTTTTATTTGCAGGTGCGCTTTTAACCGGACATTACATGGATATTGTCTGGAACATCGGTGATTCTTTTAATGCGGTAATGGCATTTCCTAATTTAATTGGCTTGTTATTTTTAGCCAATATTGTAGCGAAAATTACAAAGAAGTCGTTTAAAAATGATTAACAAGCTAAAAAAAATTTTTAAGGACACACCGGAAATTGCAGCTGCTTACCTTTTTGGTTCAGCAGCGGCAAAGGAACCGGTTGTCAATGACCTGGATTTTTTGATTCTGCCATTTCCTGAAGTAGATTTTCACACATTAGATTTTGAACTTTTACCTAAAATTTCTCAAGCTACAGGATTTAAAATTGACCAAATTGATATTGTAGTTTTTGACATGAAAATGGTAAAACCTGGTATTTTATATGAAGCGGTTAATAAAGGCATTATACTTAAGAATGAATCACCAGGGCTTCTCACTGATAAAATTGAAGCGTTATCGCGCTACTTTCTGGAAAATGAATTTTTGATACAAGAAAAAGAAAAATTACAAAAGGAAGAATTGGAGGAATTTTGTGCAAATTGATAAAAAACGTATAGAAAAATATCTGAGACAAATTAAAAAAGAATATGATGAAATAAGCGAAATATTACAACAATCTGACCAATCGATTTTAGAATCAAGCTTACATTTACGGAGCTTAAAGTATTCGCTTATTGTGATTAATGAAGCAATAGCTAATGTACTTCAACATATTCTAGCTAAAAAATTTAAAATTGCCATCTCTGGTTATACAGAGATTTTTAAAAAAGCAAAGGCGAAATCTATTATCTCTGAAGGATTAATAAAAAAACTTAAACCTTTTATCGATTTTCGAAACATGCTTATCCATCAATATTGGGTAATAGAAGACAAAACAATGCTAAAAAATCTTCGAGATGGGCTGGATGATTTTAAATTATTTGTTAAGGAAATCAAGAATTTAATCGATAAAGAAAACGGAAAGTGATAAGAAAGGAGTGCCTGATTGCGGGAAGCAGACTCCATTACTCCAATACTCCACTTAGGTTGTATTGAACGTTAAGAATATTCTCGTCGATTGTGTAAGAAATAAATTTGTGATACTGTATGCCTCGCTTATCTAAAAAATATCGCCGTATTTATCGTCGCCTGACCAATTTTGAATTGCAGGCGACGACACCAGGTGAAAAATTAATTTCAGCCGATGACATTTTTGGGGACTTGACGGAAAAGGAGCGACCACATTTATTTTTAAATTTTTATTCGGAACAGGGCATCAAAAACGGACTTGAAGAATATGGAATCTTTGATAGTCTTCGCAAGCAGGGATTTAAAGATTTTATCATTAAAGTAAATGCCCGGGATCCCTATCGTCATGCATTGAAGATTTATTTTGAAAAAGAAAAAAACAATCACTTATTGGGTGAATTGCACGTCCGTAAAAAGAATTCCGTTGCCAGGCCTGTTTTTTCATCCGAAATAGAGGGACATAGATTCACTCTCGTTTTTATTGAATGGCTCACGTTACAAAATCCGACTGCGACATTCACAACCAATCGTCCGCCATTGCCCGGACAGAAATATCCCGGCCTAAAAATTGGCAGAGAAGTTTTAGGCGTTTTAATAAACATGACAAAAAGATTGAAGACTGATGGTTTGCTGAATATCCCTGACCATTATCACAACGCTGTTTTTTACAGCCGGTCTTTCAAATTTTTTGATCCGCATTCACAAGGTTTGTTTTTAGCCCTGAAACGTGACTTAAAAAATTACGATATTGGGCAGGCTGCCTGGTCTGTAGAGCTGGAGTGTGTAATCGAAAAGAAATCAGGGAAGAATTGGAAATGGTTCACCCAGGAACAAATACTTCCGGTGAGCAAAAAAATGCAAAATTATTTCACCAGTGAAAATTATTTAAGACAAGTGAATGATGCAAAGGAAAAATACAAATATGAAATTGACATTCAAAAATTTAATGAGCTTATTAGCAAACAATCTGCGGCGAAAATTGTGGAACTGGTGAAAAAAAATTAATCGTCTGGCTTCGACAATAGTGAACTTCCGCCAGCTTTCCGTGTCCATTTCAATCGCTGTTTCCATCCCAAATTTTTTTTCAACAGAAAGAAACCAGCAGCCATCGTGGGCAAGCCAGTTTTTGGCATAGATTTTTGTTAGTTGCAGTAAATTTTCTTTGGAAAGATCACTAATTGTTTCGGCTTGTTTCATTATGATTTAAAATCCTTTGTCGTAATAATTAGACTGTAAAAGAAAAAGCCACAGAGACACGGAGACGCAGAGATTTACAAGAAATTTACTCTGTGTCTCTGTGGCAAAAAAATTACTTAAATACCTCTTCGATATTTACCCCCCACTTCATAAAGCACATGTGTGATCTGCCCCAGTGAAACATATTGAACGGTGTTCAAAAGTTCTTCAAAAATATTCCCACCACCGAGAGCAACCTCTCGTAATTTTTCCAGAGCTGTTCCTGAATTGTCTTCATTTATCGTTCGAAACTGATCGAGGTTATTTAAGATATCTTCTTTCTCCTCAACAGTGCTCCGTGTGATGGTCATATTATCATAGGGATTATCGCCATCTTCCTTAATAAATTTATTCACGCCAACAATGGGATATTCCCCGGACTGCTTCATTTCCTCGTAAATAAGCGATTCTTCCTGAATCTTTGCCCGTTGGTACTGTTTCTCCATCGCGCCGAGCACACCGCCGCGCTGGGAAATCCGGTGGAATTCATTTAACACAGCTTCTTCAACCAGGTCTGTTAATTCCTCAATAATAAAAGAACCCTGGTTAAAATTTTCATTTTTTATCGTACCCATTTCATTGGCAAGAATCATCTGAATCGCCATGGAACGGCGAACGGATTCTTCGGTTGGCGTGGTAACCGCTTCGTCGTAGGAATTGGTGTGCAGGGAATTACAGTTATCATAAAAAGCCAGTAACGCCTGCAGCGTGGTTCGGATGTCATTCAAATCAATTTCCTGTGCATGCAGCGAACGCCCTGAAGTCTGGATGTGGTATTTCAGTTTCTGGCTTCGTTCGTTTCCACCGTATAAATCCCGCATGGCGATTGCCCAAATTCTACGAGCGACTCTTCCGATTACCGAATATTCCGGCTCCATGCCGTTGCTGAAAAAGAAAGAAAGATTGGGCGCAAATTCATCAATATCTAATCCTCGATTAAGAAAATATTCCACATACGTAAAACCATTTGCCAGCGTAAATGCAAGTTGGGAAATCGGATTAGCGCCGGCTTCAGCAATATGATACCCGCTGATGCTGATGGAATAATAATTTTTAATTTCATTTTTAGACAGGTATTCCTGAACATCACCAATCAATTTCACCGCAAAATCAATGGAAAAAATGCAGGTATTCTGTCCCTGGTCTTCTTTCAAAATATCCGCCTGAACCGTTCCTCTCAATTTTTGAAATGTTTTAATCTTAAGCTCAACTTTTTCTGCACGAGTTAATTTTTTCCCAGCCGCTTCAATCTTATTTATTTCCCTGCGAAATGCGGTCATAAAATAGAACGCTAACACAATCGGCGCCGGGGCATTGATTGTCATGGAAACCGAAGTGTATGGATCGGTTTGGTCATAACCTTTAAGAAGCCTGTCCATATCATCAATGGTGCAAATGCTAACTCCGCTTTCACCAATCTTGCCGTAAATGTCAGGCTCAAGGGCAGGGTCTTCACCGTAAAGCGTAATGCCATCAAATGCCACTGACAATCGTTTTGCATCATCGTGTTGCGTCAGGTATTGGAATCGCTTATTTGTTCTGTTCGCGCTTCCTTCTCCTGCGAATTGTCGTTTTGGATCTTCTGTTGTTCTCCGGAAAGGATACACAGCCGCGGTAAAGGGAAAATAACCGGGCAAATTTTCCTTGTAATAAAATAAAAACAAATTTTGCCAATTCTCATATTTTGGCAGCGCCACTTTAGGAATATTTAAACCGGACAATGATTTATTAAAAAGTTCTACTTCGATTTCCTTATTTCTCACCTGGTATTTGAATACTTCCTGTTGATATTTTTCTTTTAACTCCTTCCATTCGGAAAGAAATTTCCTGGATTCATTGCTCAATGAATTCCATAACTCATCATATTTTTTGTGTATATTTTCCTTTGAATTTTCTTCATCAACAAGGTCAGCGCTTTGGCGGAGGCTGAAACACTTTCCACCGATTCCAGCTTCCTTCTCTGCTCGTTGGTGATATCTTTGAACCGTATCAGCTATTTCGGTTAAATAATTAACTCTTCGGTTGTTGATCAAACCGTAATCAAATTCTTGCTCAACAGGTAAAATATCCAACAATTTCTCTTTAATATCATACTTCCTATTTCCCTGCTGAAACATTAAATCCAATAATGCTTTGAATAATTTATTCACGCCATGATTATTGAATTGATTGCTGCTGGTGCCATAAACCGGCACATCAAGCAGGAGTATTGACTCTTTGTGAGAAGCTTTAATATTATGATTTCTAATGTAATTAATGATCACTTCCCGCAATGCATCTTCCGAACCCGGTTTTTCAAATTTATTGATCACAATATAATTTGCTATTTCCAGCATATCGATTTTATCAAGTTGAGAAGGCGCGCCGTATTCTGCAGTCATTACGTAAATCGAAAAATCACTCACATCAACAGCCTGACTGTCACCCTGTCCAATGCCGCTGGTTTCCACAATAATCAAATCGAAACCACACGATTTTAAAACTGCAATCGCATCAGTGAGCGCCAGGCTGATTTCCGAAGCGCTTTTTCTGGTTGCAAAGCTCCTGAAATATACTCTGTCTTCATAAATATTATTATAACGAATTCTATCGCCCAGCAGAGCGCCGCCTGAAATTCGTTTTGAAGGATCAACCGTTAATACACCAATATTTAAATCTTTTGTAATTTTCAAAAATCGATTGATCAGCTCATCTATCAAAGAGCTTTTACCGCTGCCGCCGGTTCCTGTCACACCAATCACGATTGATTTTTTCTGATCATATTTATCCAACAAATCCCGATGGGATTTTGTTATCTCTTGTCTGTCGATATTGTTTTCAAAAAATGATATTTGTTTGGCAACTTTGAAAGAATTTTCAACGCTATTCTTTTTTAATTCATTTTCCGAAAGCACTCCTGAATCATCTGCTGAACTTTTCTCTTTATGTATTTTTATTCGATGAATAATATTATCTGCAATGCCATCAATGCCAATTTTTTGTCCATCCACAGCGTGATAAATTTTTTCAACACCGTATTTTTCCAGTTCAGCGATTTCAGATGGCAGAATAACACCGCCACCACCGCCAAAAACAAGAATATTTTCTTCATTATGTTCTTTCAGGCTGTCAATTATATATTTAAAAAATTCATTATGCCCGCCCTGGTAAGAACTGATAAGAATGGCGTCAGCATCTTCCTGAATGGCTGTTCTAATTATTTCTTTCACCGAACGATTATGACCCAGGTGTATTACCTCTGCGCCCCGTTTTTGTAATAATTTTCTGAAAATATTTATCGAAACATCGTGTCCGTCAAACAGCGCTGCTGCGGTTACTAATCTTATATTGCTCAATATTCCTCCTTAAGTATTCATTTTGGTTTTTCATCTATCCAATTTGCCAATTGGTTTTTGAGAAGATATTTCATAAAATGTCTTTGATTACGTGTTACAACAATATGGTTGCCAGTTATAGCAATGGCTGCAATCATCATATTCGCATAACGTTTATGACCTTTGTGTTTTTTCCTCAATCGAATTAGTGCATCCGAACATTTTTCATCAAATAAGGCTACATTAAAAGTATTTAAAAGTTTAAAAGTTTGTAACAGAAGAGAGTGAGCTAAAGGAGCTTTTGGGGGAGGCGCTTTGAGTGCAAATGAGCTTCGTCCCTGTAATACTTCAGCAACAACCACTGAAGGTAAAGCGATGTTTGACCAGGGTATCTTTTCCAGGTGCAAACGCAAAGTTGGATGACCTTCGCCAAAATGTCTTAAAATGTTAGCATCTAAAAGGTACATATAATACATTAATTTTGCATTTATAATAGTCAAACACGTCTATGATCCCGAGCTTCCTATAATTTCAAAAAACGACTCGGGGATTTTCCTTAAGTCTGAAAATTTAATATAGAGCCAGTTAGCTTGTAAAAAGCCATACATAACTTATATAATTTTAAAAAATCTAAATAATTATAATACAAACTCGGGAAAAAATAATATTAATTCAGTTCTCTTTGTTTTTCTATTTCGTCAAATAACGATTCCCAATGAGGAGAATCTTTGAATGCACCAAAAAATTTCCAGGGAATTTCATTTTGCAGGTTTCCTGATTTTGGGGAGACAGGAACATCAAGTTGAATAATTTCTATGTTTTTAATGACATTTGCAATTTTATGACGAATGTCGTCTATTACGTCAGCCCTGCATTTTGCCCTGGCATTACATTCGGGGATACTTGGGACATTGGCATAAAAATTGCCTTTTTTATCTTCTGTCAGAATTACCGTATATTTCATTTCGCTCTCCCAAGTAATTTATTTTACCTTTTGAAATAATTTAAGAAAAAACTGGTTAAAAAACAACAGAATTTTAAAATTTAATTAAATGCTTCAATAAAGGATTTTTGATGCTTGATTCTGAATGCTGGATAACCACTTCAGTTAAAAATATTGAGAATTTTTTTTCATCTGTCAAGCAGGTGTAGATTTTTTTATCCAGCAGCCAGTGACAAGTAACCAGCATCTTGAGAATAACCAGCACCATTTCTCCAGGACGGGACCAAATATTGTAATTCTATCCTTTGAGTAAACTTGAAGAAATAACAATCCTCATTATCTCATTCGTCCCCTCATAAATTTCTGTAATTTTCGCATCCCGCAAATATCTCTCCGCATCAAATTCTTTGATGTAGCCATAACCACCGTGAATTTGTATTGCTTTGTTAGCGCAAAACGAAGCTGTCTCCGAAGCCTTCAATTTTGCCATGGCTGCTTCTTTGGAATATCTCATTCCTTTGTCTTTCATCAAAGACCCTCGATAGGTTAAAAGCCAGGATGCTTCGTATTCAGTGCTCATTTCAGCTAACATCCACTGGATCGCCTGAAATTTTGAAATCGCCTGACCGAATTGTTCTCGCTCATTGGAATAGGCGACTGAATCTTCAATACAAGCTTTTGCAATACCCAGTGCCTGGGAAGCGATTCCCAATCTTCCGCCATCAAGAGTAACCATTGCGACTTTGAAGCCTTTATTCAATTCGCCCAATAAATTTTCTTTGGGAATGGCACAATCTTCAAAAATCAATTCGGTGGTGGACGATGCCCTGATTCCGAGTTTATCCTCATGCTTGCCGACTTTAAATCCTGGCGTTCCTTTTTCCACTATAAATGCACTGATTCCCCTGGTCTTTTGTTCCGGTTCAGTTGAAACAAAAAGGATGATTATATCAGCTTCCGCGCCGTTAGTGATAAAATGTTTGGTTCCGTTTAAAACCCATTTGTCTCCTTCCAATTTCGCAGTCGTTTTAATCGTACCGGCATCAGATCCTGCACCCGGTTCAGTCAGCGCATGACAGCCGATTTTCTTCCCGGAACACATATCCGGCAAATATTTTTTCTTCTGCTCCTCCGTGCCAAACCGAAAAATCGGATCAACCGCCAGGGACGAATGCGCCGAAACAATCACCCCGGTTGATGCACAATATTGAGAGATTGCTTCCACAGCTAACATGTAAGAAACAAAATCCATTCCAGCGCCGCCGTATTCTTCGGGATAGCCAATACCCATCACTCCAAGCTCACTCAATTTTTTGATTATTTCAGCCGGGAAAATTCCCTTTTCCTGTAGTTCACTCGCGACAGGGGCGATCTCTTCTTTTGCAAACTTAGAGATCATTTCCTGGAGCATTTTTTGTTCTTCAGTCAACAAATAATCCATTATGTCTCCTTTGAGTTCAGTTTAACTTTTTTCAATTTGTAATCATTATATATTAGCCCACAGAAATGGAACACGCCACAGAAAAAAATTAAAAGTAAAATTTCTGTGGGCTGTTCCTTTCTGTGGCCTAATCTTTTATATTTTTCCAAAACCTAAACAATTTTCTACTGAATTGTTGGTAAAAGCAATAGTGAATCGCGTTAGCGACGACATGTTTATAGAAAAAATGTCACCACTAAATTTTGAGTGCCGTCAGGTCGTAGATCCCGATGTCCTTTTCGGGGTACGACATGTAAATTTAAAACATACAAAAAAATTCTTGCACACAATTTATCAACAACAGTTACAAATGAAACTATTATTATTTCAACAACAACCCCTTTCTCGTACTAATTAATTCTCCAATTTCAAAACGAAAGAAATATAATCCACTGCTTACTTCATTTCCCATTTCATTTCGTCCATCCCAGTTTATAGAATGAAAACCCGGATACAGATTTTTATTTACAAATACTTTTATTTTTCTTCCGAGTATGTCAGAGATGGAAATATTTACATCACTTTTGCGAACAATTTGAAAAGTTAAAGTCGTGCTCAAATTAAACGGATTCGGGTAATTTTGAAAAAGCTCAAAATCTAAATTATGAAAATTTCGTTTCACCCCGGTCGAACCAGCATTCACCTTCCAAACATGAACAATACTTTTCTCATCATCAGCACGTCTTTCAAAAACATATAACAAACTTCGCTCACGATCAAAACAGGATGCGCCTAATAAATGCATTTTCTGCCTCCAATAGTCATACCCCGGATCAAAAAGATGATCGTTAATATCAAGAACCGCATAAGGTTGCGGCTCCCAGGATTGTTTTGTTCCCTGTACCACGGCTGCCAAATCTGCAGGATCGTAAAAAAGTATTTGCGCCCGAATGCTGTCCGCCCAGTAGCCCCGTTCATTATGCGGAGGATCGGGTATCGGAGGATAAGGTCCCTCATAAGGCCAGACAGTGCCATCACTGAATCCATACCAGCCGTTACCCATTCCTTTTGTGCCAATAAAAACTACGGCAGAGTTTTCACCGGCGGTCAGCCAGCATGCGCCGGTCCATTGGTCAGCATAATTATGCTGGTTAAATTTTTGGCTTTCATTAGTTTGTATTTCAGGAACGTTGGGATCATCTGTTCCATAAAGAAGCAGTCGTGAAATGGAAGTCAATGTGGCATTCGAAGCTGGCGGATTGCCATCTTTCCAGGGAGCGAAAGCATAAAGCGCTGGTCCCAAACCGCTCCACACACCTTCTCTGAATCTGCCCGACGCCATGTATAAACCAGGTGTATTAGCATCGGCCCAATCCTTGGGGATTTCGAAAAGATAGTCACTGGTTGTGAAATTATTAAAATCCCCAAAATGCCAGGGACCTGCGGTTTGTGGGTTTGAGAGATTCAATTCACACCAACCGTGGGATACTTCTTGAAATTGAATATGCTGCCCCCAGCAGAAATAGAGTTTTCCACTGGACTGATTTCCCTGTGGTGGTAGATAAGACAGCCCTGCTGTCGGCATTTCCAGGTAGCCGAACATGCCGCCGGTAATGTCAGAAAATGGTTGTAAAGTAGTGGCGGTGTTTAGCTCATCAAAATTTTTTTCCGATGAAATCACTGGCGCGGGTATGCTGATTTCAGAAACATACTGTTGATGGTCATGTCCAATGGCAAAAATTGAACCAGGGAAGCCATCATTCGGGCCGGAGGAATCTCCATCAGGATAATAGGTCATTGCATTGCCGCTGTAATACCAGTCAGAACCACCGGAGCCTTCGGGAAGACGGAATGCTCCTTTATATTCAAGGTCTTCTGGCTGGATGAGTTGACTGTAGCATGGGGTGATCAAAAAGATAAATATTAGAAATAAAACACCTCGAGTAGAGCTGAACATGGGATTCTCCCATTCATTTAAATATTTCAGTCAAAAAGAAGATGGACCGGTTGCTATAAAATGCTTTTACAATATTTTTACTTTGCGAACTTTGCGCCTCCTTTGCGTACTCTGCGTTAGACGAAATTTAAGGATTCCAAGCTGGTTTCCTCTTTTCCAAAAACGCCTTCATCCCCTCTTGTGCTTCTTGGGAAATTCTCATTTTTGCAATCACATCAGTTGTATAATCATAAGCAGTTAACAGATCCATTTCTGGCACATCGAGAAAAAGTTTTTTGCACATAGCAATGGCATTTGGTCCGCAGATTAACAATTCTTTTGCTTTCTCAATAGCAAAATCCAATAACTTTTCAGGTTCAACCACATAATTAATTAAATTTATTTTTAATGCTTTATCCGGATCAAATCTTTGCCCTGATATAAAAAGCTCTTTTAGCGCACCTTCACCAACTTTCTTAAATAAATAGGGAGAAATACAAGCAGGCACTACTCCAATTCGTACTTCGGACAAACTGAATTTCGCCTCTTCCGAAGCGATTACAATATCCGACGCGCCAACGAATCCCATGCCTCCGCCAATGGCTGCGCCGTTTATCGCAGCAATAACAGGTTTTGGACAGGTGTATATTTTATAAAAAACTTTGGAGATTTTCTCCGAATCTTCTAAATTTTCTTCATAGGTGAAATCAACCATCTTTTTCATCCAATTCAAATCAGCGCCGGCGGAAAATGATTTGCCTTCCCCTGTGAAAATCACAACTCTGACTTCTTCGGATTTTTTTATCCACTCTAAAATATCGACTAATTCAGCGAGCATGGTTGCATTGAAGGCATTGTGCACTTCCGGGCGATTTAGTCGGATGGTGAGGATGCGATTTTTTAATTCGTTGTTTAGGGTTTGGTAGTTTTTCATTCTGATTTTTCCTTTTAATTGAACCAGGTAAATACTCTTCAAGCACTTCGGGTATAGGCAAATGTGAAGAAGCAGGTCGAGATCAAGGTCAAGATCAAGAAAAAATAACTGAAGTTGCAGTAGATAAGCATCATTTTTAAAACTGCTTCAGCAACTGCCCCTGCCATTTTTTTTTACCTATACCTTTGCCTTTACCTGTTTCTTGACCTTGATCTCAATCTTGACCTGAACGATGATCTTAACTTAAAAATCATAACATCCAATCGCCCGAGAAATTACCAACCGCAAAATCTCCGAAGTGCCTTCACCGATCTCCAGCAATCTCTGGTCACGATAGAATCTCTCGATGTCGTATTCCTTCATTAACCCATAGCCACCGTGGATTTGCAGGGCTTGATTTACGCAGCGATTGGCAACTTCCGAACAATATAGTTTTGCCATGGATGAGAGCTTTTTGTATTCATTTCTTTTTTGTTCACACAGCCAGGCAGCTCGATACAGCAAAAATCTGGCAGCTTCTATTTCTGTTGCCATGTCAGCTAATTTGAAAGCGATTGCCTGAAATGTGGAAATTGGCTTGCCAAACTGTTTTCTTTCTTTGGCGTATTTTAATGCAAGTTCATACGCTCCCTGGGCACAACCTAATCCCATTGCTGCGATGGACAACCTGCCCCTGTCAAGTGTATCCAACATTTGACGAAAGCCTTCACCTTCTTTTCCTAACACGTTTTCATCAGGGATCTTGCAATTTTCAAAAAACAGTTCGGAAGTGATGGATGCGCGCCACATCATTTTTTCTTTCATGCATTTAGATTCAAAGCCCGGCGTGCCCTGCTCAATTAGGAAGCATGTGTAATCCTTTTTTCCATCGGATCGAACTCCGGTAATCGCCTGAACTGTTGCGCCAAGCGATACATCTGTGGAAGCATTGGTTATAAATGTTTTTGAACCATTTATGATCCATCCCCCTTTTTCTTTAACTGCTTTCGTTTTAGTGCCACCTGCGTCTGAACCGGCTTCAGGCTCTGTCAAACCAAAACCCCAGACTTTTTCGCCGGTACACAATTGGGGGAGATATTTTTTCTTCTGTTCGTCATTGCCAAAATAAAAAATCGGCCCAATTCCCAGCGAATTATGTGCTGCCACTGTTGCTGCTTGAGAGCCATCTATCCGTGCCAGCTCTTCAACAGCAACCATGTAGGATATGTAACCGCAGCCATTCCCACCCAATTCTTCAGGTACACAAAAACCAAACAATCCCAGTTCTCCAATTTGATTGGTAATTTCAGGTGAAAATTCTTCTTTATCATCCAGTTCTTTTGCTTTGGGTTTGATTACATTTTCAGCAAAATCTCTTACACTGTCGCGGATCATTTTGGCTTCTTCGGGTAGGTCGAAGTTTAGGGACATGGTTTGCTCCTTATTAAGAATCATTTTTATCTTTTAAGGTTTTAAAATTTTTTTAAATATTTTAACTCAATGTTTTATCCTTATAAAATTTACTCATCTTCCAATGTATCTGGTTTTTTAATAAACTTTTTATCTTCGGATTTTACGCGGCGTTCTAATTTTTTGACGTCTTCTTCCGGCGGCAATTCTTCCGGACGGATACCGCGTTCTAACAGTAATTTTCGAACGCTTGTATTGTTGGTTATGTGTTCCCATGCAATTTGATTACCATGATGAATATCTTTATCCTTAACATTGAAGATAGTAATTTCTGTGGCAAAGTCTTTTGCCTTAACAGTGATTGTTGGCAGGAAGTCCGCCAAAGGCCTGCTTGGTTTGACGCCCAACTTCTGTTTCATCTGGGCTGTGGTAAAACCAAACAAAGCGGCGTCGCCTTTACTGCGAATCATGCCAAAATCTTTATCGTTACCGGTTTTTTCAAAAATAAGTTCCGATAATTCTTTTTCAGAGAAAGTTAATTTATGACGCGCTTGTAAACGTTCCCAGTCTTTAATACGCTGTTCAATAATTTCCGCTTTTCGGGTTTGTACAGCAAAATAATTCTGGGCAAAAGCAATGGGTTCTTTTCTGGGATCACCATTTTGTGCAATCAGGTAACAGGCAAAACGGGTCAGCATGAAATCTTTTATTTCCCGTTCTGTTCCAGAGCCGATTTTGACCATTTTCCCGACGTCGGCAAAATGGTTTTGCACATCGTGCCCAGCAGTTTCGCAGGCGATCTTTGCTTTTGTAATTACATTTAAAAAATTGTCCCACTTACCGTACCCTAACAGATATTGCAAATCCCGTGCAAACCAGAATTCGACGCCATTTCTTGTCTGATTTGTGTGACTTTCAAAATTTTGCATTAAATGTTTGATGATTTCTTTTTTCATAATAATTCCTATCAACTTGTTCTTATTCAATCTATCGTTTTGTTGACGTCAACAAAATGATCAGAAATCAGATGGTCAGCGGTTTCACAAGACGATTTGGCTTTATTGATTACCTGTAAAAAATTTCGCCATTCGGTATAACCCAACAGATGCTGCAGGTCACGGGCAAACCAAAACTCAATGTCGTTTTGGTGTGATTGACACAGGATTCGAAATCTGTTGTCAGGTGTTTAATAATTTCTTTTTTCACTTAACATCCTGTTTTATTTCTTGTTGTATTAATGATTATTCGAAAAATATTTTATATTTTCTAACTCTCGGTATTTCATCCGGCCCACTAATTGTATATACAAAACCATTCATGTCAATGTAAACTATAATTTCTTCCCAATTTTCTTTCCAATAAAAGCTTTGCAAAAAACGGCCTTCTTGATCATAAAGGTCATAAAAAATCTTTGCCGATGGATCCCTTTTTCTAAACTTTTCGATATATTTTTTTCCGCGATCCAGGATAGGGACAATAATTTTATTGTTTGGCAAAACTGCTAATGGATACATCATCACTGTCCTTGTTTCGAACAATTCCCATCCTTTGTAGTCAATTATCTGATTTTCTGAAAATAAATCAAATTGACGCGTGATTGTCATTTTATGTTTAATATCTTTATCATATATGTCAATCCTATATTTATGCTGATATAACAAAAACAATTTATCATTGTTATTTAAGGTTATAAGAGCATCCATATAAATATCCCCCTGATTAGATGTCGCAGCGTGAACCAGGGCGCCATAACGGTTCACAATATTACCTTTTGGGTTTAACTCAAAAAAAGTATATTTATTTTCTTTAGCCATTGGCTCATAAGGAAACAATTCCCTGGTAATTAAAATGTTGTCATTCCATGGTACAGGAGTAAAATTTCTGTATATAAAATCATTTGTACTGGTAAAACTATCAATAAATTCTCCTTCCAATGTAAAGTAATTCATTTTCCTTCTTCTACTCAAAACACAGAGTTGGTTCTGATTATTTATGGCAATATATTTTGGATCTATAAATTCCATTGGTCCTTCACCTTTATTGCCAATTCGCCGGAGAAATTTTCCATTGGTATCATATACCTTCACACAATGATCACCATAATCACAAATGTAAATATTATTGTTTTTATCTGACACAATACTTTTTGGCTTGGCTAATATATAATCTTCATCTCCATCTTCAATGCCAATTGTGAGAACACTTTCCATTTTGATATTTTTCTTGTTTCGCCATAATCCTTTTTCGGTATTCAGCATGAAGATGACGCCATTTTTTATTTTCTTTTTGCCTTTCCATTTTTGAGCGAATGAAAAATTCACCTGTGAAGCAAAAATTATTAACGCCAGAAAAATATTAATTATGAGTCGATGTCTCATTTGATCTCCTAAATTATTTAATCAATTATTCAACAACAAACAACCCATCCCCCAACTTCACCTCCTGCGCATCCTCACATAATATCTTTGTAATCACCCCGGAATTCGAATTATCCGTTCCCTGGAAAACAATATGATTAAACGTCTTCATCACTTCAATCAAACCCAAAATTTTTCCTCTTTCAATTTTTTGTCCTTCTTTTACATAAGCCGGTGCATCAGGGGATGATCGACGGTAAAAAATACCTGTGGTTGATGCTCGGATTTGGTATCCATCTTCCAAACCATTTTGATTGGTTGATTTCACTTGTACTTTCTTTACTTCGTCATTTGAACGAATATTTTCAGGGCTCAATCGGAATAATTCCTGTTTGTATTCCACCTGAAATATTTTATCTCTTTCTTCTTCAATAACAACTTTTCCAAAAACATCGGCAGGTAAATATAAATTGATATTTGTATTTATAATTTTGAGTTTTCCAATAAATGTGCCTGCAGCAAGATATTTACCATGTTTTGTGGCTAACGAGCAGAATCCAACAGCGGGGGATAATATACTGATCTGAGAATTTTTTGGTTCTGTTATTACTTTTAAATTTAACATATTTAATTTAGGCCTCCTCATTCGAACATCTGAAATAACAATAGTCAATCAAAACAACGCCTTAATATCATGCATCGCCCAAATACGCGGATTCTTCACCCTTCTGTATCCAATACTTTGGTAACACATTTCCACCATCGCTTCCAAATATGGACGAAGTTCATGCAGCAAAATAATTTCATCGGTGTCCAACTGCCGCGCGGAAAGAATTGGATCCATGTCTTTTGTGATTCGTTGTTCAACATCTTCCATTCCTTTTTTAACTGCGTCGTATTCTTCTTGGGTAGTGGATATAATGTTAAAATTTTCATCCAATTTGGTGCGGTAAGCGCCGATTGCCAGGGTTCTGCCTTCCATCACTGCCAGCCTTGTCAACGGAGTGGAAAGCTGAATGATTGGCTCATACGGTCTGCCGTTCATGGCATAATAACCGGCGCCCGAGGCTTTTCTCAATAGAACGGTAATTACCGGGTTTGTATTGTTGGAAATTGTGTACAACAGATCAGAGCCATAACCAAGCAATCCCATTTTCTCTGCTTCAGGGCCAATGTCAAATCCCGCCACATCCTGCAGCCAAATTAGTGGAAGACCATCATCATTGCAGGCGCGGGCAAAACTGGTCATTTTTGCGATTCCTTCCCGGTACAAAATTCCGCCGGGGCGTTTCATATTTTTGTGTACCGGATGATCTGTTAAATTCTGATTGTTGGCAATAAGCCCCACATAATTTCCATTGATCCTTCCCACACCACAGATTATTTCTTTTCCTTTATTTGGAAACAATTCCCAGAAAAGACTGTTGTCCAAAATCCTGGCGAAAACCTGTTTCATATCATAGGTGACACGATAGTCGGTTGGTAAAATTCCTTCAATTTCTGCCGGATCAAAAAAAGGTGGCGCAGCATCCTGTCCATACCGGTAGTAATCGTTTGCCGGCGTTGGCAGTTTTCCAATTTCATCTTTTATTTTTAACAGAGCAGTTTCATCATCCGGTACCCGGTGGTCAGCGCAATTGGAAAGATGAACATGGACATCCGGACCGCCAATTATGAGTGAAGTAATTTTCTGGCTTTTTCCGCCTTTTACCAACGCAGCACCGGCAATTACCATGTAAGCCTGTTCCGTCATATAAACCACATCGCTGATAATGGGCATGTAGCCGCCGCCGGCAATACAATCACCAAACACTCCGGCGATTTGCGGTACCTGGTTGGCGCTCAACAAAGCGTTCATTTTGAAAATGTAACCAGCGCCGGTTTTGCCGGGAAATGTTTTCGACTGTTCGGGTAAAAATAATCCACTGCAGTCAATCAAATATACCACAGGGATTCTTAATTTTAACGCAATCTCCTGGGCGCGTTCAATTTTTTCCGGAGTAAGCGGCCACCATGATCCTGAAGCGACAGTATTATCATTAGCAATCACCACGGAATATCTCCCGTTAATTTTGACAAAAGCCGTAATCACACCAGCCGCCGGGGAAGTGCGGTTACTTTTCCCATCAAAAAAATCAATTCCATAATTGACAAAAGTACCGATGGGAAAAATTTTACTCTCCGGGTCTTTTAAAAACTCGATCCGTTCCCAGGTTGTCATCTTGCCCTTTTTATGAACCCGTTCCACATATCTTTCGCCCCAACCGGCTTTTATTTTTTCTCTTTTCGAAATATAGGATGAGTTTAGCTTTTCCATTTCCTGAAGATTTTTCCGGTAGTCATTAAGATCTACTGCCGATTCGATCGGTGAGCCGATTCTTTCTAACAGGACTTTTGCCATATATTTATTGCTCCATAATAATAAATGAAGATTTATTTAAAAAGATTTATATAGCTATCGAACACAAAAATTCTATTTCTTCTAAAGCCAGTAATTTCTTTTAAAATGCCGAGCTTCATAAAATCATCGATTAAACGGAGTGCCGTTGAAGGATTGATTGAAAATTTATTAGCTACTTCCTGACTGTCAGTAGTAGGAGAACCGAAAAGAAAATACAAAAACCGCTGCGCCAGTTTCGCTTTTTTCCCAAGAGTGGGAATATCCCGTTGCTCAATTTGCTGACGCAATTTGATAATGCGCCTGAAAGTTTCTATTGAACTTTCTGAAGTTTGTTTCACACCTTCAAGGAAAAATTTCAGCCAATGGATCAAATCGTTATGAGTTCTTACCCGATTTAAATTATCGTAATAGAGCATTTTATGTTTTTCGAAAAAGGCGGATAAATACAAAGTTGGTCTTGTTAATAATCCCTGGCTGACAAGATAAAGCGAAATCAAAAGCCTGCCGATTCTACCGTTGCCATCTAAAAACGGGTGAATGGTTTCGAACTGATAATGGGCGATTCCGATTTTTATTAAATGCGGAATGGGGATCATTATATCATTCAAAAATTTTTCGAAATCGGAAAGCAATTCCGGCAAATCCTCGTGATGGGGAGGGACAAAAAGGGCATCGTTAACTGAAGAACCGCCAATCCAGTTTTGACTTTTACGGAACTCACCAGGCATTTTATGTTTACCGCGCACGCCCTGTAAAAGTATGCGGTGTGCATTTCTTATTAATCTATTGGACAAAGGAAGCGTTTGTAATTCCTGAATTGCGGTATCCATTGCCAGGATGTAATGCTGCACCTCTTCCCAATCATCCCGTTTTTCTGGATTGATATATTCCGCTTTTTGCAAAACTTCTGAAATATTGGTTTGCGTACCTTCTATGCGGCTGCTGGTGGTGGCTTCTTTGCTGACATGCATCTTGATAAAATAATCGATGTCTGGCACAAGCTGGGAAAACGCATTTAACTCGCCCAGTTTTATATCAGCTTCGCTCAACAGGTTTATCAACGAGAGGTCGCTAATTTGCCAATCGATGTTTACCGGCGAGGGCACAAAGCTTCTATATTGATATTGTTGTTTGTAATTGCCGGTAATATAATCTTTTACATCCATTTTCGAATCTCTTCTTTCTGCAAAAATAATAATTTTTATTTGCAAATACAAGCCTTTCTGCAAATAAGAGAGTTCTTAGTTGTGTTTCCCGACCAAACCAGCTATATTCCCTTTGTTAATACCTTCGTCAAAATAAATTCAAATCAATTCACTCAACGAACTATTGTGATAATCCCCTTTTTTAAATACTTCCCAATTCAGAATCTCAAGATGCAACGGAATCGTTGTTTTGATCCCTGATATTTCAAATTTTTTCAATGCAGTGATCATCGTAAGAATAGCTGATTTTCGATCTTCTCCATGGGCAATGATTTTGCAAATCATTGAATCATACAATGAGGGTATTTCATAACCTTTCCTAATATGAGTATCCAGACGAATTTCTCCGGGCCAAACATTTGTTGGCGGCTCAAATTTCGTGATAACTCCCGGCGAAGGCATAAATTTTTTTGCAGGGTCTTCAGCGTTAATCCGGCACTCAATGGCATGACCGGTGAATTTGACATCACGTTGACGAATTGAAAGTTGATGATTTGCAGCTATTTTTATCTGTTCCTGTACAATGTCAAAGCCAGTGATCATTTCAGTTACCGGATGCTCCACCTGCAGTCGTGTGTTCATTTCCATAAAATATAATTTCTTATTCTCATCCATAAGAAATTCAATGGTTCCGGCATTTAAATATCCGATATTTTGGATGGATTCGGAAATGCTATTGCCAAATGTGTCCCGTAGTTTTGAATCTATCGCAGGAGAAGGAGATTCTTCGATGAGCTTTTGATTTTTTCTCTGAATTGAGCATTCCCGCTCTCCAAGATGAATCACATTATTATATGAATCCGCTAAAATTTGAAATTCAATGTGGCGTCCATTCCGGATTAACTTTTCAAGATATAATGATGAATCTCCGAATGCCTTTTCAGCTTCCATCTTTGCCTGCGGATAAAATTGTCGCAGTTCATCTTTATTATTGCACGGTCTGATTCCTTTGCCGCCGCCGCCGGAAGTTGCCTTCAATAAAACCGGGTAACCATATTTTTCAGCAATTGCCTCGGCCTCATCCAAATCTTTTATATTGCCATCAGTACCAGGGATTGTGGGCAGACCTGCATTTTTTATCATCTGTTTTGCTTGCGATTTATTTCCCATCAGCCGGATTGAGTTCGAATTCGGCCCAATAAAAGTTAATTTATTTTGCTCGCACATATAAGCAAACAATGAATCTTCAGCCATAAAACCAAAACCAGGATGAAGCGCCTGGCATTCCGTATTAATTGCGGCTTGAAGAATGGCTTCCTTATTCAAATAACTTTGACTACTTGGGCCAGGGCCAATACATATCTTTTTACCAGCTTGCTCCAGATGGGGAGAATGTTTATCTGCTTCCGAGTAAACTGCCACAGTTTCAATTCCCAGAGCTTTGCAGGCATTAATAATTCGTAAAGCAACTTCGCCTCGATTGGCGATGAGGATACGTTTGAAGGTTTTTTGATTGGCGTTCATAATGTTATCCTTAAACAAACCAGATTTCTTTAAGAAATCTGGTTTGTTATCAACTTTCCACATCTTAATAAAATAAGCTATCAATCTAATGGCGGCATAAGGGGATTGAGTTCATCGGTGATGTTCATTTCAGTGAACCTTTCAATTTTGCCCAGCGTTGAGAAACAGACTCATCGTCCACATTCGATTCTTCTATTGATAATCCCAATCCTTTCGCCATACGATAAATTACATTCAGTTGTTGCCAACGTAGCGCTATTGAAGCTGATTTCTGTTCTTCCGCTTCAATTTCAGCTACTGCTTGCCAGCGATCTCGGAATTTCCGCATTTGTTTTGTTTTAACATTTTCAGGTGTCAATATGGGATTTTTGCTCATACCAACTCTACCTCAACTTGACGAGTGTTTACGGTCAATGTGGCATACCTCTTTCAACTCTGACTTCGAGGCATTCCTTTATAGCTTCCCTGATATTCCTTAAAGCATCCTCTTCTGTTTGTCCTTGGCTAACGCAGCCAGGGATAACAGGACATTCTGCGATGTAAATGCCATCCTCATCCGTATTGACAGATATGACAAACTTCATGTATTTAACTCCTTATTTAATATCTAGGTCAAGGTCGAGATCAAGATTAAGAAAGAGGCAAAGATTAAGGTCGAGTAAGAATAGCTGTAGCATTTTTAGTAGTTTGAATAAAATTTTTCTACAATAGTTGCATTTGTTTTTTTCTTAACCTTGACCTTGATCTCGACCTGCTTCTTTACCTTTACCTCAAACTCAACCTTTACCTGCCTTAGATCCCAACATCCGGCACAAACTTATACCCATACATAATCGCACCGGTTTTTCCTTCTTCATTTATGCGCCTGAATTTGGAAACAAGGCGATCTCCGATTTTTAAAGTTTCCGGATCGCAATCAGTGATCTGCGCCATTGTTCGGATGCCCTCGTCCAATTCAATAACGCCAACCGCATAAGGCACCTGGTCGCCAAAACCTTCCGGTGCTACACGGATGATTGTATAAGTAGCTAATTTCCCTTTTCCAGCAAGGTTCATCTTGTCAAATTCTTTTGCCCCGCATTCAGGACAAATTAGTCTTTGCGGGAATGCTATATAGCCACATTTTGAACATTTGCCTGCTTCTAAACGATAACGTTTGGGAATTTCTCTCCAGAATCTTGGTACTTGCATTATTTCACCTCCAGAATATGAACAACACTGCTTCCGCCTGAACCACCCATGTTTTGTGTTAAAGCGGTTTTAGCGTTTTTGATTTGCCGATTTTCTGATAAGCCGCGAAGCTGATTTACAGCCTCCACAATTTGTGCAACACCGGTTGCGCCCACCGGGTGACCTTTTGACTTTAATCCACCGGATGGATTGATGGGGAACGAGCCTTCCAACGAGGAAAAACCATCGCTTGTAGCAGGTCCTCCCTGTCCGGGCTTAACAACTCCCATGGCTTCCATCACCATTATTTCAGCAATTGTGAAGCAATCGTGGACTTCGGCAAAATCGATATTCTCGATAGTTTTTCCTGCCATTTTAAGCGCGCGTTCTGTTGCTATTTCAACAGCTTTTAAGCTATAAAGATCTGAACGTTGGCTCAACGCTATCGTATCAGTTGCATGTCCAATGCCCGAAATTACAGTTAATGGATGGTTAGTAATTTTTTGTGCTTCTTCAACAGTAGTTAAAAGAACCGCTGCCGCACCATCAGTGATTGGCGAACAATCCAAAATCCTTATTGGATCCGCCACCATCACAGAATTCATCACCTGTTCCCGGGTAACTTTCATTGGAAATTGGGCATGTGAATTCATGCTGCCATTAAAATGATTTTTGACAGCCACGTCTGCAAGTTGTTCTCGAGTTGTTCCATATTTCTCCATGTGAGCAAGTGCCATCATGGCATACAATCCGGGGAAGGTAACGCCGTGAAATCCTTCCCATTCCTGATCAGCCGCAGTTGCCAGGGCATATGTTGCCTCTCCGCCACTAACATCAGTCATTTTTTCAACACCGACTGCTAATACAAAATCAGACAAACCGGAAGCTACTTCCATAAAACCACTTTTAACAGCTAATCCGCCGGAAGCACAGGCAGATTCCACCCGCATTGCAGGCGCATTTTTTGTACCAAGATAATCAGGAACGATACTGGCTAAATGTTCTTGTCCAGTGAATAATCCGCTGGACATCGTTCCGACTGTTATTGAATCAACACGGTCTGTGCCGGCATCTTTTAGACAATTCAACGCCGCCTCGACGCACAAATCACGAATTGATTTTTCCCACAGTTCACCCCACTTCATCATTCCGATACCTATTATTGCGACTTCTCTCATATAGTGACCTCCAAAATTATATTATATTTGACTTACAATTAATTTCAACAAAAAGCACCAAAATCCAATTAAATCGTTATTATAAAATAGAAATAATTTGTTAAAAATCAAGAACTTTTTTTAATTTTTTAATGATCTTATCCGCTGAAGTATCAGAGAATAAGCGATAAGTATATAACCTGAATTATTCATAAACATTTATCAAAGTTGTTATAATTTATTTAATAACAATTTGTTAAATATGATTGATATTTGAAAATCAATTTTTATGTTTTATACCTTAATGTGTGAATAATTCAGGTTATCCCGCTACCTTTAGAAATATGATGAATAATGCGGGATAAAACAAAAAGCCACTTTAATTTTAATATTTTCGTAACTGTTCAGCAAGCCATGTGAAAAATTAAAATCACAGAATTAAAAATTGTAGCAGAATAATTTATAGCAGAATAATAAAAAAAGAAAGCATCATTCTGCCATAAATTATTCTGCTATTTTTTTTCAATGGCTATATTGCCTGAATTGTACTTAGTTGAATAGTTACAAATTTTCTTTAAAATTTAAACTGATTAAAATCTTTTTTTTCTTTGCATTACTTCTTCAAATTTATTAAATTCCTTTCAATAAATTCATCCGGAAAATAAAGCAGTAAAATCCATTATGAAATTAGGTTTATTAAACATAGCCCTGTTACTCGGCGCTGCACAGGGATTTTTACTTTCGTTTTTAATATTTCAAAAACATCACAAGCTTTACGCGAACAGGTTTTTAAGCCTGTTCATGTTTTTATATTCACTCATTCTTGTCCAGATGTTGTTAACTGATCTTGGCTTTGGTGAAAATATCCCTTTTATTTTACTTGTTTGTCTTGGGCTTCCGTTTCTAATTGGGCCTCTGCATTTCTTGTATGCCAAATCATTGATTAATTTTTCAGTAAAAATGAAAAAAATTGATTGGCTGCATTTTATCCCTTTTATCGTGGTTGAACTTTATTTTTTGAGTTTCCTTTTTAAAACAAGTCACCAAGTTCGTGCTATTTATGAAAATCAACAAGTCTATAGTATTACCAGTTGAATCTTTGTTTTTTGTGCAAAAGTTTTTTCTAACCCAGATCACTTAACTCTTACATCAAAAAGGCTGAGGCGAAGGCTAAGGCGGAGTAAGGTATAAGATTAAAGGATTAAGAATTTTTTTTCCTTCGCCTTTGCCTCAGCCTTCGCCTGCACTTTAGTGCGCTAGGATACCTCCTTTTTTTTGGTGATCTTTAACTGGCTTATAATTGTGCAGAGCATGATTTATTTAATATTTACAATCGTATTGATCAATAAATATTCCAAAAATATAAAAAATATTTTTTCAACCATCGAAAAAATTAAATTGAACTGGCTCAAGATCATAACATATATGGTCATTTTTGTTTTGAGTTTTTTTCTGATTGAAAATTTACTGAAGCTTTTTGGCATGCAGCTTTCTTATCATTTTAACCTGACGTCATTTCTGTATGCAATCCTGATTTACGTTTTAGGCTATATTGGATTCTCAAAATCAGAAATATGCGCGGAACCGGAATTAGCAGAGTCGATGAGTCGCTTACCAAAATATGATCAACTACCGCTCGATCTAAAACCAACATCAGTTCCTAAATATGAAAAGTCAGGTTTAAGCCCACAAAAAGCTAAACAATATTTGGATTCGCTGTTAAAATTGATGGAAGAAAAAGAACAATATCGAAACAGTGAATTGACGTTGCATGAGTTGGCTGAAGCTTCGTCGATTTCACCGCACAATCTGTCCGAAGTGCTCAATACCCAACTCAACCAGAGTTTTTTTGATTTCATTAACTTCTACAGAATTGAACAGGTAAAAAAAGATTTACTCGATCCTGAAAAGCAACATCTGAAAATTCTCTCCATTGCTTATGATGCAGGATTTAATTCAAAAACATCTTTTAATACTCTTTTCAAAAAGCATACTGATTTGACGCCGTCGGAGTATCGAAAACAAGTATTCAAATAAATACTAATTTGTTTTCATTTTTTTATTTATATTTCCAACCGTAACTGAAATTTCAATTTTTCTCTTGACATTTTGATTTTTTTTTGTTAGACTTTCTTAACTGCATAACTTTGGAAATATTTATGATATCCATTATAGACATACATAAAAAGCTCGGGCTTAATCTCGAAAACGGATTATTTATTAGAAATAATACTCCTGAAAATTCTAACTCAAAAATTCAAGATTTGTATGAAGGTGATTTCACAACTTATAAGTCTAACTTTAAAGTAGAATATGCTTTAATAAAGTTACAACCTCACTCTTTTTTCCTTTTCAACAATGAACCGCTTTTGATTTTTTTTGATTATTCTAAACAAAATGAGAAAGAAAGGTTAAAAAAATTATCACGAAATGTTTGGAATTTCAACAAGTCGGCTCTTGTTTTTGTTAACGAGACTAAACAATTAAATATCTACAATGGTTTTCAATACAAAAGAGAATCTGGTTTATTACATGTTCTTGAAACAATTAAAACGCTCAAAGATGGGGAAAAGCTTGAAAAATTTTCATACTGGAAAATTGTAACTGCTGAACTTTGGAACGAAAGAGATGAAGATTTTAAAAAAAAGACACGCGTTGACACAAAGCTCCTGGAAAATATTAGAACTGCACGTGAAGTTTTGATTGATAAAAAGGCAAAAACTCCTTTATTCGAAAATCATGCCAACCGAATTATAGGACGGCTTATTTTTGTCCGATATTTGATCGATCGGAAAGTAAATCTTGATTACCATGGAAAAGGAAAAGAATTACTTACAAAAAACAACTTGCCTGAATTGATACTTCGGAAAGACCAGCTATTCGACTTTTTTGACTACCTTTTAACAAAGTTTAATGGTGACATATTACCATTAAACGGTGAGCAAAATGCCGTAAAACAATCACACTTGGACATCTTGTCAAGGTTATTTAAAGGAGAAGATATTAAATCGCGTCAGCGAAGTTTATTCAATGTATTCAATTTTGATTTTATTCCGATTGAACTTGTTAGCAATATTTATGAAACTTTTCTCGGTGAAAAACAAAATTCAGAGAAAGCTTTTTATACACCACCCTTTCTGGTTGATTATATTTTAGAACAAACTGTAAAACCTTTTATTGAAAAGCAACAAGAGGCTGAAACCATATCTTGTAAAACCGCGGATTTCACGTGTGGGAGTGGTATTTTTTTATGTGAAACATTAAGAACTATTATTAATAGATACATTGAACTTGCGAAACCAGATAAATCATCAAAAGAGTTCAAAGAAAAAATAAAGCAATTACTGGCAGAAAATATTTTTGGCAATGATTTGAATTCGGAAGCTATTGAAATTGCAAAATTTTCATTGTACATTACTCTTCTTGATTATTTTGACCCGAAAGATATTGATGGTTTTGAATTTCCAAATATTTCAAATAATTTTTGCTGTCTTGATGTTTTTGATGCACAACTTGATAATATATTTGGCAAAGAAAAATCAATTGAACCTGACTTTATTATTGGTAATCCACCGTGGGGTAAAATAGAAGAAAGCAGATATTTGGAATATTGTAAAGAAAGGGAACAGCGAGAAAATAGTGTTAAAAAAAATTTTTGGGAAAAGGAAAACAAACCAATAGAAGATTACGAGTCTGTTGAAATCAAAATAAGTAATAATGAATTTGCACAGGCTTTTCTTTTACGCTTATCTGACCTTTCAACAAAAGAGACTGTTTGTCAGGTTATTGTTACCAGTAAGTTGCTATACAATCTGCAAGCTTACAAATTCAGAAAATATTTTCTGGAAAACTACATGATTAATGAGGTACTGGAAATCTCATCGGTTCGACATCGCATATTTTCCAATGCTGTTGGTCCGGCAGTAATTATAAAATATCAATATAGCTTTGGCATTGATACAAAAGACAACCTGGTTGAATATGTATCATTAAAATCCAATCCATACTTTGCCATTTTCAAAACTATACTGATTGAAAAGTACGATTATAAAGAAGTAATCCAAAAAGAGCTGGTAGAAAATGATTGGCTTTGGAAGGTTTTGGTTTTTGGACATATTTTTGATTTTAGGTTTATTAAAAGATTGAAAAAAAATAAAAATACTATAAATGAAACAATAAGGAAGTACAAGCTTCAAGTAGCACAAGGAATTAATCTTTATGGAGATGGAAAACCAAAATCCTTAAATCCGATTATTAATAAACCCTATTTAGATTTAAAGAAAGGACATCTAAAACGATATACTGTTTCCCTTGATAAAGACTCACTATGGAAAGAAAAAGAAGCTAAACGACATCCTGATTTCGAAATGTTTGAAGGAAGTCGATTATTTATTAAAAAATCTCTAGAAAGTAATTATAATGCGATTGCTGCATACACAGATGAATGTTGCATATATAGAGATGCACTTACAGCTATAAAAATAAAAGGCGAGGTTAATATTTTACACCAATTATTAGCACTATTAAACTCTAGTTTGTTCACTTATTATATATTACAAACAGGAAGTTCAACAGGTATCGAAAGAGAAGTTGCTCATAATGAAGATGAGAAATTTACCTTTCCAATAATTGAGAGAAAAAACATTTCTTCAAAGGTAAAACAATTAATCAAACTAAAACGTAAAATTGAAACTCACAAAAAAAGCTCAATATTTAACGATATTAAAATCAGTCAATATGAAAAAGAATTTGATGAAAAAGAAGCTGAATTAAATCATCTTATCTTCGATTTATATAAGCTGTCAAAAACAGAGAAAAATTTAATTGCTTATGCACAGGAAATAACAATTCCAATTTTACAGGCAAAAAACAAAAAATATAGAGAAGTATATAAAGAACCAAGGCTCTCAAAGCCATACAAAAAGGTAGATGATGCCGAAATAATTGATTACATAAATATTTTCAAAGAGCATTTTTCAAACTTCCATAATGGTGGTAAAAACGGATATTTTAATGTTCGTATTTTCCAATCAGAAAATGTTTTAGCCATAGAATTTTATATTGCTGACAAACAATATAAAGATAAATGGTCGAATGAACCGGATAATGAAAAAGCCATGGAATTGCTTGCAAGTATCGGATTTCACAAAATAAGCAACGAGCTTTTCATACAAAAAGATGTTAAAACACTTAAACGAAATTCATTTTCAGTATTAAAAATTAATCAATACAAATACTGGCACAAAGCCATTGCGAGGCTTGATGTCGTTGAATTCTCAGAAGCTATGGTGCAATCTCAAATACAAGCCTCCAATGGATAAAATTAACAAAGTAAAAATAGTTGGTGTTTGGGGATATGACAATTTATATCCTATATTACAAGATGCTTTCAAGGTATTGTATATTTCATACCTAATAGTAATTCCCAAAAGGCAAAAGAACAAATACATTAAAAAGAAAGGAACACCATTAGAAAACAATTTTACAAATGATTTAATCAGAAATACTTCTGAAATACCTAAAAAATTTGATTATAGAATACAAAAACAACAGGAAGATTTTGAAACAAATTCGAAAATAGATATTGCGGTTTTATATAGCCTGAAATTTGGAGATAATTCATGCGATTTAAAAATAGAATGTAAAAGATTAGACAATCCGAACTATTTGATTGATGATGGTATTATGAGTTTCAAAACAAATAAATATGCTGAAAAACTTCCACTTGCCGGAATGCTTGCTTACAATACATCCGGGGAAATTTTAAAAAACATTGAATTGCTCAATAAAAAAATAGAACAAAAAATATCTTCTTCTGAAGTTTTATGTCCATTTAAAATATTTGAAGATTATCAATGCACCTATACTTCATGTCATCAGAGGCTTACTAATTCAAAAATCGACATATATACCATGGTATTTGAATTTAAAGATGTTATTAGAAATGCAGAGGAACCAACAAGAGCATAACAGGGGTAATACAAGTTTTTCTGTAAACACTAAATCGGCGTAGCATTCACTTCCTCCTAAAAACAAACATGCTTATGATTATTTCTCAACCAATAATTTTTCTACCAACCACAAATTAACAAGTGTTTCCAAAGAGATTCCTCTTTTCCTTGCGTTTTTTTTAAGTTTTTCGATTATTGAATATTCTACTAAAACCGCTTGAGGAATTTCTTTTTCAACTTCAATTCCTTCATTTACCGGGCGTAAATATGTATCATAAACCCCGGCATCATGGCTGTCCCAAAAATCAGAGGCATCTTGTACACTATTGAAATGTTCCGGAATGGGATCATTTTTTTTATTTTCTTTCATAACGTTTTCTCTCTCTTTCTGCCATATCGCGCGCACTTAAAACAAGCGCAACTTTATCCTTTTTATATATAAAAAACACACTTAAGTAACGTCCTGATATTGTTATTCCTAATGCCATATAAACATGCTCTCCCGCCACATCGCCTTTTTCAATAAAAAACAATTTAGGTTTTCTTTTCAAAATTTCGTGGACTTCATCTTCTGAGACTCTATGTTTCCAGTTTAACTTGTCCAGCACATAAGAAGGAATAATAATTCGTTTTATCCGCAAATTATAACATCCTATTCTAAAAAAAATTAGTGGATAAGTATTTATCTTTTACAAAAATATAGCAAAATTCCCAAAAAATGTCAAGCAAAAAGAATTAAAACATCAACATTGCAATTTTAGAAATCGAATATGGATATCACTTTCCGGGAGGGAAACCGAAGTGAATTCGATGGTCAGTTGGACTTGAACTTTTCCGGATTCGGAGGCGTGGCAGAAGGTCCGTTATTTAAAGATAAAGGTTGCTGGCTTTTTTCGGCTCGAAGAAGTTACCTGGATTTTGTGGTCGATGTATTTGATGTCGGCTCAACTGTGGCGCCAACATACGGGGATGCACAAGGCAAAATTGTTTATGACATCGATCAGAATCACAAACTAATTTTGCTCGGTGTTTTTGCCGATGATCATAATGCTCCGGATAGGAAAACCGGGGAGGAAAACTTTATGACTCATTTCGGCAACCAGGATCTGTATCAAAGCACCTGTGGTTTGAATTGGCGGGCGATTTGGGGGAAATCGGGTTACTCCAATACTTCGCTAGCTTACACATCAAACAAATATGATGAAGACTGGTACGAAACAACAACCGGAATATATGCCATCAAAAACAGAACCAGCGAACAAACTTTTAAATTTCGAAACATCAATCATTTTCGATTAAATAAAAACAATTCAATTGAATTTGGTATCGAAGCAAAACACCTAATTGAAGATTACGACAATTGGTATGCTGGAACCACAAATAATATTGGTGAACCGGTTCCTGCTTTGACGTTAAAAGATGAAGTCACCGGGAACAAAATCGGCGGATTTATAAATTATATTGCTAAACCATTTTCCCGATTGACAACAACCGTGGGCGTGCGGGCAGATCATTTTTCATATAATGAAAGAAATAATGTCTCACAGCGGTTTGCTTTCTCCTGCCAGTTGACTCATAAAACTTCTGTAAATGGATCGGCAGGAATTTTTTATCAAAACTTACCGTTATTGTTGTTAGCTCAAAATGGCAGCAATAAGAATATGGCAAATCCCAAAGCAATTCATTATGTGCTTGGAATAAATCATCTTTTAACAAATGACACAAGATTAACATTGGAAGTTTATCAGAAAAATTATGAAAACTTTCCAATAGATCCTTTGCAGCCGGCGCTGTTCATTATCGATGACAGCTACTTCAACAATTTTGGGGAATTGGGTGATGATGGTGAAGCCCTTTCCAGGGGCGTTGAAATAATGATCCAGAAAAAACTGGCAAAAGATTTTTATGGACTGGTAAGCGCTTCATTTTTTAGATCGAAATATAAAGGTGGCGATGAAGTTTGGCGAGATCGGGACTTTGACAACCGGGTAACTTTCAGTTTAGAAGGCGGATACAAGCCTAACAATAAATGGGAATTCAGTATTCGTTGGATTTATGCCGGGGGTGTTCCTTACACGCCATTTAATATTGAAGAATCAAAATTGTATCACCGGGCAGTTTATGATAAAAATAAAATCAACCAGGTTCGATATCCTGATTACCATTCGATGAATATTCGATTCGACCGGAGGTTTAATTTTAGCCGTTCCAATATTGTGCTTTATTTGAGCGTTTGGAATACTTACAATCGAAAGAATATTGCTAACTATTTCTGGAATGATAAGGATCAGAAACAGGATGAAGTTTACCAGTGGGGCTTGCTGCCGATTTTTGGTGCCGAGTATGAGTTTTAAGTTGAAAGGTGTGTTGTTACTACTGATTCCATCGTGAGCTGAATATTTGAATAGCGAAATTCTTTACAAACAGAGCAAATTTTCTCCCATCCCGACAAGTCGGGAGAACTCCCGCGGAAATAATTTTTTAAATTCTGTGGCAGTTCTCCTTCAACGAATCAATTTATAAAAATCTGCCGAAGATTCCTTTTCTGTGGGAGAGTTTTTCTTGTCGGTTTGAGGCGACCGAAGGAAGTGCCTGTAGTGTGACCGAAGGAAATGCCTGTGGTAAGAAGCTTCGCTAGATAATTACATTCAAAAGATGAACTACAATTATTTAGCTACAAGTGTCCATTGCAAACCGCATATTTCCATGTCGGAAAAATTCCAGCGAAAAGAGACCCTCCGCTGGATAGCAAGGGCAAAGCAATCTCTTTCTGAATAAATCAGCAGATCGCATTGCCGTTTTGTTTTTTGTATTACTTAAATGTGATAAGCATTGTTTCAATCTCTCATTTTAATATCCTCGCAGTAACCGCAGTAATTAAAGCCTTGCCTCCACCATCAACATTTGATGCGCCCAAAATCACAGTGTCTCCATTTGGAATATTAACAGTAGTAGCTAACATGTTTTGGTTTCCCCGGGTTAGAGAAAAACGATTTAATTTTATTAATCCCCCGTTTACATCCTGGTATTCCAGCTTATTTATTTTCATTTGAAAGTTGCCTTCGCCGATCAGCGAAAAACACTCTTTATTTTCATAAGCTAAAACACGGGCATCATCAAGGATCTCATAGCCCTGGTAGCGGAAAAGCGTTTTTAATTGTTTGGCAATTGTTTCAAGTTCTTTCGGCATTTTTTGGCTTTGCTTTTTCTCTGAAGATGCAAGGATTAAGCGTACTTCCAGCCAGACTTGTTTTGGAGGGATGTCGTATTTGTTCACCAGTTCTTTTATTTTTTTTAAATTTGCCCTTTCATCTGTTACAGTAAATGAGTTTGAGCCTCCTGATTTTATTCTTCCATGTTTGCTAACAATTGGTTTTACAAGATGATAGATTTCAGGCGTTGGTTTATGTTTTACAAAAAAAGTTTCGCTTTCAAGTATCGGCTTATGTTCCAAAGATAATGTAAGGTTTTTACGAGGACCAGGGCTTAATACCAAATTATGGAAATATTCAGTTTTATAACCATTAGCTATTGCTTTAATTGTATATACTTTTGGCATCATCATAGGAAAAATAAAATGTCCGTTGTTATCAGATTCTGTTCCTGTTTCATCTATTATAATTCGTGCTCCGCTGATCGGTTTTCGTGTTTCTTCATCCAAAATTGTACCGGTGACAATAATTATAGAAGTTTGTGTAAGATCAGTTTCCAGTTCAATTGTAATACTGGTGGTATGATCAACATCAGACCTGACATTACTGATTTTTTCTGATTTGTAACCATGCATATCACCTCTGACTGTATATTTACCAGGAGGAACATTTGTGATTAAAAATTCGCCTTCACTATTAGTTCCACTTTTTAATTTTGCTTTCATTATATAAACTCTAGCCCCTCTTAATCCTTTTCCAGTTTTTGCATCTATTACTTTTCCGGCTATAGTACCTGTGTCTCCTGAGTAAACATTATTAATTGACAAAATAAGGACGACTGTGAATAAAATCAAAAATAGTCTTCTTTTCATTTTTACACCTCATGTTATTAGTTTGTAATTATTGTTTATTTGTGAAAGTACTTTCCTTGTATGTACTCAATATTCTATGGTAATTTGTGAAAAAAGCTTTTGTAATAAGTTCGCTATTAATGTTAGCAGAATTATTCTGCTAACAATCATTCTGCTATTAAATGTTTTTAAACATGCAACAAAAAAAGAATGATATAATTGCCATATGTTATTAAGCGGATAAAATCCGTTAATGCAAAGCAATCATAATTTTAAATTTTCATCAAAAAACCAAACAACTTTAATCCGTGGATTGTCGGTTTTCATGGTTAAAACAGTAACACCCGGTTTTTCCACTTTCTCAACTGTCGGATATTGTTCCAAAGCTGGAGAATGCGGTTTTTGTTCAGCAAAAATTTTTGCTTCCTTATCCGGGCTTTGTGTCTGAAAAAGAATAATTGCTGCAAGAATAACAAGCGCAGATGCGGCAAATCCAAGTTTGATTTTAAGTGGACGGAGCCTGAAAAAATTAAGCACACTCGATACGAATGAAAGTGCCTCGTCAACAAATACAGAATATATGGTTTGTTCCTGGATTGCTCGATAAGGCTTTATTTCGTTTTGAATGTTCTGCCACATGCTTTCCCTAACACTTTCACCCTGTTTCGGCTCGACGTATTTTACAGTTAACTCCATCGCTTTTTGAATTCTTTCAAGTTCTGATTCACATGTTTTGCAGCTTGATAAATGATTTGCCACACGATTCATTTTCCATTTGGACAAATCATAACCGGAATATAAATAAAGTAATTTTTGTACTTTGTAACAGTTCATTATTTAATCCTCAAGAAATTCAGGGTATTCGGATTCAATTTTTTCTTTTATCGATTTTCGGGCAAAGTGAAGATGTGCCCGAACGGTCGCTTTTCTACATTTTAAAATTTTAGCAATTTCATTTGTATCCATTCCCTCCAGATCACGGAGGATAAAGGCAGCTCGCTGGTTTGGCCCCAAACGTTGTATTAACTGTTGTATTTTTATATAAAATTCTTTATGTTCAATTTTTTCGAGCGGGCTGCAATTGACCTCATCTGCTTTTTCTGCAAATTGTTTTTCGTCAGGATCAATAAATTGAACGGCATTCGATTTTTCACGTTTTAAAAGATCGAAACAAACATTTACGGTGATTCGGTACAGGTAAGTAAAAAAGTTTCTGCGGACATCGTATTTTGAAATTGAACGAAAAAGCCTGACAAAAACTTCCTGTGTTGCATCTTCAGCCCAACAGTTATTGCTTAAAATTCCAAACGCCACGCTGTAAACACGCTTTTGATATTTGTCAAAAATCTGGTGAAAAGCAGCACCATCACCAGATTTGGCACGAGAGAAAAGAGTTTGTTCGATCTGTTTTTTGATATCTGAAAGAATGGCTATTTTCTTTTTATTTATGTTTGATTTATTTGAAAATTTGTTTTTCATATAGTGATACTATAAAAAGAGGGAAAACGTTTAAAGGTTACTTCTACTTTGTCACATTACTCACAGTTACTTGTTTTTCCGGTTGAAGCAGAGCGGAACACCTGAATCTGCATATATTAAGCAGGAGATTCCGGCAGAAAAGAACGCCGGAATGACATTTACACGTTCATTTTTTTAATCTGACAAAGTAGAATTAATATAAAAAATTTTGACACTTTTTCAAAACAAAATTGAAGAAAGGCACCACAAAAATGATATTTTAATTTGCACTAATATCCCAATGAAAATAATCCATTAAAGTGTTGACATTTCGATGATAAAATTTGTATATTTAAAAGTTTTTGAGAGCAATAGCATAAATTTGAACAGAAAAACAAGAGGTTTGTTTTATGGCTTCATTTGAATCAAAAGTATCCGACATTTTTAGCGAAAATCCTAAACTGGCTCGAAAGCTACCTGTTGTAATCAGGCAATTATTTCATGAATCCGAGTCAGAATTCAAAAGACGAATGAGAAACGAAGCTGAGCATGTTGTACAGGCAGCCATGTTGCGACTATTTGACATACTTTTTATTGATTTCTATTTTGACAAACTCGACGACAGGTTTATGAACTGGGTAATCGATCATTATGCCGAACGATTCACTGACTCGGAACTCGATGAAATGCGCGCTCAGGCAGATTCTAATCTCGACTTTTATGAAGTTCAGGATGTCGTTCCCGGTCAGGGGTGTTATATCAAATCTCTCTGTTCTTCAAATGAAGGTTTTTTGAGAGATGTGTCATCTTCATCGAAGTTAGTGAAGTGGGATATAACGCTGTCGCGGTGTTATTATTTTAAAGGTGAATATTATGCAACGGGTGCGTTCACTTTATTTAGTCCAGCGGATAAGAAATTTATTCAAGAGCGAATTGAAAAAGCCTGTTCAGAATTTACAGACAATTTTCAGGAGACCGAATATTCCGACTTTGCCAAGAATCGTTGGGAAGTATTTTATCAAATTGAACAAGAAATTACAACCAAAGCGATGAATAAGAAATATTATACAACTTACGGAGAATTACAACTTTGTGATGTCCGCTTTCGGGTTCAGAATATACAAATTATTTTGGACAAAATAAAAATATGCGCTGAGTTTAGTTTTGTTGAAACAAAGATTCGAAAAGACAAAAACAGGAAAAGAAATGTTAGCCGCCACCGATTTGACTGGATAACGCTGGGTATTGAAAATAAATTGGATACAATTAAAACAAAAGATATAAAAAATGGATTTATGCTTCAGACTCAACAACTTGACATAAATGGCAACCAGATGGATTTTGAACCGATAGGAACTTTGTACGTTGATAAATTTCTATGCCGCCTTGAAATCCGATCCTATGAACTCGCCGAATTTGCAGTTCGCCATTTCACCCAACTGTTTGGAGATGCGCTTATCTTCAAACGAATCATAAAATTGAAACATAATATTGGCTCGAAACAAGATGTTGAAAAGAAAAAAACGGAAACTCCGAATCTCAACCAACAGGATCCTGATTTACATAAAAAGGTCGGGGAAAAACTTTTTTTGGACTTACTCGATAAAAAAATTCCGGCTTTAAACAATTTGTCTCCGCGTGAGGCGCGTCAGGATATTGTCGCTCGCCCGTTGTTGATCGAATGGCTGAAAGGATTGGAAAATATATTCGAAAGAAAACGATTAGCAGGAAAACAGACAATTTCAATAGAGAAAATAAAAGAAGCATTGGATATCGATTGGTGAAAAATTTGATGACAGAAAAAGTAATAATAAATCTTATAAATGGTTTTTTATTATGGAAGAAAAATATTTAAAAAAAAGTGCAAACAATCAACTAATTATTGTGTGACAAAAATACAGCCTGTTTCTTTGTTTTATCTAAAAAACACAAAGCATATTAACCGGGGGTAAATGGCTATGTGGAAATGTACGAAGTGTGGTGAACTAATTGAAGACAATTTTGATATATGCTGGAAATGTGGTATCCATCGTGATGGCAGTCCACCATCTGAAGATTTTGAAACTCAGAAAGAAAACAGACCTTATAAAAATAAAATGGGATCGGGGATGGGATCATTTTGTCGTCTATTATTTTGTCGCGATTTATATAAAGATACAATCTCTTTCTGAACAGAAGCACTAATCATATTAAAGAATGACTATACAGAACAGGAGTATTACATGCCTTATGTTCCATTTTACATGGAGTTTCCGGAGCTGGCAAAAAAAGAAACCCGAGCGATGATTTTATTTGATGATCCTATTATTCCTGATGGGAAATATTATTTAATAGAATCTTATTGTGATGAACCTGGCTGCGATTGTCGGCGCGTATTTCTGAATGTATTGTCAGACACGGATGAACCACTTGCGGTAATAGCTTATGGTTGGGAAAATAAAAAATTCTATTCAAAATGGCTCGGTGGAAATGATCCCGAGGCTATTAAAGATTTAAAAGGTCCATCTTTAAACTTGTGCAGCCCACAATCAAAATATGCTCCGACTTTATTAGAAAAGGTTGAGTTTGTTTTACAAGACAAACAATATTTAAATCGGTTGAAAAGACATTATAAATTATTTAGAGATTTCGTAGATAAAAAGTATATAAAAAACAACAATTCAACGAATCAATTAGAAACAATACAAAGTAATTCAAAATTAAAACTGAATGTTGGAAGAAATGATCCATGCCCGTGTGGAAGTGGCAAAAAATATAAAAAATGTTGTATGTTATAAATTGATTGTATTGTTTAAAAATTATAAAATATATACAAGAGAATCTTATGAAATCATTTAATCGCTCGAAAAAAGTTATCTTCACAGAATTAGACAAACAAATTTTAAAAGAGACGGAAATTAATGAAAGTGGACCCGGTACCATTTTAAAAGATTTTAATTCTCTGCTTAACTACCTTAAATTTAATAAAGTTGAAGCGACAAAATCGAATTCATTTTTTGCTCTGAAGCATCTAAACCCGATTAATGAACAATTATCAAATCCTTTAAGAATTGGTCTTGATCGTCCTCAACAGAGATCTTTGCCAAATATCTCCGGTCTTTATTTGCTTTTAAGAACTTTAGGAATTGTTAAGTTATGTCCATCGGGTAAAAAATTATTTTTCCAATTGAATGAACTGGTTTTGTATTTATGGAAAAATTTAAATAATACGGAGCGCTATTTCACGTTATTAGAAGGCTGGTTATTGAAAAGCAATCCATCGGGATTGTTGAATGAGTTTCGCCCGCGTAGTGGTTTATTATTATCAACTTGTTCCAGGTTTTGGGAAGATATTCCAAAGAGAGGATTAAATGCTGCCATGGAAAATAATTTTGAAGAAAGCATTAAAAATATACCAGGCTCATATAATATTGCCCTGCTTGATATGTTTGGTCTTTTAGATATAGTTTATGGTAATCCAAAGCCTGGAAAAGGATGGACTATTTTAACAATAAAGAGAAATCCGCTCGGAGATGCTATTTTCAACTATCTAAATTACAAAATTCTCGGTACTGAAGATTCTTTTGAATTTTTAATAGATTACGAAATGAATATAATTATTATAAGATAAAACCCTGGAAAGAGTTTCTTTATGAAGAAACAAGAATACAAAGAGCGCTGGAAACAATATTTGTTTTTGCGTTTCACTTGTAAGCTCATAACAAATCGCTTAATAATTTTTACTGTTTTCTTATAATCCCATTAAAATTAAGACGTATATTTTATTATCGCCTATCAAAGGTCATGAATGGTTCATCAACAGTATTTCCTTGATGGACATCTTCGCTTCCTTCTGATTTTCTTCCTTTGCTGATGTATTACTTCCCCCTTCATTTTTTCCTTGACAATTAAATAACTATCATATATATTGACTATTCAAATAAAAATCTCTTTTTCTAAAAATACAAACCACTGCGCAGCTTTGAAAAAATTCGAGTTGATATAATTATGCTGAAGAAAGAAACAAAAGGGATTAACTTAGCGCACTAAAGTGCTGGCGAAGGCTGAGGCAAAGGCGAAGGCGAAGGAAAAGAACAAAATCCCTTAATCCCTGTGCCCGAAGGGTGCTTTAATCTTAAACCTTGCTCCGCCTTAGCCTTCGCCTCAGCCTTTTCGTTGTATGAGTTAATTGCTCCGGATTAAAAAAACTTTTGCACAGTCTGTGTTTCATTTAAAAATAATAAGGTAACTGCACAGGCACAAAAAACAAAGAAATAACTTGTAATACTATGATAAGTTTCCCTGGACCTCTTCCACCTATTGACAAAGAGAGTCTCGAAAATTTCTCGTTTGATGTACGTAAATATCGTAACCGGCGTATCGGAGAATTCTTAAAAGAACTACATCTCACTGAAGGAAGGTCTACGGGTATTCCTAAAATACTTAAAACCCTGGCAAAGAACGGTTCGCCCAAACCGGTTTTGAGACCGATGATGAGAGGACTTTTTTCAAAGCGAGCATTAAAATTCATCCAGAATTTCTTTATACAGATTCTGAAGCAACTGCGCCAGGTCAGCGCCAGATTGGGACCAGGTTGGAACCAGGCTGGGACCAAGTCGGGACTAAGCTGGGACTAAGCAGGCATCAGACTGAAGAACTGTTAAAACTATGTAAATCCGAGCAACAACTTACCGATCTAATGACAGTATTTAATTGGAAGAACAAAACCAAATTCCGGAATAAATTTATTAATCCATTGTTAGGAATGGAATTAATTTCCTTAACAATTCCTGATAAACCCAATAGCCCAAATCAAAAATACAGAATTACTGAAAAAGGTAATAAAATGCTGGAAAGTTTTGAATGAAAAAATCGACTACGGCGCTGAACGTGAAATACCAAATAATTTCTTCAAATACAAACAATAAAAATTGGAGAACCAAAAATGAAAAACCAAAACAAATATTTAATACTTGGATTAGTATTGCTAATAACAATAAACATGTCCTTCGCAGAAGAAAAAGAAGACAACACTCTACTATCCGCCAAAACATTTGCCGGGTTAAAATTAAGAAGTTTAGGACCTGCTTTTATGTCGGGGCGGATTGCTGATATCGCCATTCACCCGGAAGATCCGAACCTGTGGTACGTTGCTGTGGGCTCCGGCGGTGTTTGGAAAACAAAAAACGCGGGGACAACGTGGCAGCCGATTTTTGATAAACAGTCTTCTTATTCCATCGGCTGTGTTACTATTGATCCTAACAATCCGCATGTGATCTGGGTGGGCAGCGGAGAAAATGTTGGCGGCAGGCATGTTGGGTATGGCGATGGGGTTTATCGCAGTGTTGATGGCGGCGCTAATTGGGAAAATGTGGGATTGAAAGAGTCACACCACATCTCTAAAATTATTGTTCATCCGAAAAATTCCGATGTCATCTGGGTCGCTGCACAGGGACCGTTATGGTCAAAAGGTGGGGAACGCGGGCTTTATAAATCCATGGATGGCGGTAAGAACTGGAAAAAAGTATTGGGTAACGATAAATGGGTGGGCGTAACCGACATAGTGATTGATCCGCGCAACCCGGACTGGCTCTATGCTGCTACCTGGCAGCGTCACCGTAATGTTGCAGCCTACATGGGTGGTGGTCCCGGATCGGGGATTCACCGCTCAACAGATGGCGGAAATACCTGGGAGAAGCTTACCAAAGGTCTGCCAAAATCAAATATGGGTAAGATCGGTTTGGCAATTTCGCCGCAAAAACCGGATGTGCTTTATGCTGCGATTGAGCTGGATCGTCGTACCGGTGGAGTTTACAGATCTGATAATCGCGGTGGATCATGGGTAAAACAATCGGACGCTGTTTCCGGCGCCACGGGTCCGCATTACTACCAGGAGCTTTACGCCTGTCCGTTTCAGTTTGACCGTATTTACCTGGCTGATGTACGTTTACAAATATCGGATGATGGCGGTAAAAATTTTCGCCGCATGAAGGAAAAACACAAACATAGCGACAACCATGCTTTAGCGTTCCGACCGGATGATCCTGATTACCTGCTGGCAGGTACGGATGGCGGGCTTTACGAAAGTTTTGATCTGGCAGAGAACTGGCGTTACATTGCCAACCTGCCGGTTACCCAATTTTATAAAGTCGCGGTGGACGACGCCGAACCATTTTATAATATTTATGGCGGAACCCAGGATAATAATACCCAGGGAGGACCTTCGCGCACCGACAATGTGAACGGCATTCAAAACTCGGATTGGTTCATCACACTTTTTGCCGATGGTCATCAGCCTGCCACGGAGCCGGGCAACCCGGATATCATGTATTCGGAATGGCAGCAAGGCAACCTGGTGCGAGTTGATCGCACCAATGGTGAAATTGTTTTCATTCAACCCCAGCCGGAAGCGGATGAGGATTATGAACGGTACAACTGGGATGCGCCAATTTTGGTGAGCCCGCATTCTCCGACACGTTTGTATTTTTCCTCACAGCGAGTTTGGCGTTCCGATAATCGCGGCGATAGCTGGATTGCCATTTCCGGCGATCTTACCAAAAACCAGGAACGCATCACACTTCCCATTATGGATAAAACCTGGAGCTGGGATTCACCCTGGGATATGGGAGCTATGTCTAACTATAACACGATTACGTCGCTGGCAGAGTCACCTTTGCAGGAAGGGTTGATTTATGGGGGCACGGACGATGGATTGATTCAGGTAACGGAAGACGGTGGCAAATCGTGGCGAAAAACTGAAGCCGGAAGTTTACCCGGTGTGCCAGAGACAGCATTTGTGAATGATATCAAAGCGGATTTGTTTGATGTCAATATAGTTTACATTGCATTAGACAATCACAAGTTTGGCGATCTCAATCCCTACCTGTTAAAAAGTACAAATCGCGGAAAAAGCTGGAAATCAATAAAGGGCAATTTGCCGGAGCGCACGCTAATTTGGCGATTAGTTCAGGATCATAAAAATCAGGATCTATTATTTACAGCTACCGAGTTCGGCATTTACTTTACCATTAATGGCGGTGATAAATGGATAAAATTGACCGGTGGCTTGCCCACCATTTCCTTTCGCGATCTTGCTATTCAGCGCAGAGAGAATGACCTTGTTGGCGCATCCTTTGGCAGGGGCTTTTATGTTTTTGATGACTATTCCCTTTTACGAGATGTATCCGAAGAGCAGTTGAAGCAAGAAGCCACGTTATTCCAAACACGCAAAGCCTGGTGGTATATTGAGCAGGCGAAATTAGGATTTAATGAAAAAGGATCCCAGGGCGCCTCACATTTCACAGCTCCCAATCCACCATTTGGCGCTGTGTTTACTTACTATTTGCGGGACGGATTAAAGACAAAAAAAGCGATTCGCCAGGAAAAAGAAAAGAAGCAAATCAAACAAAATAAAGATGTAGTTTTTCCTGGTTGGGACAAAATTGAAGCTGAACGCCGCCAGGCAAAACCGTTAATTTGGTTGACCATCAAAGACAGTGATGGAAATGTGGTGCGACGTGTTCAAGGAGCAACTAAAAAGGGCTTTCATCGAGTTGCCTGGGATTTGCGTTTTCCGGCTGCCAATGCCATTGAAAAAGACCGCTCGCAATCAAATTTTCAACCTAAAGGCGTGATGGCAGGGCCGGGTGATTATTCCGTTACCCTCTCCAAACAGGTAGATGGAATAATTACGGAATTATCAGAACCGGTTCCGTTCAAAGTGGAACGTTTGCGGGAGGGCGCTTTACCGGGCGCTGATCCTCAAACTACTGTGGCATTCTGGCAGGAGCTTACTGAACTGCAGCGAGCTACCACTGCGACATCGCTGGCAATAAGAAATACAAATAAGAAAATTGAAGCCATGCAAGTTGCTTTAACGAGAACGCCAACTGCCCCGGGCGACCTGGATAAACAGCTGTTCCAACTGAAACAAGCTTTGTTAACGCTTGATGTAAAATTATTTGGCAATCGCTCCAAACAACAAGTCGGGGAGAAAACCAAGCAAACAATTTGGAGCCGCTTACGTTTTGCCCTGGGCGGGACCACGTCTTCGACTTATGGACCAACACCGGCTCATAAACGTAGTCTGGAAATAGCTGCATCACAGTTTCGTTTATTAAAAGTTGAGTTAGAAAAGATGCTCAACGAGCAATTGCCGGAATTGGAAAAAGCATTAAAAAAAGCCGGTGCACCATGGACTGAGGGGCAGCCGATTCCGGTGTATTGATGTTTAAATAAAAAAGACTATCCGGGCATTCGCCCGGTGCCATTAACTTTAGAGAAAATAATTTTATGTCATTCACTATTCTCAATTACTAATTGAGAATTGTCAACGAAACATACAATAGCAATTTTCTTTAACTGAAGGCTGAACGCTTACAAAAATTAAAATTGGAAAATTCTTTAATCCTACCCTTTAAAAAGATCAATTAGGAGAAATACCAAATGAACGGTTACGCGGGAAAAATACTGATGCTGGATCTGACCCAGCGAAAAGTCGGCGTTTTACCTACCAGCAAATACCAACATTGGATGGGCGGACATAGTATGGGCTCGGCTATCTTTTTTGACCTGGTCAAAGACAAAACAATCGATGGCTTCCATCCCGACAATGTGGTTACCCTGATGACATCTCCATTGTCCGGAACTCTGGTCCCGGGAGCTTCGGGTAGAACAGAGGTACAGGGAATCGGAGTGCAGTCCTATCCCATCGGCTGGTTTACGCGAAGCAATTTTGGCGGAAGATTTTCAGCCATGCTTAAGTTTGCCGGGTGGGACGGGATTGTTTTCCAGGGGAAAGCAGATAAACAGGTCTGGGTTGACATTAGAGATGACGATGTTCAAGCGCTCCGTTATCGCTCTGGGGTAAGGAAACATGGGATTGCCAGGAAACCATCTGGGAGGAAGTAGCTGCTGGCGGGAAATATGGCGATTGGAACAGTCCCTCCGGGAAAGAAGGCGGTAAGACAACCCAGCGTCCGGCAGTGGTTACTATTGGGCCGGCAGGAGAGAACCAAAGCCGGTTAGCCTGCCTGATTCACGATGCCGGCAATGCAGCGGGACAAGGCGGTTTTGGGGCTGTCTTTGGATCAAAAAATCTTAAGGCGATTAGCGTGGTCGGAACCGGGCATGTGCAAATCAACAATCCAAAAATGCTTTTGGCAACCCGACTTTGGCAGAAGAAAGATTACGCGTTTGATCTTGCTGCTTTGCAAGAAACCAGGGGCTCATTTCAATTTCAGAGTCCACCTGCTCCAATCATAATATGGACAAAAGGTCGCCCGAATATAAACCAAAGACCCCAAGCATGTATGGGATGCCATTCCGGCTGCCGCGCCAGGTATAAAGGCGCCTCAGGTAATGAAGCGTCATGCTTTGCCTCCGCTTTTTACGGAGAGGCAAAAAGCCTTGATATCCAGCGATTCGCCAGCGATCTGATCAATCGATACGGTCTCAATGCCGTGGAAATGATCTATGGTCTTGTGTATATCCGTATTCTTCAACAGTGGGGTCAGTTGAAGACAGCTAAAATCCCTGGTTGCCCTCTCGATTTCAGCAAGTATGGCAGCAGGGAGTTTGTTGAGCAATTTGTGAAGATGATCGCCTATGGTAATGATGGTAACGGCAACGAAAGCCTGTTTGGCAAAGATCTTTCCGGCGGATTTGTCAGGGCGGCTGAAAAATGGGACAGAAGAAAACAGGATCTGGATAGCGGTATACTTGCGTTCCCCTATTGGGGCATACCGGTACACAAGGAGCCAAGAGCCCAGGTTTACTGGGGCTACGGCACGTTGTTGGGAGACAGGGACATTAATGAGCACGATTTTGACTGGATCAAATGGGAGGCTAGCAGTGCAAAAAGCTCGGGTAGAGAACCCTATTTGACGGCTAAAGAAGTGGTGAAAATTGTGACTGACAAAATGGTTCCCTTTCAGGGTGATATGGATATGCTCGATTTCAGTGAGAATAACATCTATTCCGGGCACATGGCAAAAATGGTCTCCTGGCAGCGCTACTACACCCGGTTCTGGAAACAATCCATGCTTTTCTGCGATGTCCGTTGGCCAGGTTTCGTAAATATTCACAGACCTGATAAAATTGGATCAACCGGTATCGCTGAAGCAAAATATATAAAAGCGGTAACAGGAAAGGACTTTTCTTTTGAGGATGGAATAAATCTCGGTCGCAAGATCTGGAACCTGGATCATGCCACCTGGACCCTGCAGGGTCGTCACCGGGATATGGTTCATTTCACAAATAACATATATGAGAAGAAGCCGCTTTTCCCCGCAGATGTCCCCAACGCTTTTCTGCCAGGTAAAGAGAATGGAAAATGGGATTACTATGGCTATTCCTATAGAACGCTGGACAGAAACAAATTCGATGAATTTAAAACACGATTCTACCGTCTCCAGGGCTGGGACACAGCCACCGGGTATCCGATCAGGTCAACATTGGAAGCTCTGGGGCTGGGATATGTTGCCGATGAACTTGAAAAGGATGGGAAGCTGGGGGGGGAGTAAAAATTGTTAGTAATAAATATTTTTAAGCACTGGTTTTTTTTAGCAACATTCGGGTTGAAAATTCGCTAAATTCTTCTTAACTTTACTCCATGAATAATTTAAAAATTTTATCGGACGACTATTATCGCATTGAAAAAGCGATATATTTTATGGATGACCATTTTCTGGATCATCCCAACCTGAATGAGATAGCTGCTGCTGTTCACATGAGCAAGTTCCATTTTCAACGGTTGTTCAAACGCTGGGCAGGGATCACTCCTTCACAATTTATCCAATACTTAACCATAGAATACGCCAAACAAAAATTGGATGAATCGAAAAGTCTTTTGGAAACAACATTAAGCGCGGGATTATCCGGAAGCGGGCGCCTGCACGATTTGTTCGTTACCTTTGAAGGCATCACTCCCGGGGAATATAAAAGCCAGGGGGAAAATATCCGGATTAATTACGGCTTTCATGCAACGCCATTTGGCAAATGTTTGATTGGGGCTACGGAACGCGGCATCTATTTTTTAGGTTTTACCGCAAAAAACAAGAATGACTTGTCCCCGTTGAAAAAGTTATGGTATAAATCCCAATTGGTCGAGAATAACACAGTTATGGAACCGCTGATTAAACAGATATTTTCTGCTGCGCCGGTTTCTCAAAACCAGCCTTTTCATTTGCTGTTAAAAGGAACAAATTTTCAAATCAATGTGTGGAAGGCGCTGATTTCTATTCCTTCCGGTGCTATGTTAAGTTATGGAGATATGGCTGCTCTTGTCGGAAAAAACACAGCCACACGAGCTGTGGCTCAAGCGATTGCCCATAATCCGATTTCGTATCTCATTCCTTGCCATCGGGTGATTAAAAGCACAGGCGTTTTTCATGGCTATCAATGGGGAGCAGCGCGGAAAAAAGCTATTTTGGGTTGGGAAGCTAACTTTACTAAACCTTTAAGGTTTAGTAAAGTTTTATAACCCAAAACCAAAGTATGCTGAATTTTCATTTTTCTACTTGACAAGCTACTGATATTTAATTATATTATCTCATACAGAATTATAAACAAAAACAATATAATACAACTAAGAGATGAGTTATGGAAATAACACTTTCATCCGAACTGGAAAAAATTATTGAATATAAAATAGTTTCCGGAGGTTACCAGAATGCTTCAGAGTTTATTCGGGAAGCTATTTTAAGATCAGTAGAACATGATCAGTTGAAATTGAGCAAACTTAATGAAGCTGTTTCTATTGGAATGGAGCAAGCTGAAAGAGAAGAATTTAGCCAAAGGTCTGTTCGGGATATCATAAAAGATAAAGAGAATCAGAGCCAAGGTTAACTTTATGTCTAAATATAAACTTACCGTAGAAGCAGATAAAGACCTTGATAATATTTGGGAATATACCAATTCACAATGGGGCAGAAACCAGGCAAGAAAATATTTAAGACATGTGGGCTGTAAAAAAGTTGATGATTTTAGATTAATAAAGAATTGAGCATTAATGGTACAAGTTAATAAAGATCCCAACCGCGAACATCGCATTTTAATGGAAGCCATTGTGGATGCCCACGATCCGGAAGAGCAGGCTATGGGATGGTATTACTACCTGGATGATAAAATCACTTTCCCTTTTACTGCCCATTGCGTTGAAGAAAGGCGTATTTCTCCGTTGAAAACAGGCGAGGAAGTCACGGTGACGGGCATGGTTTATGAAGATGATTGTATGCACGAGATGTTTGTTGAAATTGAATGGCAAGGTCGAAGCTTTGGTGTTCCTCTTGCACAGTTAGAACCGCTCAATGTCGATGAATTGACCCAAGAAGCAATAGCCGATTGGCATTATTGGGTCAAACGCGGCTACCAACTTGTATGAAACAAATCAGTAGAAAGGCAGTTTCTGTGGTTTCATTTTCGCAATCCTACCCTACAATTGCACTATCGATTGAAGAACAATATTTCACTTCCCCTTTTTTCTTATTATATTTATAAATATTTTTAATTATTTCTATATTTCCAGTAACCAGGTTTTCTGTGAAGATTAGCAACAGCGATGATGAAAATAAAATTTGATTCAATTCGATATATAATCCCAAACGGAAATCTTTTCATAAGATAACGTCTATATTCTCCTTCATATATTGACCACGCTAAGGGAAAATTCTTTATTTTTAATATTGCTTTTTCAAGTTCGTCAAGAAATTCGTATCCAAGCTCTCTTGTGTTTTCTTCATAATATAAAGAAGCATCAATAATTTCTTGCTCTGCTTCTTTATGAATTTTTATTTCATACATCTAATCTGTTCTCGAGCTTCTCTAATAACTTGATCAGCAGGTTTTAATGATGCTGTACCTGATCTAATCTCTTCATCTCTTCGTTTTATCTCCATAAGCCATGCCGATCTAATATCGTTAGGCTCTTTTTCATCAAGGCTCTGGATCAGGATCTCCGCTAATTCAGCTCTTCTTTGATTTGGCAAAGATAAAACATGAGATGT